>Ga0308160_10003550_pt1 | contig 17481 bp, 21 predicted proteins | sample PhyFR1_FD_201036 | JGI IMG/M metagenome (GOLD analysis project Ga0308160, IMG submission 201036) | Phyllosphere microbial communities from UC Gill Tract Community Farm, Albany, California, United States - DLSLF.R1 | ecosystem: Host-associated > Plants > Phyllosphere > Unclassified | place: USA...
CCGAATGATAGGCGTCAACCACCATCGATAATCGACTTTTATCGCCAGCACAACGTCGCTGGGGGCTGAGTTATGAAAGAGTAACCCAAAATTAGGCTCGGTCCAGGGCCGGACCATAGAGAGTGACATCGCTCGCGTCGCTGTGCCTGGTGTACAATATGGTTATGATCTTCGCGTTCTAAGGTGAGCGAGCTCACCTCGAAATTTGGTCGAGCTCACCTGGTAAATTTCCACCTGAGCCGGAGTATAACAAACGTTTATTGAAGACTGTCGACCCGTGATTCAATTCGTAAATGGTAATTGCACGTCCTATTTATCCACCGGGGCCTATGTCACTCCTTGACCCGGCATCCTTATGAACAAAGAGCTGCTCTGTCACATACAATGAGGATGAAAAGTTTCAGAATGTTCTTGTTTTGTTTATGTAATTCTGTTTGCCCGCTATTGCTTGCACAGCTCTTGGCGGAATTCAGGGCCAAGCGAACAAAAGCGACTGAAACGATGGGCTTGCGCTCGCATCTCTAGCCTATCGATTCAGGTAATTCACACGCGCCTGGTACTCATCACGCGCACGTCCAACGCCCACACGTATCAGACATGCAGGACGCCTGAATGAGATATTTGTGCGCAAGACGAGTATAGGCATGGCCGTGCCAGATCTGGGCTCCCGCGCTCTCTGAATGATATCTCATACCCATGCAGCGCTATTCCCATTGTTCGGCAATATGCTCAAGTCACGATCGCCGTGATCTTCGACGAAACAGACTGAAGACCTTCCCTGAAGACGAGGTGGATTCCATGAAGCCAAGATGTTACTAGCCACAAGATATACTCAGAGTGGATCTTCCAGCGGTAATACAGGACTCCAGCGGTAAACTCGGGTTCACAAAGCTCCCATTTGACTAGTATAATGATAGGCAAGATGATTTGGATTACGACATCATGACCGACACAAGGGCAATGACTACGATCTAGCCGCAGCAATGTACGAATGGCTGACGGCTGGCTAGCAAGATAGAGGGTACGCAAATTCACGACTCATACGCATACTATCAACAACTACTCTTGGGAAACGCCATCGGCTCTACTGGGGGTGCCGGTAATATATTCTTTATGATCTGTACTCTTTTCTGTTCTATGGATCCAGAGGCAATCTTCTGTAGGTCGTCCAACCGCACGAGATCAAGTCGTGATACTGATATTTCGGGGACCAACTGTAAAACCTGCTCGCCAAATACGTCCACAAGAATCACAAACTTCCGCGCCCTCTGTAATCGCTTCTGCAGTCTCGCTCGCGCTGTTGGCGACTCCATCCATTGGATCACGGGAGGAGTGGCACAAAGTCTTGCAAAAGCGTCTTTCTCCATCGTCCTCGTTTGACGGGGAGCATATAGCTCGAGGGGTAAGCATTTCATGCCCTATTGTCTGTGGAAAAGACAAAAAGTACTTGTGATATCAGAGGGGACTGAATGCGCATGGGACTGAATGCACATTGTTTTCGTTTTCCCCGCGGTATCAAGATCTATTGTTCTGCGTACAGGCACCGGATAATCTACCTGGACCCCTACTTGGGTGTAAGCGAGACACTTGATGCAATGTACGGTGAATGCTGAAACCATATAGGTGAGCGTTTGTCGCCGCATTTACAGCATCAGGAAGGGGCAGGTCTCCTGAACCTATTGTTCGGGGATGGAACAAAAGACGCTAACGCTTCCACGGAATCAACAGGAAAGCAGTCGTATTGTCTCCGTTCACGCGCGGGGTCAAGATCTGTTGTTCTGCGTACACACGGAGACGACCTGATCGCATCAGATACTGCGCTTGGGCTGCTTGGCCATTGTTTTACGAGACCAGGACTCAAACAACAGGGGCAGCATTGTGCGCCACTGAATTCTGCGGGTTAGACTGGCAAGAGCTCTGGAAGACAGCCATAATGACTGTTTCATACTGTCCTCAGGGCTCTATTGAAGAACTTTGGTCCACGGCAAGGCATTAAGCCTGCCGTCACTAACATTACCTTTCCAAGACTCAGGAACAACAACAGCATCAAAACGTCACATGAAACAGCTTCAAACAAGAAACAAAAGAACGGGAGACGATCTTCTCAAGACTCAGGACCCGTAACAAAGGAAGCTATACTTCTCATATAATGCTGGAAATCGAGAAGCCTGAGACTCGGTTATCTTCGAGCTTCCAAAAAGCAACATGGATGGCTACAAGATAGTCAAGTTTTTAGGTGAAGGCGGTTTTGGGCAAGTCGTCCTCGCGCAAAGCCGCACAACCAAACGGGTCAGTAGTGGCGTTTCAACAATTGAGAGAAAGAGCTGGGCTGACGTCCAGTTGGTAGCTATCAAAACGATCAAGAAAAGAACCCCCGACTACAACAAGAAGATAAAGCTGCTTCGCGAGGAAGCGGCCATCCTGTCTACCCTTGATCATCTCCACATCATCCGTCTGATGGAAGACGATAAAGCAGGTCCAGTCGACTACTTTGCGATGGAGTACTGCGCTGGGGGTGACCTCCGAGGAGCCATTGAGGGCGCTAAACAGAGCAAGTAAGGCACTGCCGTCCACATCGATTGCAGCTGACAGATTACAGGAGCTCGATCCCGTTGCGCACGATTCTCAGCATATTCTGCCAGTCAATACTTGCTCTTCAACACTGTCATCACCCTGTTGATGGCAGGACCATAATCGTTCACCGAGACATCAAGCCCGAGAACAGTGCGTTCAACTGTTGAACAATGATTGATCTATACTGAGCAATCCCATAGTCCTCCTGATGCCAAATGGATTGGTGAAACTGGCGGACTTTGGCCTCAGTAGAACTCTAGAGATTTCTCAAGCAGTCGCCCAGTCTTTTGTCGGTGTAGGTTTATAACAACGCTTGGTGTATGACTTGTATACGCTGACCGCACACTCCAGACCCGGGGCTACTTGGCGCCTGTGAGTACCTGCTCCGGCTTCGGCCAAGAAGCATCACTTAACGATCAGGAAATTCTAGCTGGAAAGCCGTACGACTTGAAAGCGGACATGTATAGCCTGGGCTGCGTTTGATTTGAATTGGTCAATCTGAGGTGAGCGATGAAGCAGGCATAGTGACGCCAATTTACTTAATTGAAGACTCCCTGATAGCCGGAAAAGGGGAATTGAAATAGCTTTCGACATCGTTATGCCGCCCGGAGGAAGCTTGCCGCTACAACAAACTATTACAAGCCTTTTGGCTTCCCGTGTAAGATCCTGATCCTAGCATGAGAGTCCAGACTGATCCACTTATCACAGCCGAATAGACGGCCTTCGACTGGTGACGTGCTCGCGACAAGTCATTTCGCCCAGTGGGTGAGCGAGAACATCCAAGAAGGGTCGTATGTGGTCTTCGGTATACTTTTGAGTGAAGACTCTGACACGAGCAGCACTCCGGAAAGTCGAAGCGAAAAAGTGCAGATTTTAGATGAGCGCGAACAAAAGCTGGACAAACGCGAAGCCATGATCGAGCGTCGTTTCGGCGAGCTGAAAGACCGTGAGAAAAGGCTCTCTGCACGAGAGGCATCATTGGAGGCCAAATTGAACCGGTATTTCCTCCGTCACTTGTCTCAGTACCGCCGTCTTCTGGATGAATCTGATGGTAGGCTCGCGTTTCGCAAATCAGCGTCTCCCGGTCAAAGTTAGGATCGTGGGCCAACTCCCGAGCATGAATGTTTTCTCTCCTCCTTTCTCAGGGGGGATGGTTTCGCCGGATTCGGCTAGGTTGTCTGGGATGTGACATAGTTAGCGAGGCCTGACAAGCTCTTTGGGTCAAGCTGATCGACTCGATACTAACAGCAGCCAAGTATGGTAGAGCTTTTGGCTGAAGCTGAAAGCGGGAGCACGCCGGTAGCTCTCTCTTCCAGCGTTGCTCTGGATGACGAGGACGCAGAAACCACTTGTGCGCACGAAGATTCAATCCGTGATCCGACGAAGCCTGACAGTGCAACGGTGAACCATACAGATGATTGAGGGACCTCAGTGTTTTGGCATTGCATTTCCGATCGCTCGTTCTGTTCAAATGGACTATGTGTCTGTCCGTATATGGTGTTCTCTGCGAACTACAATCAGAACATGTGGGTTGACTCTTGGAAAAAGAGAAGAGCGCCGGTAGCGCGAGTGCCATCTTGTCTGCTACAACTTCATTTTACGTCAATGCTATATTGCCCCAGAAATTGTGAAAATGGGTTGAATAGAAGGAAACTTCCATCGCAGGTAGGCAACAGATTGGCCGAATCACTTGGCCGGAAGTCTCGTCGATTGCTGCACCATAGATGAATCACCAAACGCAAGTGCACGTAAGATAGCGAGAAGGATCATCGTAACCTGAATTAATTACGTCCAAGGAGAATGTACCTATTCGACTGAGGGGGAATGGATGGAGTTCGTCTTTGTCATCATAATCTCCAAAAAATGTATTGTCTCCACGTTCTGATCTCGCCTAGCTAGGACCATACCTTGCGGTCTTAATCATCGACAAACTAATCAGATCACGCCTCCGGAGCTAGATGTGAAACTCCCTCTGAAATTGATTTGCAAATCGTTGGTTATCTCGCTTTCCCGGAAAGTAGACCACTGCTTACAGTCCACCTAGAACCGTGACCCATGGTCACAGTAATATTCAACGACCACATCTTAGCCCGCGACATACGAGCCCGATCTGTACGTGTCGCATTCGACGAGCACCAAGATTTATTGCCGGAATGTCGCCTTTTGTCCGGATCAGTGGTTTCGCCCGTGGTCCAATTGAAGTAGCAAGGTAGAACGGGGAAGTATTACGAGCTGCACTCGATTCGAAGGGATGAGGAATGATATGGCCGCACACATCAGACATCTGCTACAGTGTCGATAGCGAGGTCTCGAGAACATGAATGGGATGCCTTCATATATGGCTAGCTCAAAAGTAAGGACGGTTTCATCGAGCTTGGACACGGATCGGATTCGGGCAGGGCGCCTTCCTTTATCATCCTGTCATCCAAGCATGCCGGATTAAGCCACTGCGTTCATACTCGATAGGGAGACAGGTCCGAGACTTGGGAATGTAAAGCGTTTCTAGAGAGATAATGCCTCTATCGACCCAAATAAATTGGACACCCGAATTTTATGAGCGATTACTCGAGTCAGAGAACATGCTCATAACTCACTTGGTTACAAAGATCCACTGACCCGCACTTCACTTGCTGCAGGCTTGATGCTGGCTCGACGATAGAGATCATAGAAACAGTTAGTCTTTGCCGCACGTGACAGAATTGCGCTCTATAGTGTATCCTTTCAGCATTGTATGCGTAGAGCCAACAATGAGGCTAGGTTATCTCTGGGAATTATGACTGTCTAATGCCTCTGTGCAAAAAACACAATTCATGTTTCAACAGCAGTCCTAAAAGTTTTTGATTTTTGGACCTCTGACTTCCGTTGTGACCTGCTCAGGGTGGACGATGTTCAGCGATTTCGAAATGAGGTACTCCGTCTCGTACACATGGGCTGATGAGCGTTTTGACTGGGCGCACGAAGTGTGCAGCACAGTCGAAAAACACCTGCACATCGGTCAGAGCCCAGTCAATCTCGATAGGCGTTCCTGGATCAAAAAACCCGCATAGTACGTCGACTTTCGCAACCCCATCTGTGATATACGCTGCAATTGGTCGAGCCAGGATCAGCCCTAGACCCAGGTTTTTTGCAACAGTGCATGTAAAGCCACCCGTGTAGCCTCCTGCTTCGTCAGTCAAAGGCTGTGTTGTGTCGGCAAAGTGAGGCCAAGGGGAAGAGTAGTGAGAGGAAGCCAGACATGGTAGAACAGAGAGCAACAATTGGAAATCTATGCGTGAACCAGCTTTCATACATTCATCTCTAGTCGGAACCGCCAACAATTCCACACTATTTCAACGCCTGTAGTTCCCTGTCTTCCGCGTCAATTTTCCTCATCGCCTTTACTTCCCTGTCATCCGCGTTAATTTCTCATCGCCGTTGCTCTCCTGGTGGCCGCATAAATCGCGTCCCTGGCTCTCTGTACCATGCCAGGAACAGAACCAACCAGACTATACTCCAGCCACGCATAAAGCAAAAGCTGGTTCGAACGTTGGTCCTATTGTCGATTCCACCTGAGTGAACGGTTAGAAGCCCGGCTTGTATAAGGAAAGCTATCATCGTCCCTATTTACAGTGAGATCTGCAAGACGCCTCCAGCCGAGCCTGCCATTTCCGGAAGCACCGTGGTCATTATGCCCACGTTGACTCTCGTGAAGACCGCAGTAGTGCCAGCCGATCCAATGACAAAACCCTGGGAGAAACATCGCCAACAATCGGCACCGACCCAAGTTATCGATTGAGTGAACAGTACATACCCGACGATACCAGCAATACGTCCGATGGAAATAGTTCACCGAGGTTTGTCGACGAGACGGGGACAAAGTGTCAACTTTGTAGTAAAGCATGTCGATGATACCGATTGAGCTAGGACCCGGACCGCAGGGATGTTGGGAGGCTCGCCCTCTGTCCGGATCTAGATCTCGATGAAAGGAAGGAAGCTGGCTACTCACCACGAGCATATGAGTAGGCTGACCATAGTGAGTATCGAGAAGTTTTTGTTTCGCCAGTTGCTCAACGGGATAATGGCATATCGCTTCGGGATTTGCGCTTCCCAGATGAAGATTAAAGGTCCAAGTGATAGAGACAGGAGGAACGGCGGGGGAAAGCCCGCTCCCTTGCAGCCGTATGATGCGCCAATAGTGAGACTGAGAGTAAAGAGTCCGATGGCCGACCGCGTTACCGATCGGTGAGGATTGAAGTCACGATATTGAGTAGGCCCAGCGTGATGAAGTCGAGCACACAAAAGTGTTCGCAGCTCTTCCTTTATGAAGGAGCCACTTCGAGACACAGCCCGAAGATATCTGTCTTGACATGTCCATACTCAGTGCGGCCCGCCTATAACGTCATCTCGATAGGAACCGCGATGACTTGAAAGTGCCAGACGTTAGCTGACCTTACCTGATTAGTGAGACTGGCTTATTGAAGTAATTTATTCATCAACGAGCGGGACTGATTTGTGGGGGTTCAGGGAAATCCTTGGCGTAGAAAGCAATGCATGCATCCAGCATTTCGTATGCTTGTCATCTCCCTAGCAATCAGAATCTAGCGATCAAAAAAGCATCAGCTTGATTAGCAAGGAGTTTGGACGCGTCAGTAAGAAACGCAAATTTACGGGAAGTCGACCCTTTAAGACGGGGGCTCATATCGAGATGCTACAACCAAGCAAGACCTGTGTGCATGAACAACCGATGCATGATAAAAGCGATTGTATTGCTCTTTTAAAGATTACGTCGACGGCACACGGTCAATCCTGAGGTGAGGTAGACCGAGCAAACTCTTCAGGGGACCGAAGGGACTTGTCGCGACATCGTCGAGTTCCGCCTTCCTCGCTCGCTGGTCTGGTGTATCTTTCCTTCAGCTGCATATATCATACGGCAGCTTGAGAGCTAAGTGTTTGAGAGCACATTGCTCTAATATACCTTTCCAAAGACACCTCGAATACATAGTCATACGCAAGTAATATGTGTCTTTTGATTTGATGAGACATATGCTGGAGGGGTATGGCTTACGCAGAGTGTACTTGGCGATTTGTGTCTCTTCCACCCTTAATCACAAGCACAAGAGGTACGACAAAGCACACAAAGTAGATGATGCCGCTCAGATCGTTCACAAATTCAGTATATACGCCATCTATCGAGCGTGCCTCCAGTCCGCGACACTTAGTCATACTTCGAGCTTCGCCGAGTGGAAAACGAAGTAAGTAGAAGTATGCCATCCCGCTCACTTCATATTCGTAACCCTATTGTCTGCAGCTGGATTAGTCTTTCTGTGGCGATGGTGTAGCAGTATCTCTTCACGGAAGCAGTACTAACGCGGCTTTTGGTGACGTAGAATGGACCAGCCACATCGATAGCGAAGCTGTTGAGTGTCAAGCGTATCTAGGGTGGTCAACAGCTGCTCTTTATTTCCCTCTTTGAATCACGCTGTGACAGATGACTCACATGTAAGCCAAAAAAACGTAAAGACGCCCAATATCGGGCCGGTGAGCGATGTCTCAACAGTTCGACCTCCAAAATGCTTTCCACTCGTCAAGATCATAGCTACGGAACCAGCGTGTTGGAGTGGATGGCAAGGCTTGTCGTGGGGAACTTGATAGCTAATGATCAGCTGAAATACCTAAGCCGGCGAGACTTTAGTCTCGACTCACTAAGCAGGTCGAGCATTACGTCCGGGCCTCGCTTCTGACTTTGAGGTATATCCTGTAGGGAGGAGCGATCGATGACCGAGCGCTGGAGCTGTCAGGGAAGTCGAAGGTACTCGACACACGGCTATACAGCGTATTCCGGTGAAGCCTGCTATGACGCCATCTCCACGAATGCGTAAATGGTGGTCTGAGAACGCTCGAGAATTGTGAATGATCCGGTCATGCCCTCGGATACACCAGTCTGATAAGTTCGTCAGCGAAGATAGAGCTCGGTCCGTCATAAACGCGCTGCACCATTAAATGAGTTTTCGGAAACCTGGCATGATGAAAATCGACTTGCAGCATCCATGTTCGTATACGGCTACGCCGCTCTCTGATCTCTTGTTCGCTGGCACCGGGCTTGTTGGCCAGAATCGCTCAATCGAAGCCCATCTCAACAGCCAAGCGACACAGTAGTCCGGCGTGAGTCCACCCGCAACGGTCTTCGGGATCTTTCCAAAAGCACATCCAAGTATCGTCAGCAGTCAGATAGACATGACGACATATTACCATCCAGCTCTGAACCGTCTCTATGGATCGTAGACTGCGCAAAATAGCCTGTACGAAGCAAACTTTTACATCTACAGCTATCTCATGAGAAACGGCCGGGCCTATGAACCGTGCCGCTGCGCCAAGTATGGTGGTGAACCTGGTCATTAGTTCGTAAGCCATGACTCACACTTACAAGAGCATGCTTCGTTGCCGGACATAGCCAATCGTAGCAAAGGCCGGATTCAGTAACATGATAATAGGGATAAGGGTGTCAAGAAAGCTGCGCGATTTACGACATTCTGTCATCCAGTCAGTATGGTTTCTGCCCTTCTGGTCTGCATTCAACTGGTTAAGATGGTCATGCATACGACTGAGACACCGTCTTTGTTAGAATCAGTGACATACCAAGAGAGGAACAGATACTCATTGCCCCAGCTGTGGCGTACTAAGGTTATTTAGAACAATAAGAGGTTATCTAAAATCGATAGGTATATTAAGGCAGTCACTAGTAGAGCGAATCATGTAATTGTATGTACATTGTCTATTAGTATGTACGAATTATAAGTATTGTAGGGATTATGCGATTATGTTATTATAGAGTGTGCAACCGTATCGTGATTATAATGTATCTAAGTGATATCGAGCCCCCCTCCCCTCGGTCCAGGTGGAGACTCACTCGGCATTCCTGCTGATGACTTTACCCATACCAATCTCTTCTCCTTCACGCATCTGATGTGATTTCGACATCTTACCCATACTGACCTTCTTCAGTACCAGCTCCCTCGTCCACGGTTTTCCCATCCTCTTGGCGACCTTGGTGATCAACCATAAAGTCCAACCGAACCAGATCATAAGGACCAGCGAGTAAAGCGCACCGAACGCGAGACTGACGAATATCCAACTACAGATTTCAGACAGCACATACCCTTGCAGACTGCTCTTAGATGACCCACCCTGACAAGCGCAATAGCAACCTGGGGCTTAGGACCAGCCCTTTTGGGATTGAAACACGCTTGGGGCACTGTTCAAACCAGTCTGCTTGGGACATGCACGCATAACCCATATCAGCGAGTGCTATATCAGTATTTATGTGGCGCTGATGCCACATTAGTCTTTTCATGTGGTTTCAGTGTTATAATAGTCGATAACTCAGGTAACAAGTAAGCCCACGGCTGGACGTTACCCCTGGCTCCGATGTCCGAACCTGATAGGTTTGGTAGTGATATTGATCTGCTTGGACTACTTTTAATAGGGTATCACGTCAAGAGATTTTTCAGACAAGGGCACCTCAAGAGAGCTTCGGGCTGCTTGAGATGCACCGATGCATTCCGATTCGCAGTGACAATAGCAGACAATATTCGCGATTTTGCTGTGACATCACTAAGACTAAAGATGGACTGCTGCCCAGGACGACTGAAGCAGTCGAATGTGCGATTACCCAGTCTCATTATCTATGAGGGAATAAGAAGGCCTATAATTGGCAAGTTGTCCAAGACCCGTTAAACTTCCGGGCTACAATCCATTAGACTATCAAGCTGTCACACTCCACACGTGTCGATAGTCGCACCTGTGTTATACTCATGACATCGGACAAGATTCAGCACCTATATTACATCGTGTGATATAGCATCTCGACTATTTGGTCTCAACTTCCGTACCTTCCTAATCTGCTGACATTCAACTATCCCGAAGAAGGCCGACTCATCTCCGGGTGGATATCCGTCTGTTGATTCATGGCGCGGGTTTAAAATACTGCATAAAAACTTAGATTTTAATGTCATCGGATGCCGCTACACAACAGCCAAGTCGAAGTCCGGTATGGCCGGTTGCCATTCCTCATATCTATGGTTGTCAGCGCAGAATGAGCTTCAACAAGAAATGCGTCGTATATACGAGGTGTCAATGAGTCCAGAGACAAGGATGCAGTACATGATTAGGTCTTTACATGATGGAAACAGAACGCTTGAGCTGGTCTTGAGTGGCTCGTCTCTTCATTTCTATATTTCCATTTTGTTTGTATTTTTGTAACAGCGCACGTGAATTTCTTACAGCCGCAATTTGCAGTCCATGATAAAAATTGCCACGATGATAGGTTTTGACATCACCTGCCGTCATGTCGCCTGCTGCTAAGTATGTCTTGCGCGAAACTTATTACCACACAAACCCACAGATAAAATCCACTCCCCTCATGCCTATGAGCGCCCGAATACTGGACACTTCCAGCAGCCGGTCATTGGCTACATCTCCTAATTGGCTACATCTCCTAACGAATCTCACAAGGAAGAGTATCCACGCCCAAACTTCGAACCGAAAAACTTACCGGGTCTTGTACTGGCTTAATCCGTATTACGATCGGCGTAGACAACGCGCTGCACCCTTTGTCTCCGCCGGGGCAATGGAGCATTATTGAGATACCAATTCGAGAGGGTCCTCGAACTGGCTTTGTTTCTCTCAAATCGTCCGTACTTGTCAATTGCCAAGAACAAGGTCGAGATGATGAATGCCAGCCAAAAGAGAAAAGGGGTCTTAAACGCCCTGTTCACAAATTTTTACGTTGCTCCGAAAAACACATGCCATGGTCTCTTGTATTCTATGTTTTCGGCAGTGCAGCCGGGATCGGTAGGTTTGAGCCTGACGTGCTCCCGAGAGCTATGAGGAGTTTTGGCATTTATTGCTTGAATCATATCTCTTTCAAGTACCTTCAACATTTCACTGGTGTATCTCCCATCATTATCGGAACAAACCTTCTGGACAGTCCGTTCAGTGGGTCTCTCCACCCGAACGAGATGATATGCTGCATCTGACTCCCTTCCTAAGTTATAAATAAAAACAGGTAAATCTCGTTCGTTGTCCAAGATCGCCATTTGCACTCTTGTCTTAATTTAACTCCCTTTGGTTCACAAAAGCCTGCTCCTTGTCGTAGAACTTCTGTGTCCATCGTTAAGCCTGGATTGGGAACCCACGTATGTGGGCTCTCGCGCACTGCGCGTAATGCCATGCGCACAGCTTCGGATTTGGAAGCTGCCAGGGGAACTTCACGCGAAACGAATCTACGTGTATAGCCTTGCCATGGAGGACCGAGTGCTTGGATGTCACGAAAAAGTGCACGTAGTACACGTTGTCCTATGATATGAGTATTCTGTTGGATTGCGAGTTGCGATGTTTCGTTTTCAGTACGTACATGGTAAAAAAAGGACCATTCCAGGCGATCGTAACGATGGTGTAAATTACGCGACAAAAGGACCCCCGAAGAGACATCGTATACTGGTGCGCGCGCCAAAAGAGGTATGCCCAGCACTTCCCGGTAGACCTGCGAGGGTCGTCAGTTTCAAGCCGTCTCTGGACCTAAATGGACTGACGTCTTCCCGTATTTTGGGTATCAAATGGGCAGATTCACAATCGACCTCGTCGTCACCCGTCAGGATGCAGTCGTAGTCACGATGTAGCAAAGCAGTGCGGAATGCGTTCTATGGAGCGTGAGCTAGGGATCTGACCCGCTTGCATTATGACTCACGCTGTGACTCGTCGGCGTGCGCGATGACTGGGTCGATGAAGCAATACTCGCTGTGGTTGCCGTCTTCGTCCTGTTCCGATAGTGCGGTCCGGGCGCGTAAGATACCGAAGTGTTGGACCCTAAGACAGCTCAAATCGGTTCTTCAAACGATGCTCGAGAGAGAACACTGAGATGGAGGAAAACCGACACTTACCTGGGTAGGTATAAACGTACTCACCGGCACACGGCTCTGAGGAGTAGTCTAGAGCGTCACCGCCGGTCATCTGGATCACACCGGAGCAGTTTGGCTCTGGGTTCACGAGCATGTTGGCGAGCACGGATACGTAAAACCATGTGTTCATGCCGCTACCCCTCAAAAACTCCACGGGGATAGTCGCAAAAATATCTCCCGTCTGTGTCGATGCCCGGAGGGAGATGCTGTCGCCTCCCCAATAATGACTGGCCAGGTTGTAAAGATCCGCCATGCTAGATGCCTGAATGATGATAGAGAGCAGTGACTATGGCAATGTACGAAGAAGTTGAACGAGCGGTTAGCGTGAAGACATGGGTAACGGAAACAAATTCAGGTAACACATTTGGACCCTGATTGTTTTACCAAAACGCTCTGCTCTCGGTTGGGGCTCCATTCCAGATTAGATCGTATTCGTACTCTGGGCCAGCATCTGTTGTTAGCTGTCCATATTTGAAATTGACAACCAAGTGGTTTTGACGCAATTGGGCGAGTGTGCGTACAAGAACAGAACATACGGCAATTTACTGGATGGTCATCTTGCCGACATTTTGGCTATGTATTTCCTCCAAACGGGTACATTGCGGACATGCAGCAAAGCAGAGTGACTCGTAGTATCAGCTTTGCTGTGCCACTGGTTTCGGAGACAATACAGTTTGTATATCGGACCTTCGCGCCCTGAAGACACAGCATGACATTCCAGCCCATTTATGTTCAGTTTCGGATCTCAACATCTTTCATTCAACCTCTGAGCTTCCCTATATCCCACTCGAAGGACGATGCTCACGCTTAGTTGGTCGGATGCATGAACCAAGATGTAAACGACCAAGGCGTTGGGAAGCTATGAGCCTCACAGTTGCCGGGTGCTTACTGCTCATTTGTAGCTCACAATCAATTCGCCACGGGATAGATCAGCTGCGAGTCGGGCTGTATCGTATCTGACAGCCCCACCACCTCCGCCGCAATGTACTACAAGCTCCGGTGGCTTCAACGTATTCTGATTTCCGGCCTGATCTTTCTGGTCATTGCTCGTGTCTAATTTCCCTACAAAGACGGCATGGGTCCTCTCCAGATCTCAAATCCTCACCATAAACGGAGCACTTTCGGTGGCGGCAACGGTCCTACAACGGACGTACCTAGTGTCATATGCGAGCGGTGTATGGTGAGAGCTAGTCAAGGTTGGTCGATGGATTCTCTCTCGCAATCCTGTGTCTCGCAATGCACAGGATGCGAGGTTTCAGTCACAGTCTCTGCTGCCGTTATATTGACGCATTGCCGTTTCTCTGATCACCGATTGTACATATTGGTGCCAGTCCCCGGCGACCGGGTGAGTTCAAATCCGAGAATATGGCTTGGTAGAAACCGGTCCCCATCCCAGCAATTGTCGCTTGCTTCAAGCTTTGCCCCCACCGACTGCATAATCCTATCATGGCAGGTCGGTGCTCATTTGCCGCGACCAATTCTTTTCTGAAGGATTGGGCCAAGTGTATCTGTAAAGTGGGAAATGCAATAGACCGTTTCCCAATCCGGATGTTGCCATGCGGATCTTGGGGTTGTACTCACGTGGTCGACTCCGGTCGTCCCTTCAAACATTCAAAAATGCATGCAAAAATTGCTGTATCTCCCCATCCAACCCTGAACGCACTTCTTATAAGACCAGAAGCAAATTCCCGGCAACAGAACTTCCACCGAAATATGTAACAATTGAATTGGGATCAGCATGTCAAATCTCTGGTGATGAGGCGATACCAACGGCAACAAAAGGGTTACACATGCCTGTACTCCGGATCAGATGCCGAACCAGCGTCCCTTTCTTACGTCCCCTGCCCATGCCCCTGCTTTAGAGTTTTGGCACTGACAATGGCCCGGGGCCAAGCATACGTGGGAGACAATCAGACTTGCGTAGACCGCAATCCTTCTGACCCGAACAGCTGTAGTTCCCCACTGCCTTCATTAAAGACAACGATGTCAACGGTGCATTTTATACACCAAGATTCAGTGATCCGGGTACATCCAAGACTGATCGACTTAACCCTGTCGACATATCGGGGACGTCCGATCGGGCACAGATTGGAAGCAGTTGACATAGTCAGATGGGCGACTGTAATGGAATTGTAGAGGTGTAGCAGTGGCTAGTGAAGCAGAAGATGACTGATAGATCAGCACGAATATACGGGACGACTGATCGGTTATAAACGTACATGTATTGTACCTCAGCAGCCACTGCTTTATTCCAAACATCTTGTTGCCTCCTCTACGCTCTAGCGTTGGCCATCACCACCATCATCAGTATCAACCTCGAGCTAAGAGCTCTGACGTGTGACATGGATCCGAAGGAAGCTTTCGTGCGAGGGCAAAGAGGTGGGTTCGGGTTCTGTGCTGGATGGCTGTAGTTGGGGAGGTTTTCTCTGTTCCGCTAGACTCCAACGGGCTGATCGCACAGCATGACTGGTCGTGGGCTTTGGTATGAGGCGATGAGGCAGACTCAACAAGAATGTAGTGAAGCGGAAGTAGCTTCCTAAGGGCGGCGAGCAATTTGAGATTGTGACATGTCATCGCCGTCTCCCAGTGCCTTTAAGGCTGTACATATAGTAGGCAATGCTGCTGAAAGCGAGCGATCCCACGGCCAGGTGTGCTGGCTTTTTCGAACTGGATCAGTACCGTGTCAACACGCGGAGATGGCAACGTACAAACTCATAGAGTAGGCTAACACTGCGCTGAGCCCTGCGACGTCATAAACATTCCTCTGCGAGGCCACAAAAATACGCAACGCACCTAGGCCGGTCTGAAGGCCACTGTCGGTCGGGGTTTCCAAAGCCACACTGGTCATGGCGGCGGCCACGCCCATGCCGATTCCGCCCAGAAGAAGGGGCACCGACCTGGAATGAGCATATGAACGCGCCCCACCGATGAAAGAAACCCCGGATAGCTGGATATATCAGGCTGGCGGCAATCATAGGTGCGCTGTTTGATCCATCATGTACAGTCGGACTTACGATCACCATGGGTACATGAGGCTGTAAGGGTTAGTATGAGTTGTGGGAGTGTGCGGTCGACTGGCTTACCTGCAACGGTAACTGGAAGTAGGATTTGCAGTGCTCATTATTGCGAGTAGTGATAGATCACCAGAGAGGCTTCATCATGAGAGATGTCCATCATATATATCACCTGTCCTGCGTAGTTAACAGAACGGTAAGATAGTTCGACGTCATGCCGTGTCTCGACGCGGCCCTCAGCCGGTAGCCTTGGCATCGGGTGGGATGCCCGGCGCCTAACATTTCTGTGGCACGCGCGTAAGCCTAATGCACGACTTGACACTTCCGGCAGCCGGTGCGGTGTCTCGGAGGGTACCGCGATTTATCATACCTTGATGGTCGAGAGGATTGGAAGCAAGCATCAAGCCTCGATGCTCGCCTGGACATCCTACCACAGTCAACGCCATGTTTGGCGATCTAGGGAAACTAGGAAGAGAGATAGATACCACAGGAGCACATATATAGGATGATAAACAGCAAGCCAAAGCAATGGAAGGCATTCCGGACAGCGAAGGCTTGGTCAATTAAATTGCAAGCAAATTCTCCAGCTCTTCACAGATCGTAGCTGACCGCAACAGGTAGTACTGGCCGAGATTTGCACCAGGTGCAAACATGCATGAGATATGATGTATGCGCCATCATAGACCTATTCCCTGATTTGCCAACCGACCTATCTGCGGTTGATCGATGTAAGATCAAATTATCATCCTTTGTTCCGCGGATTCATGCCGACGGAATACCCTCGAATACGCGCTTGAACAGCTTGCCTGTAATGCCAGGCTATCAGTCGAGAGTCAGGTGGGTCGTAAAAGCGCCCAAAGCGTTCTGGCGGGATTGCCTTTCCATGTAGCTGAAAGTGTTCCGGCGCAGTAGGAATGAAGTAATGCACGTGATACGTGTCTTCCTCGGTCATGTGAGCTGCGATGATCCGGCAAGCGATGGATTCGCCTACCTTGAGGTATAAAGACCAATCGAGAGTGTCGAATGCTTTGTGTAGACCATTCTCAAGCAGGAGACCAGCGGACGCGTCGAACATGTTTGGGCGCCGCCTGATGCCCAGAATTTCTTGATAAATCTGGACATATGTCAAATTGGCCTTGACCTAAGGCTTGGACAAGCGGGACTTACGTCTGGACGACTTTGAGGCACTATGTGGGCCGCAACGCAATTACGGACATGCTTGTCAGTCAGAAGACAGACCGAATCTCGTCCTATAAGTTCCTGCTTGAACGCAGACTGGCGTCAGTGTGACTCATCGATTTTGGTGACGGATCAGGAATGCTTACTTGTTCAGGCCGTCCTGTGGCTTGACTGGATGCTGATGCCGTACTAGCTCCAGGCAGCAATGTGGGCGATTTGAATCGACTGGAATACTCAGGGCCACGGGAAAACACGGGATCCGAATAGACGCCTATTCTTCATCAGTACAATAGCTAAACATAGAGGTCCGCCATCCGGGACAAAGACACTTACCGAGCTGCTTGTAACGGAAGCGACCGGCTGCTGGTGGCAAGGAGACGTCCACAGGAATCTCCTCTTCGCTGGTATCGTTGGCAATGTATAGGCAGCCGGGTAGTTCGGGTGTGACGAGAATGAGGAGGCGGATGACATGCAGAATATATTGCCAGGTAACATCTCCGGAAGAAGCAAGAAAGGACAGAGGAAAGTCGGCAATATCAGTATCCAGTACTGATACTATCTGAACGGTGGATGTGCGCCGCCATCGAGCTGTAGCAAGCTCGTATGTGACCTCCTCGGTCATTGTCGTCAGAAAGATAATAGGTCTAATAGGCTGAGTGACAACTGATGAAACAACTGGTTTTAGTGAGAGTCCGGCCGAATCCGGCCACGTGTCTCGCACGCCAGCTGCGGTGTTATACCGCACACTGCTTTGTGGCATATGTCAATTCCAATCGCTA
>Ga0308160_10003551_pt1 | contig 17476 bp, 16 predicted proteins | sample PhyFR1_FD_201036 | JGI IMG/M metagenome (GOLD analysis project Ga0308160, IMG submission 201036) | Phyllosphere microbial communities from UC Gill Tract Community Farm, Albany, California, United States - DLSLF.R1 | ecosystem: Host-associated > Plants > Phyllosphere > Unclassified | place: USA...
TTCCAATGAGAGTAATCGTGGTTTCGCCGGCCATGATGGTTCCTTTTCCTCGTGTGCTGGTGATGTTCTCGGTGTCTGTTGTGGGTTCGTTGTGAGGTTCGGGCCCACCCGGTTCGTCGTGGGTGAGGTCGTTAGGTTGGTACTGGTTCGCGGTGTGTTCGTCCCAGAGCCCGCCCTCCCCGAGCTGGCGGCGGCTGATGGCCTCAAAGAACCGGTCATCCCCTGCTTGGCCCGGGATGGCATAGCCCTCGTACAGGTCCTCGCTGAGCGGTTCCACGATCGCGGGTTCCACGCGGTAGGGGTCTACAGCCTCGAAGGGAATCTTGCCGCTGGGGTTGACCTGCCTGAACAGGTCCACCTCCAACGGGATCCGCGGGTGGAGGTTGAACCCCACGACCGGGCGCATTCTCTCCACGGTCCTCACGCAGCCTTGTGGCTCATGGCCGCCTGGACGAGCTTGTCGCGGCGCAGACCCGACCAGTGGTCCTGGTCATCAAAATTGTTCTGCACAACGGGCGCCTGAGAGTAGCCCAATTCGGCGGTGATGTACTCCAGCGCTGCCAGCACTTCGGTGATGTCCACGGCCGTGTAGGTGATGCCCTTGGAGTCGAAGTAGTCCTTCGTCTTCTCGCAGTTGGGGCAGTCGGGCTTGGTGTAGACCGTGTAAGCGGTGGGCGAAGCAGTCATTTTCAGCACCTGGTTTCGTATCAAATAAGTTTCGTTCGTCTGGCTGACTTGCTACCTCAATTCTAGCATTCATTCAACTGAAAGAATAGGGGTTTTACCGCTTATTTCCGGGGTTTTTGCTTCCAAGAATTACCCGCGCAATAGGTGTAATCCATTGCAAGGGAATTTCGGTCCATTTCAGAAGCTGACTGCACAGATGTCAGAAGTCCTCTGCACAGCTCCGGTCACCACCGAGGAAAGGTTGGTGACGCCGCCGGCAACTGTGGTCATCCCCGCCGGTTCCTCCAGCGGCAGCCCCCCTGTGCCTTGGAAGGCTCCAGGGAGGTTCGGTGACGTGCAGGTCGTGGGTGGAATGTGGGAGTGGGTGGGTGTCGTCCCGGCTGAAGGAACTCAAACCACAGCGAGCCTCGCGCCGGCGGTGCATGGTGTGGACCATGGGAACGGTGCCCCGTTAACCCGGAAAGGAGCCGGCGTGTGCCGGCTCCTTTCGGGTTTCTCTGCAAAGAAATCTATGGTCAGTCTAGCTGAATGGTGGGCCGCGGGCTGTGCAGCTCCATTGCTGCAGCGCGGCTTTTGTCCTGGGTTCTGGGTGTGGCGGAAAGCGGCGGTCCGCCGCCTGGTGAGTGGTTGCTGTGGTTCGCCCTGGGCGGCGGACCGCCCGACTTCTGGAAGGTTCCGTCCCACCCTGTGGTGATTGGCTGGGGCCTTGCCGGGCGGTGGGGGGCCGCCCGGCAAGGGGTCTTTATGCCGCTGGTTCGTCCTCGACCGGTTTGCCGCTGTCGATGATGATCTGCTCAGTTTCCGATGCGGTGTAGCCCCAAACCACCAGTTGGTTCAGGTAGTCCCGGTGGGTTTGGGACGGTGAGCGCCACGAGTCTTTTTGGATGGTCTTTTCATACCCTGCGCAGATCAGGGCGATAAGTCCGAACTCCGGGCGGGCGGTCGTTTTGGCGACGTGGTCCCGGAGCGGGTTCCACGCCCACTGGTTGGATTCCTCGATCTTGGCTCCGACCATCTCAGCTGCGACCTTGCCCTCGTAGCCGCTGGCGGTTTCGGGGTGGTGGGTGATCGCGTGGAGGGTGAAGTACTGCCAGCCCTTGGGGGCCTGCTTCTTGGCCAGCAGGTTCTTGACCCATTCACGCCTGACAACAGTTGCCGACTGCATCAACTTGTTGTTCTCTATCAGGGTCGTCCGCTCGGCCTTCTGCTCGTCGGTCATCGGGCCTTTCGGGGCCGATGTGCCGTAGCCGCTGTAGTAGCGGAGAGTGAAGCCCAGGTCTTTCCAACCGGTGACGACAGCGACGGCGGAGTGCTCGCCACGATAGCCCGTCTCGATGTAGACGGCGTTGCCGTCCTCATCGGTGGCCGGTTCCCCATCTGCCCTTTTCAGGGACGTGACGCGGAGGGTTTCGCTGTCCTCCCCGTACCCGCATTCGGGAACAATAATCGTTCCTGCTGCTTCCAGCTCTGCGGTGAAGGCAGCCAGCGCGGCGGCGCGGTCGCGCTTGTCGCGCAGCTGCTGGGTGACGTGCAGGAGCATGTCGGGTTCGTCCATGATGACTGACTCGATTTCGGCCGTCGCTTCCTCGTCTGACTCAAACTCGGCGAGAATCAGGGCTGCTTCGATGGTGTAGCCCTTGCCCAGGGCGGCGGCTCCGGTCTCGGTGGACTTGGCTTTGAGGGCGGACTCGACGTTGGTCTTGGTCCGTCCGGTCTTCTTGGCGATCGCGGCCGCCGAGACACCGATCAGGGACAGCTGGTGGTAGGCGTCGGCCTCGTCGGCTTCGGTCAGTTCGGCGCGCTGGATGTTCTCCACCACCTGCGTGACGATGCGCTCGGCTTCCTCGGGAGACTCGATGATCATCACCGGGATCAGGGGCCGTCCGGCTTCGACGGCGGCGCGGGTGCGGCGCTGTCCCATCAGCACGTGCACGGTTCCGTCGTCCTTGCGGTGGGCGATGACCGGTTCCATCACGCCGTGCTCTTTGATGCTGGCGACGAAATCGGCGGTCAGGGCAGCGTCCTTTCGGACGTTAATGTCAACGGTCAGGGTTGCCGGATCGAACATTTCAAGCGTGGGTGTTGCGTTCATGGTTTTTGCCTTTGCAGAGACGTGGGGTGTGTGGGGCGGCTTAGGTGACCGGCCAGCTTCCCTCTCCCCCGGATTGTTTTTGGTTGCTGGCAAGCTTGCTTGCTCGGCGGCCGACGGAGCCCTGTCTACCCGCCAGGGCAAGGAGCGGGAAATTCCCGGAGGAAATAAGCGACGAAGGAGCGCCGGAGGGACATTTCCTGCACCGCAGGCCCCGACGAAGGAGGGGCTAGACGGGGTGGAGCGGACGCCTAGAATCCGCAGGACAGCAACCAGAAAACGTCGTAGACAAGACAGGGCCAGGGGGTCCGGAGCTCTGCGACGGCACGCCCTGGACCCAACAGCCGGCCGCGCCAGCGGACGCCCATCAACTGGTTGGAGCGCAGCGGAAACCAGGGCGAGCCCTGCGAGCCTGCTCTTCGACTCGCCTTCCCAGGGACAACCCAACGACTCCACCGCCCAGGGCTTGCCGCCGGCGGCCGCCCACCAGGCACCTTGTCACTGCGGGATTGGCGGTCCGCCGCCGGCAACCACCAGCAAACGCCGGCCACGACGGCGGACCGCCCGCGGTGACCGGCCCCCAAAGGGACCGGCCACCACCGGGGCTATTCGCGGCGGTCGTGGAGCGGGACGGCTCCATAGTGCCCGGCGGCGCGGCGGAACCTTGAGTCACTGCTGAAGATGAACGTGCCGCCGAACATGTACCACGGGACGGGTTCCCCTTGCGGGGTGACCGGTTGGGCGTGGATCACGGTTTCGCGGTGGAAGTGCTCGTTCTTGACGAGCCGGACGGCGGGCCGTTCCTCGGTGGCTTCGAACACCGGGTCGATGTCCTCGCCGATCACGGTTACTTCCATGACGCGGGAAGAGATGCCCCGGTTTGAGAAGTCCGTGCCCAGGGCGTCGCGGTAGACCAATGCGGTGATGCCCTTCGGGGCGGTGGTGTCGCTGCTCATGGTTGCTCCTTTGAAAGATGGTGGGCCGCTGTGCTGCCCGGCTCCGGCCGGGCAGCACAGCAGGGGTTGATGCTGGTTAGGCGGCGTCCTGCACGGCGTAGGGCATCCGGTACCGGCTGGGCAGCTCGGCGGCGGCCTCGGGCAGGTCCGCCGGTCCTTGGGCCTGCCCGTTCTTCCAGCTGGAGAACGCCTGTTCGGTGATCGCGTCCCACAGCCGGGCCTTCGTCCGGTAGTAGGTGCACGTCACGTCACCCTCGCAATAGGTGGCGATGCCGAACAGGTTGCCGATGCTGTCAGCGGTGCGGGTCACGGCCACCATGACGTAGGGCCACTGGCCCAGGTCCCAGCCGTCAGAGCCCCAGCTCGAGAGCACGGCCCAGCCGTGCTCTTCGATCAGTTCCATCCAGTCGTAGCCGCCGTTCATGTGGTAATCCCCCAGCACGGTCAGGCCGTCGATGGTTTCCTGCGTGTCCGCGACGGTCACGGTCTTTTTGCTTACTGCGGTCATGGTTTTTGCCTTTGCAGAGACGTGGGGTGTGTGGGGCGGCTTAGGTGACCGGCCAGCTTCCCTCTCCCCCGGATTGTTTTTTGGTTGCTGGCAAGCTTGCTTGCTCGGCGGCCGACGGAGCCCTGTCTACCCGCCAGGGCAAGGAGCAGGAAATTCCCGGAGGAAATAAGCGACGAAGGAGCGCCGGAGGGACATTTCCTGCACCGCAGGCCCCGACGAAGGAGGGGCTAGACGGGGTGGAGCGGACGCCTAGAATCCGCAGGACAGCAACCAGAAAACGTCGTAGACAAGACAGGGCCAGGGGGTCCGGAGCTCTGCGACGGCACGCCCTGGACCCAACAGCCGGCCGCGCCAGCGGACGCCCATATGGGGGTGAGCCCTGGCGAACCTCTGGTGTGGCATGCTTGGAGCCGTAAGCAGCAGGATGTTTGCACAGTTGAGGGTCCGCATTCCGATGGAATGCGGGCCCTTGCCTGTTTTGTCGGACCCCTCCCCCAAGATGAAAGCTGGCGGCCAGCACCCTGGGCCGCCGTTCTTTGGCGTGTCTATTCGAATATGTGTTCTAAGGTTGTGGTATGTCCTCCGAAGAGTTCGCGGCCGCGCTGCAGGCGCAGTACGCGCGGCGGGCCGGCCCCATCGGACTGACTGTGGAGGAGCTTGATTTCGAGCATTTCCCGGTCAAGAACGGGTATCCGGGGATCCTGGTGAAGGCGTGGATCCGGTTCCCGAACTGTGCCGAGCTGGTGGACGGCGAAGTGTTCGCCTGGACAGCGAAGGCGGCCGAAGTGACGTGGAAGGACGGGCCGGTCACGTACCGGACCTGGGTGTGGAGTTCCGCGGTTACCCGCCGGAAAGAAATGATGAACAGGAATTTGGGAGAGCGGACCCGTGGCAAGAACAGCAACTGATGAACCACTCGACGTGCCGGTGCAGGTCAGGTTTACCGCCAAGGGCATTCCCTTGGCCGTCCGGTATGACGGGCGGATCTGGGCTGTGGCCGCGGAGCCAGTGCATTGGTTCACCCGTGCGGACTGGTGGAACACGGCCAAACGCGCCCCCGTTGGTTGTGGTGATCTGGTCAGTGTTGAGCATTGGCAATTGCAGGTACGGCTGACATCCACCTCAGCGTTACGAACGCTGGAGCTGCGCCGTGAGCCACTGTCGGAGCAATGGCTGTTGGTGGCCATCATGGACGAAGGAGCTGCCGCCGCCTAAGCCCGCTAGGGCTGGCGGTGGTAGCGTGGCACTGTGACAAGATGCGCCCCCTGCATCCGCCCGTGTCGCTGGCCCTGGCCAAGCCGGGATTTGCATCCCGGCTGAGACCGCACTGTCCGGCGGTACCACTACGAGCGTGGCGCGATACTCAGCTCAGCGGCTCGGTTCAGGTCATGAAGCGGCGACAAATGACTTCGCTACCGATTCCATATCCTCGTGTGGCAGAGCCCGAAGGGTCTGACCACTACCCAGCTCCCAGATCGAGAAGCCATCCTTGCCGTCCGGCGTGCCGTCGGGTTTCCAAGTCCCCTCCGTTACGAACTTGACCTGAACCGTCGTGGGAACGTCTTTGTGCGGCTGAATAGAGAGCAGCTTGCGGCGGCCGTCACCCTCGACGAGATGGTTGCCCTTGGTGTCGACGCAGATCACTGTATCCTCTGACCATACGAGGAAGTCGGGGAAGAACCAGACCGTCTGGCCGAGCGAGACCAGAGGGATTTTGTACCCCGTCTGCGATCGGTTGCGAGCCCACGGGAGTCCCGTCTCATCGATCGCCCGCGCAAAGCGTCGTTCGAGATCGGTAAGGCCGTCGTAGCCTTCGTGAAGGGCGTTCTTGAAGGTCTCCATGCTGCCACGGCGCACGAGTGTGCTGCCGATCGTGTACGGCTTTGGCTTGTGCTGCTTGACGACCGCGTACCTGAGGTACTCGTCCACAGCTTCAGCGGCGTTATCGGTCAGGCTTGCGTAGGCACTGCTGCCGACCCCGACCTTGGCGTCAAACTTTTGCGTGTCGGTGTTCATAACCATGAGTGCAGGCCGGTAGCGGCGGGAGACCTCGCGACGGAAGACCCAGCGGGCATTAACGCGGTTGGACTGCTCAAAGTCGACCCACTCCGAGTCCACCGCTTCCCCAGCTCCGATCGTCTGCTGGACGGTCCGGCGCCGACCCACCCCGCGGGTATTAACCGAATCCTGAGAATAGTCGTGGACTTTGGCTATGACCTTTTCGACCGGTTCAACGGTTGGGGCGTTGTTGATGAACGTTCGGGGCACGGTTAGCTGCTGCTTCACGGGCAAGCTCTCCGGTTCTTCAGTCCCGGGGGGAGACGTCAGAATCCGAACCTCGGGCGCATCGCCTCCAAGCCCCTTCTTGACTTCCTCTACTACCTGCGCAAAGGAGTCGTTTCGGTCCACGCGGACGTAGAAGTGCGCAGTGTTTAGGCGGTCGGCCTCATAGTGAGTCGCGCCTGGCTGGCGCAGTACGCGTCCGACAATCTGGGTTATATCGACAGTGGACTCCATGGTCTTGTCGATGTAGGCGAAATAAACGCTGGGATCGTCCCAGCCCTCCTGGAGGGTCTTGTTGAAGATGATGTGCCGGTAATCCCCAGCCATGAAGTCTTCGTAGTCGCTCTCACCGCCGTTGAACAGTGTGAAGTCGGCAGGTAGAGGGAAATCCTTGTCCGTCTTGAGGTTCGCGTATACGGCAATCTCATCTGCCGGCACACCGCACTGGTCTGTGAGGTAGCGCCAGATCGCGATCGGTGGGGCTTGCCGTTGGTCGAAAGGCTGCTTGGGGTCGTCCGTCTGGCTCGCATCATCGGCAAGGATGTTCGTGTTGCAGACGTAGATCGCCTTTGGCATGAAACCCAGGTTTTCCGCCTTGGCGGCGTCATCTGCTTCGCCCAGGTCGCCGAGCATCTCGGAGATGGTCTCCTCCATCGGGGCATTGAGCCCGTCGAGGGAGATCATGCCTTTGACGAGTCCGGAGGCGACCACTGTGGAAGACTTCACGGGCGTGATCAGATCCGTGTCCTTGTAACCACCCGACGTCCTTAGAGGCTGGATGACCTCAGAGTCGAACTGGGCCGGGAACCTCAGCGTCGCGCTTGCTAGCAGGAAGACAGAGGGCTGCTGCTCGATGAGCAGCGTCGTCTGTTGGTCGCTCAGGTTCTGTGCCTCGTCATAGACGACGACCAGTGGCCTTCGCCGTCCATCGGTCAGTTCGCGGAGCTTAAGCGCCTCCCAGCGTGTGGATTCAATATTGTCGGTATCGAGCGCGAAGATCCTCAGGTTGCTGTTCTCGCGGTCACGCTGGTTAAAGGTGCCGACGGTCGCGAAGTAGAGCAGTGCTTCCTTCGAATTTGCGACGTCCTCGGGGTCGTACTCGCTGAGCAGGCGAACCGTAATGTCAGAGAGGAGGTGACCGTACTTCCCGCCATCTGCCAGATTGGCGTAACTCTGCTGGACCACCACCTTGCCCTTGGACAGCCAGAGAATGACCGGCGGGATCTCCGACATGGCGACGATCTCGCTGACCGCCTGGGCCAGTATCGCGGTCTTGCCGGATCCCGTGATGGACGCCAGCGCTTGATAGAACGGAACGTCACGGCGCTTCGCACCCCGCCCGAAAGATATGGGGTCCGTACTGTACTCGATGTAACGGTCGGCCATCTGAGAGGCCGCGTCCTGCTGGAACTGGAACAGTTCGATCGCCATGCTCAGCCTTCCTCGGTGAACGACTCGGTGCGGACGTCCAGTCCGAAGTCGGACAGGATCCGGTCAGGGATCTGGTACCAGACCACGTCGTCCGTCACGAGCAGGTTGCGCCGGCTGTAAACGTGGTAGACCTCGGCCAGTTCGGCCTTGTCGGCTTCCTCCGTGATCGCTTCGTAAACCTCTTCGGTCAGATCAGTGTTAGACCCTGCACCCGACCAAACCAGGTAGATTCCCTCGTTGCTCGCGTTCTTAGCGACCAGATACTTATATGGCTCATCGTCCTCGCCGTCGGTCAACGGGATGAGCGAGGCCGATCGACGGCTGCCGGTGCTTGAGTGGGACGCGATGACGGTGTCGATCATTTCGTCCCGCTCCATCAGCAGGAGCGTCTTGGCGTCGACCTTCTTCTGAAGCGTCTTAAAGGTGAAGCCGCCACCGAGCGGTGCGTGCTTCTTCTTCGACCATCCACCGTCGATCACTCTTTTGAGTCGGTCGACGGTCAGGGTTTTCGCATACGAGTCACCGTTGTCCGGGCGGCCCTGCTCAATGAGAATGAAGCGCCGGTCGGCACCCTGATCGTGGTTGAGCTTCAGGACCGCGTGTCCCGTGGTGCCGGACCCTGCGAAGGGATCGAGGATCGTCCCTGCCGGGGGGCACCAGATCTGGATGAGCTTGGTCATGAGCTTCATCGGCTTCACGGTTTCGAATCCGTGCCCGGGCCCTACGATCGCCGTCAGCTCGTTGACGCCGGATTGGCTGTGGCCTGACTCTTCATGGTCCCAGGAGACGTCGCCGAGTGCGTCCGGCTCGTCTACATCGTCGTCGGCCCAGTAGGTCATCGGCACGCGGCCCTGCTTTACGTCCTCAAGGTACTTCTTCTGCTGGGGCCGGCCCTTTCCATCGAGCCCGAATATGAGACGTGGCCAGTCGCCAGCCTCACGACGCTTTTCCGCTGTTTCTTGGGTGTCGTCGAGGTCGGATTTCACCATGACCGCGCGAACCATGCGCGTCTCTGCCGGGGAGATCCCGATGATGCCAGCGCGAATCTCCGCGTCGTCTACATCGCGTAGCTCGTAGTCGATGCCCCATTCGGAGAGCCATCGAAGGGCGTCCGTCTGCGGCGCCCGCCAGCACTTGCCGGCAGGTGGGTAGTGGACTTCGCCCGTGAACGGCGACTGGATGCCGTAGACCATTCCCTGGTGGGTAAGTGCCTTAGGGCCCGAGAAGTTCTCGCCCTTCCACACGCGCGCGTCGTTGTCGGGGTTGCGGTAGCGGGCATCCATGCTGGCTGTGCGGGGCTGCAGCCCGGTTTTCGCGATCCGCTCGTCCTTCGCGTACACGAGGACGTACTCTGTAGCCGTAGAAACGTGACGGTTGTCCGAGCGGGGCGAGTAAGACTTCTGCCAATTGATGATCGCCAACCGGTTTTCTTCGCCGAACAATTCGTCGAGCATCTGGCCGAGATGGAACAGCTCACGGCTGTCGATGCAGATGGCGAGCACGCCTGAGGGCTTGAGCATCGCGCGCATCATCTGCAGCCGCGGGTACATGAACTTCATCCACTTTGTGTGTTTCGCGGGATCGTCGCTCCCAACGAACTCGCCCATGTCGGGGTCGTTGGGGTCCTTATCCCACTTGTCGTTGTACCGAAAGTCACCGCCGGTGTTGTACGGCGGGTCGGTGAGGATCATGTCGATTTGCCCGCGTTCACGGTAAAGCGAGGCAAGGGCTTGAAGGTTGTCCCCCTCGATTACCAAGTTCCGAGATTTGCCGTGCTCGTCCCCGGCGCTGAGGGATTTCACAGTGCGCTGGTTGCGCGGACGCACTCGGCGGCCAAGCTGCCGCGCCAGGACCTTGCCTGGAAACGAAAGATTAACGCCAGCGCCGGTCTTCTCGCGGATCATTTCGATCAGCTGCTCGACTGGCAGCGACTCAAGTTCTGCTACATCGTCCACGACGCGCCCCTTTGATGACATACGGAAAGGAAAAAGGGGCGGCACGCCCTCTGTAGCCTGTGGCTGCGGTATTGCGGCTCCTCATAGCCAGTAGACCAATGACCACCGACAGTGAAAGCCTCGCCTACCCTCATAGACTCGCCCATGCTGGAAGACAGGCTTTTCTAAGCTGAAGGAAGGCAAACACGCCTCCAAGTCTAGATGGGGGCTACGGGCTGCTTGACCACTTCTTTCGCCCACTGGTGAACCCCTGCAGAGCTTGTCAGTAACTGCTCTGGGTAGTCCGACTGAAGCCAGACGCAGACTGTGCAGCCGTGGCCATTCTGGTCCTCATTGATATCCAGTCAGTAGCGCGATACGTAGACGGGGTTCGCTGCAGCATCGCTAATCTCGACGGCCAAGTCCGTGCTCAGCCGATGGCCGTCGGCTTTCTTGGTCAGGAATTTCATGGCCGCAGCCTTTCGCTCCGCTTTGGAGTAGACCACTTGCCATGCAGGGAAGTTCCTAAGTTCCTCGGCTATCTCCGCCTTGCGAGCTCGGAAGTCCTGCTCAAACTCGTAAACCTTGGCACTTACTATCCTGTTAGCTTCGGGCATGACGCGATGGGACAAGGTGATGTCGTCGATCTCGTCCATTCCAGCTTCAGCGATGATAGTTGCCATGAGGTGCCGACGCTTGCCCACTTGTTCGCCGCGGTATTTACGGGATTCAGCCAGAACTGTCGCCGCCGTTTGGATGTTGGTGTAATACTCGGTCAGGCGTTCCCGCTGGGCTTCATTGGATTCTTCCTCTGACTCTTCAACCGCGTCGTGCAGCTCGTTGAGGAACGGAACGAGCCAATCAGTACCAGCGTGCCACTCATAAAGCAGCCCTTGGGCGGCCCAGACTACCGTCACACTTTGGTGTTGTCCGTTGTACTGCCGGGCAGCTTCAATCAGTTTCTTGGCCCGAGCGGACAAATTTTCCTGGTCATCGACAAGCTCATCTAGATAGTTCTGCACTTCGAAGGTGGAATCACTAGAGCTGATAAATGCCGCCCCAACCTTGGCTGCCATCCGGATGGCTTCGTCGACGTTGAGGTCGCTGCCATTGAGAGCTATATGGCTTTCACCCTCAATCTTTGCACCAGGCACGAACAAAATGCCGGCCTCGTAGGCGCGGGCCGGAATGCTCTCACCGATTTCTGCCAGCTCGGTGGAGGTGTACGTAAAGGTCATGATTCAGATATTAGGACGTACATCTGAAACACTCAGCCGCTTCACTCTATGGCTGGTCCTCATTCACTCCCGGCGCCTGGCCCTTCCTGAGTGTGTTCCGGTTTTCCCAAACCCAGTCTTTGACCTGGTCTCTGGAGACCAACCACGTCTTCTCGACTTGGTAAGCAGGAATCACTCCGGTTTGCAACCAGCGGTACACCGTGTTTCGAGAGAGCCCGAAGAGTTCTTCGAGGTGCTGAGTCGTCAGACGCTCCGGGTATTTGGCGAAGAGAGCTTCAAGGTACTTGGGGTCCACGCTGAGTCCGTCCCACCGCATGAAACCATCTCAGATCACGTTGGCAATCTGCCGTACTGAGAGTTTCAGGGTTACTAATGCTGTTGTTTGGGGTCATCAATGCCCTTTCGCGTCGGAGGGGACCCGATACAATCTTTGTGGACATCCCCAAGGAATGGGAAATGCCGGTCCGAGCTGACCGGGGTGATTGACCAAGAGTCGCTCGGGGACGCTGCAAGCTCGCCTTCCTTGGTTCAGGTAGTGCGTGGGTGCAGGATGAGGGGCTCCTGCACTGGCCGATGGCTGGATATGGAACAGCCGCCATGGCTTCCCTGGACCCCTCCAGGTCTGAATGAAGGAGATACCGGGGAGATACATGTCTGTTCGAACAAAGATAGACCTGCCATTCTCACTGATTAATCCATGGAGCGTGGTATCCGCTCAGGCAATCTCACCATTCCCCCCTCACGGGTCTGTTGTCCGCGTGTATGCAGCAGCAACCGACGTCATGGGTGTCGAGGTACGGAAGAAAGACCGGATTCAGCTCTGGAGCAGGATTGCGGACGAGCAGGCACTTAGCTTGATTGCTCAAATCCTCACCGACATAGACATAAGCACGACAGCCGACGCTGACACAGAGGTAGATCAACGTTGGATCGCCTCCATAGTGCACCCAGAAATCCGGACCCGCCTTAGCATCGCGTCAACGCTGGGCGACAAAATGTTTGCCCCACAGCTCCTGCTGCTCGCGGCAGGAGAAGCTCTCTCTTATTGCCCGCCAGGTCCGCCGACTGACACCACTGATGGCCTCGACGCCCTGATCTGCTGTCTGCTCGGAATTGGCGACGAAAGCGGCGCCGGAGATCCCGCCGGCGAAACTTGGGGAGGAGTGAATGCAGAACTTGCGGGTGAGATAATCGCAAACCTCCACTTCAACAAGTCCATGTGGGTTGGGCATCAGCTCTCCTGGATTGAACGCACTTGGTTTCAAGACTGGCCGAAACGGACGCCCACCACGGACGCTGTTGGCGGAGAACCGCGTGACCTCTTCAAAGAGGCAACAGGGGTCGAACTAGCCGATTTTGCCGCAGTCGCATTTAACGTCTACGCCCAAGCAGCCCTACACAAATTCGTCCGCTTCCCTAGCAAGTTTTTTGACACGCTCGGGCTGCCGCCAGCTGCAACGGAACACTTTCTCAGCGCCACGTCTCGGACAGTGCCTGAGCTCCGCGCCCAGATCCAGAAGGACATAACAACCTCCGGCGGTTCCCGTTACGCGTTCAACACGTTCCGACGCTTTCCGCTCGTCCAGCTGGCATCTGGGGAGTTCCTGGTACTTAGCCCCAACTTCGTCATCCAGAGGGCCCTCAGCGAGGTCACCTTCTTCGACGTCCGCCACCACCTCAAAGCATTCGACAAAAAACACGGCACCAAGCGGGATGAAGCATTCCATCAATGCACGACCGACATTCTCGAGCATGAAACAGGCGTTACCTTGCGGCGCATATTCTCAAGAGCCAAGGTCCAGGTTCTCGACGAGATCCACCTGCAACGAAGATTTGGCTCTAGGAGACATATGCCCAAGATCTGCGACTACGCAGTGCGGGTAGGAAAAACTTGGCTTCTCTTCGAGGTGACAGACACGCCCATTCCGGTGCCCGTGGTCTTTGCAAAAGCCAACGCTGATGACCTGGACTCCGAGCTAGATCGCGTACTGACGAAGCGGAAGGCCAAACAGCTAGCATCCACCATTAGCTTGCTTCAGCAGGCAGAGCCTGACCGCCAAGGACAATCTCGTCCGGGGCAGCTCACATTCATACCACTCGTCGTAACAGCCCAGACAGGCTTACCTTGGAACCCCACCGTCCATCATCGAGTAATTGAACGTCTCTCATCGATGCCCGAGTTGTCTCAAGAATCCTGCGCGCCTGTCGCCTTAATAACCAGTAAGGACCTCATGATCCTGGAGAACGCTGCCTCACTCGGATATGACGTCGTCGATCTCCTTCGCTCTTGGCGCCAAACCGACCCTGGCAATCCTCTTGATCAGCACCTACATCAGCGGGGAGTACCTCTCAGTTCCCCACGATGGGAAAAAGAACAAGCCGTCAAGACAATCAACAACTTTATGAAGCGGATGCAGGCCAATTCTGACCACTAGTTGAGAAGTTGCCGAACAACCACTCGGGGTTTGTCTTGTCTGCATTCATGCCACAAGCACCGTATCGGCTTCCTGGCACACCCCTTGGTGATCTAGCGTTCCACTTCCTTAGAACTGGGACAGGACAATGCGGGACATTCCCCGGCGGCTCAACCCGCGTAGCTGCACGTAACTTGATCGTCCCGGATGTTATGCCAAAACGTGCGCCATAATGTGCCGTCACGAGAACAACTTTCGGTACCGTGCGGGAATGGATATCGGATACGCGCGGGTCTCAACCGCCAAGCAGGATTTGAGTCGGCAGCTGGACGCCTTGGCGGCCGCCGGCGTCACGACGGTCTTTTCCGATAAGCGGTCGGGGGCCACAAGGGATCGGCCCGGCCTTCACGCTGCGCTGCAGCATGCCAGGGCCGGCGATGTAATCGTTGTGCATACGTTGGACCGCTTGGGGCGAACAGTGCGGGATACGCTCAACCTGATGCATGAGCTCAAAGAGCGTGAAGTGGGGATCCGGACACTAGCCGATCCTCTGCGCATCGATACATCGTCTCCCGACAGTCCCATGGCGCAACTGGCAGTGGTCCTGCTGGCCCTGTTCGCGGAAATGGAGCGAACCTATGCAGCCGAACGCGCGGCGCATGCCCGGGCCGTGGCTACAGCCAACGGCCGGCGCACGGGCAGGCCATCCGTCGTAGATCCTGACAAGCTCGAACATGCCGTGATGCTGCGGGACAAAGGGAAGACCATGCGCGAAATCGTCACCAAGACGGGTCTGTCGCGGACCAGCCTGTACCGGCACCTGCCGCCCCGCTCCCCCACCGCAAACTGAACTCGTCCAGAAACGAAATGGCGCCTTAGCCAGATCGGGCCGCGCTCCGCGCTCCCCCGACTTAACCGAGGGCTGGGTGATTGCTGACAAACGGCTTCACCGTATAGTTCAGCAATCCCCAAATCTTCCTCTGTTGCGGCTGCGTGATGTTGTCTTTGATGTGCTTGTTGAACATGTCTAGAAGAAACAGGTAGTCGTTTTCACCATTGTTGTTGTTGAACCGGTTCGCTGGGAAGGCGCCCGCTTCGTACAGCCACCGCAGAATGTCGCGGGAGAAATCCGCTTCGAGAAAGATCCGCTCTCCCGCGATAATCTTCTTTCTGAGATCGAACAGACCCCTGAACGTGGTGATCTGAAGGTTCAGTTCGCTGCTCTCAAAGTGCTCTACACACGTGCTGCCGATGTATTCCAGCGTCCGTCCATTGTGGCGATTTTGGATGGTGTACATGTATCGGAGATCCTGCTGCCCGCAGACGCATTCGCCTTCCTGGAGGGGATCTTCCTCCACCGCTACTACGCCCCACTCGTGCACCGCACGGAAGAAGTGGTCAGCCTCTGAGTTGTCCTCGATGACCTTCTTCAGCGTTTCAAAACTGTTCGCCACCATGGCGTCCCCCAATCTACGGGCCAAACTTTACAGCGCTCTCTAAGGGACTCTGGTTCTGTGGCTGTGAGCCAGGCACCACATTCCCTAGCAGCAGCTCTATTGTCGGCATTAGACCTAATAGCGACAAAAGACCTTTTGCCTACCTTCGGCCGCGTGCGATTTTTCCAGACGGTACGCGGGGAAACGGGTTGCCTCCGTTGTAAGTCTTCTCGCGTCCCTGCATCCTCACGAGGGCGGCTTCCCGAAGGAAGTCCGAGAAGGAGGCTTCCCGCTCGGCCGCGGTGGTCGGAGTATGAAACCATGCGGCTCGGATGCGTTCTAGTTCATCCTCGTCCGCGTAGAAGGCCCCTTTCGGCTGGGTTTTGCCGGCTTTATTGGCAACCTTCGGCGCAGCAGCCGGCGCGGCTGGATCCTGCGCGCGCGAAGGCGAAGGAGCCTGGTCTGTGATGAGCTGCGGCCCCGGATCCTCTTGATTTTTCATCACAGGCGCCTGGTTGTTTTGGTGCTCGATTGGGTGAGCAGCCCCGAGGGTGCTCTTTCGGCGTTCGGGTCGTTGTGCCATGTCAGCTCTCCAGGGTGCTGTAGTCGTGCTTTGGGAACATCTTTTCCAGGTGTGCACGAAGTTCGATTTCATCCAGATGCGCGAGGTGTCGTGCGTAGATTTCGTAGGCTTGCCGCGCTTTGTCGTCTCCGGGCCACTCGTCGAGGCCGACGCCGGCTTCCATGGCGTCTTGGATGACGCTCCAATACGGCACGTAGGGCGTGAAGACCCGCCACGGTGAGGCTTCGGCGAGGTCAGCTATCCATGCCTTGTGGGTCAGGGTGTTGCGGTTTCCGTTGACTATCACGCCCGCCACTGTCAGCAGGGGGTTGTAGTACCGGGAGACGCTGTCGAAGCTCAGCTGCAGCTGGCTCAACCCATCGAGGGAGAATTTGCCGGGTTGGCAGATCACCAGGGCGCGGTGCGCCGCTGCAAGCGCGTTGATGGTGTGCAGCTCTAGGCTGGGTGCGCAGTCAATGAGGATTATGTCGTAGCGGTCCAGGCTGTCCGCCAGGGCTTCTTTGAGCCGGTACTCGCGGCCGTGCTCGGTGTGTAGCTGCTGGATTGCTTTGGTCGTGTTGGAGTTGCCGGGGAGAACGGCGAGTCCTCCCCAGATGCCGTCGACTTCGACGTCTTGGACCCTCTCCCCCAGCAGCACGTCAGCAAAGGTGAGTTGGTCCGCTTCCACGTTGTCTGCTGCCAGGATGCCGCTGAGGTTTCCCTGCGGGTCGGCGTCTATGGCCAAGACTCGCTTTCCGGACGCAACCAAAGCTCTGGTGAGGCTGTACGTTTCCGTCGTCTTGCCGACGCCGCCCTTTTGGTTGATGAGCGCATAGATGGTCGCTGCCATGGAATCTCCAATCAGTGATGGAACGAATATAGCCAATATCCCTATTAGGACTTATAGCGACACGGTGTCCATAGGAGACAATATCGCCATTGGCCCTAACATCCCGGGACCGCTGTGGAGTCACCGGCTCGACGGGGACCACGATGAGCATCCGCTATATAGTCATTAGGTATAAAAACTATAGTAGCTCCTTTGTCGCTTTTATACCTAATACCCCTAACGGATATAAATCCCCGCCGTGATCCCCGCCGTGATCCCGGGTATGGCGGGTGAAGTCTCCAAGGCCTCGGTCATGACCCGACAATCGGGCGGTTGAAGCTTCGTGGACACGCAGTGAAGCTTATATACCTTTTATACCTAATGGATTTATTACACCCAGGCACGGTCAGGCCACCCGCCACAGCGTCACTTCGTCAGGGGGCAGCCAGTATTCGTCCCGCTCCTGGTCCCAGGCTTCATGTTCGCCAACCTGACTCGTGAGAAAACGATCCAGATACGCGTGCCAGGAGGCCCGCTGCAGCCGATTACGACGTATGTGCGCCTGGTAATCCTCCAAGACGCCCAGTCGCGCGGCCAGATTGGCGAGATCGATGGCAACGGTCTTCCATTGGCCGTTGTCCCGGCGGATCATGCCGAGAGCTTCCATCTCGGTAAGGGCTGCCGTCACGGCGTTGCGGCTAATGCTGGTGGAGCGCACGACGTCAGCGGTGGTGGGGGAGTGGCGGGCTCGTTCGATGGACTCGTATACGAGAGCTGCGACGTCTCCTAGGGCACGGAACACGGGCCGCACAGCGTGGATGCGGCCCTTGCGCCACATCAGTTCCCTGGCCAGTTGTTCATAGTGTTGAGGCAGCTGGATGAGATAGACGTCGGCTGCCTTGTGACGCGCGTCCGCCACTTTGGTGAGAATGCCATCTGAGGCCTGGGCCAGAATCGGCAGCAGCCGCGCAATGGTGACGTGGTGTTTGCCCAGGGCGACCGCGAGAGTGCGGCACCCAACGTCGAGAAGGTCGGTTTCTTTCGCGCGCATGTACCCCAGCAGTCCACGGATCAGCAGGCGGAGGCTGAGGCCTTCCCGGCCTCTAGCT
>Ga0308160_10003552_pt1 | contig 17475 bp, 32 predicted proteins | sample PhyFR1_FD_201036 | JGI IMG/M metagenome (GOLD analysis project Ga0308160, IMG submission 201036) | Phyllosphere microbial communities from UC Gill Tract Community Farm, Albany, California, United States - DLSLF.R1 | ecosystem: Host-associated > Plants > Phyllosphere > Unclassified | place: USA...
TCGGAAGTACCTACACAGTCAGGCGCAATGTCGATATGCATATGCATGGGGGAGGGGTATTAAGCTTCCAATAAGACGAAGGACCGAAATGGTGCATTGTAGTCAGGGATCGGTCAAAGTGCCCCGTAAAGCGCACAAAGTGCAGATCTACGTTATTCGTCTGCAGCTGGCAGGGGAGCACGGTCTAGGAAAGACCCTATGTAATGTTGTCCCTGGCGGAGTGGACCTTGTCCCTGACGAGAGTCGCGTTGATTGTTGCCTGTTCAATCATCACAGTACCTTGCCGCGGAGTGTTAGCCTCCACGAGACCAGACGCGGAACAACATCGGAATAGAGAGCCGCAAGACGCGAGGGACCAGCGGCGTGCGACTCCTTACGCAGGCTGCCGTTGCGACGGTGTTCACTTTCGGGCTAGCAGCGAAGCAGCCGCGTACAGTCAATTCGATCTCTCATAACCGCATCACCTGTGCAAACGCACGCCACCACCCCCCACCCTCTTGTGCGGCACTTACGAACCTTGACTTTGACCATTCACCAACGGATCAGTAGTGCTTGGTTGTCGTTTGCCTACAGCGACGTCGTCACTTTTACGACCTTCATTATCCCAGGGCTAGTCGAGTCGTCGTGCTTCATCACGCACAAGACACTCGGCGCATAGGCTCCGATCGGCTCACAGCGACACCGGCACGCGGGCCTGCTCTCGTGCACGACTTCAGCGCGGGATACTCCGTGATCATCGCTCGAGTCTTCTTGTCACCGCCATCCATCTCTAGCCAGTCGAAATTGCCTGCCTCTATGCTACACCTCAGCAACCTCCCTTTATCTTTGAGCGACGCGGGATCGACACGGCGGTAATCGCACGACCATTCATCATGAATCCATACGGGAATCAACAACCTCCACCCCCGCATCATCGGCTACATCACCAACCCGATAATCACGCGGCGGGAGGGAACAACAATAATGGAATGGAGAGCAACTTTCCCCAACATACCCAAGCTCCCCTTCCCTCGTCATACTCTGGCTATCCATCGTATGCCCTTCCCAACATGAACTATTCCCCTTCCAACTCGTCCTTTGCTCCTCCCAACTACCCTCGTCAATCTCATTCGACCCACCCTTACCCAAACGCCTCCCCACCCTACGATCGATACGCCTTCCATCCAAACGTCCCGCCCTCGTCAGGCGTTGGAATGGGGAATACGCAAGGAGGACCTTACATCAACGTGCACTCTCCAAGGAATCGAAGAGAATCGATGCCGGAGATGGGAAATGAAAGGAACGGACCCGGACCTGGACTCCAGCCGTCGGGATCTGGCAGGCCGCCAGCGATCTCAGAAGCTCCTGAACCGCGCATGGGACAATACATGGCCTACAACCAACAACACTACGAATGGCCGCCCGTTCCCGGGCCTTCGGCCCCCCCAGTTCAGCACAGGGATAGCGAGCCGATGCAGTCGAACACCAGAAGGAGGATGACTGATGAGGATATCTCAGGTCCCGATCCTAGCGATTCGAAAAACGATCCGCCGTCAAGACCTGGATCGCCGTACAAGGCTAGGCAGTCGACGCAAATGACGCTGCTGAAGACCGAGGTCGACGATGATGATGCGGATGAGGAGAAGATGGATCACAGGAAGAGGAAGAGGAACAGGACTATTAGGAGCTGCGTCCCGTGTCATAATCATAAACGAAAGGTCAGCTCGCGCCCATCGAAGTGCTAACGACAGTGTGACCGAAAACGACCGTGTGGTCGATGTACCGCTCTTGGCTTGGTGAGACGGAGTCTGACTGACACTAACGCCAGACTGGAACATGCGTGTATGAAGTCGACGAGGCGAGAGATATGAACGATCCAACTGTCATCGAGACGGACCACCTGCGGAAGCGTATCGCAGAGCTGGAACAGGTGGTTCGAGAACTGCGCCAAAGGAACCCGGCGCGACAGTCGGTCGCGGCGCAGGCGGCGGCGAGCTTGCACACCCCTGGGTCACTGTCTGCGGATATAGACGACAAGGGCCAAGACAATAAGAAACGTCGTGTCATTGTCGACCGATTCGCCCGATTTAAAATCGACGAAGCGGCCATGGCTGCGGTTGCCGACGCCGCCGCGGCTGGTCAGGAGCACGAAGACGACAGCGCGGTAGGTGGCGATTCGAGGCGATCAAGTGGAGGGCAGGAGCTGGCGATGGATGCAGGGAGAGGTAAAAAAGACTACCGTGCCGAGCCGTATACGACCTATCTTTTGCCTGGAGAAGAGATGGTGTACGACCGGATCGGCCGAAAGACGTTTCTGGGTGCTGCTGCGGGCAAGTCGATGCTGAGAAGGGTGAGTCGAGACGTTGTGGGTATGGGCGCCACTGACAACAGCTGAGAGAGCTCACGAGCACGGGGTCGATGTCCGCTTCAGGTGGTGGTGAACCGGACTTGCTCAGCGTGCCAGAAGACGCTGCATTCACTGGTGTATTCCCAGATACGCGCAAGACGTTCCCGTTTACAACGATTTGGTCGCACGAGAACTTTTCGGGCGAGATCATCGGCCTGTTGCCGAACAAGGAGCAGTCCGAAGTGTAGGTTGATAGTGTCGCGCGAGCTCACGGCCAGTCTACTCAATTCGTGGCGCGAAGAAATCTGCTCATTCTTCCTCGCCTGGCATGTGTAGGTTTGATCAATGACTCGCGCTCATTACAGACCTACGCTCGAAGCAGACTATCGCAAATTCTTCACCATGTCGACACCGGAGAAAATGAATGTGCCGCTATCCTGCCTGTCGCTCTTTCTTATGATCTGCTCTCTCGGTGAGTTTAAATAGTGCGATCTGGACTAATCCCAAGGCTGCGTTGTTCGCGCATCTAGGACGGAAATTTTTGGCCACCCCGATGGAGGCCCTACGAAAGACTACAGAAATCCCTCCCGAGACCCGAAAGATCTCACCAGCAGTCGTTTGCAGAGCGAGCTATACCGTGGGTTCCTCTCTGACCAACCTAACGTCAGTGTCAGGAGCGTATCAAGCGCTGCGACTGTGTTCGTTCATGTCAAATCCAAGCATTCACACGATCCAAGCGCAAATCCTTATCAACGTATATCTGCTCAATTCGGAGCGCGCGGCCGACGCGTGGTCTCAGACTGGGTCTCTTGTGCGACAGTGCATCGCAATGGGTCTTCATGTCGATCCGGCCTCTCTGGACGGAAAGGTCTCCGTGCGGGATGCAGAGGTGCGACGCCGAATCTGGTGGACAGTCGCTGGTCTTGATGCGCTGATTTGCCTGTCCTTTGGCCGTCCGAGCGTAATCAACTTCTACAAGACAAACCTGCCCCAGGATCGCGAGGACGAGACGCTCTCCGACGCGCCCGGCACTGCGACCAACATGCTTCCGCCGTCAAACGTGCTGAATAACGAAACGACCGAGATGACATATCACGCCGCATACTTTCAACTCGCCATCCCTTCGTACGAACTACTCGACCGCCTCTTCCAGGTCGACAGGAAGTACTCCCGGTCGGCGATATACGGGTGGTTCCGTCCAGAACCTGATGCCTACGCCCGCGAGCCCGTTGAGGAGGACGAAGGGCATACGTACGATGGGGCGGTCCGACTCGCTCAGGATATCCTACAGTGGTACTCGCACCTGCCCCGCGGCATGCGCTTTGAGGTGGACGAGGATACAGCGGAAGCTTTGCAGCAGCGCTGCACTACGCGCAGAATCAATCAGATGCTGGCGCTTTGCGTGAAGACTTTCATGATTGTGTAAGTTGTTTCATCGACAAGGGCGAAGCTGACAGCAGGATGGTGCTACACAGGCCGTACCTGCGTGCGGATCCTCTGGCGTATCCCGAGTCGTCTGTTCTATGCCAAAAGGCCGCTCACTTTATCCTTTCGGCGTATAAAGTTGGGTCGTTTGCGAAGGCAACGATCTTCTGGTCCTGGTGGACCATGTCGTTCCGGGTACGTCGATGGCACGGATCGATGAGCGCAAACTGACTCTAGGCATTTCACGCTGGAGCTGTCTGCGCCTTTCTCGCGGTCCGAGAACCGGGTACCGATCGAGCGAGGATGTGTATGGCGGATCTCAAAGGGGCGATCGACGTCTTGCAAGATCGTAGCTCGACTTGGAACTCGGCACATCCGGTGCAAGGCGACCTGTGTAGCGGGCTGGGCAAGCTGTACAACCTCACGAGGTGAGTCGGTGTTTAATTCTTCAGCTGACTCTAGCGCCGCGCTGCAACAGAAAGCCACTGGTGCGCATACATCCCGACCCGGAAGCGGTCACGATCGTAACCGCCTGTCCGCGCATTGGGCTCCGACGGGTGATGCGATGCGTCCAAGTCACATTACCATCCCGCCACCGGGCATCTCGCACGAGCTCAACATCCGGCCAGGGACGCCGCTGTCGCAGATTCGCGGGTTCCCCGACAACACATCTCCCGCGGGCCAGACAGCGACCAACGACACGACGAGGCAAGCTTCGCCGCTGCTGGTTCCGCAGCCGTTTCAAGCGCCAGACGCGCTGAGCCTGGCAGGTGGGGATGGGTTCAACGGACCTGACACCCTCGCGTTGCCTCAGGTGGGTTGTGATGGGCCTTTGTTGGTGGGTTGACGCTCATGTCAGTTTTGGGCGAGCATGTTTGGGATCAAGCTGGAAAACGACCAGACGCAGGCGATGTCTTCGTAGGTCGAGGAGAGCGGAAGCAGAGGTAGGGGAACTGGTGAACGGGGAGATATCATAGACGATCTGTAATGCAAAGTGATCTGCGTTGTGCACATATGCGGCGGCGTTGATGAGGCACGCGATGGCTATACTCGACAGACGGTTTCTCGCGGGGTATGCAGACCTGGGTGTGATCGAAGATAGCATCGAATCAAATGGAATACAACAACTAGTCTCAGAACGGCTCTATCCACCTAACGAGGCCAGAGGGGACGCAACAGCCGGCGTCCTGCCCAACATTCTCGTGGCGGGCGTTCCCATCCGGCTGAAATCCCGATCCCTATCTCTGCTTAAATTGATAGGTGCGACTGAAGAGCCTTTGACGGATCTGCCATCATTCGTCGCTCCGCCTCCGGGTGCGGCGGCTGCAGCACCAATGATCTCCTCTTCTATCCGTCTGAGCTCATCTGAGGCGTCCACGGCAGGAGCAGCGGATCGCGCCATCTTGTCTAGGTCACCCAGCGACTGGCGAGTGCTCGATAAGGCGTTGAGCAGAGCAAAGTTTGGTCCGGTGGAAGTTGTCTCTCCCTCGCTTGACTCTGGGGCGACAGGCGGAAGGGAGCGCCAGGAAGAATGAGTCCGCGGGTTCGAAGCGGGATGAGCTGAGGAGAGGGTGGTGAAGGTAGATGAGAGGAGGTATGAGGCGTTTTTCTGTCATGAGCCAGGAATTCCGACCTTGAGCGGATCTGCGACGGGCTCTGTTGGCTCAAGCAGTTTTCAGAGCGGGCGGATCGACGTACCAGCCGGTTAGCCATCACATCGTAGATGTTTGGACTAGGGTAGATTTTCCCCTCGAGAATGAACCACGCGCCTGTGACATTTTCTCTAGACCCATTCGGTTCAACGTCTCGACGATGGACGACGAAGAGGTCGGGCGGATGAGTATGTCCAACGACGTATTCGAATCCACCGCGATATGTCGGCAAATCGCTGCGCTTAGTAGGGAACTAATACAGCGCAAGAAGCACATTCCCTGTGAAGCGAGCGCGTCGACTTACAAGCGTTCTTGGAAGGCACCATATGTCGGGTCGAAGACCCGCTTTTGAGTCCGCAGATGGGCATTGTTCGATTGAGGGTTAAAAAAGGGCGAGAGGACAAAGTAGTCTAGTCTGACTATTAGTGAAGTTCTCGTGAGCTTGTCAGTCTTGTGCCAATCGTCAGATCAGGGCGCTCAGGTGCAGTGACGAACGGAGTACAATACTCACGCTTCATCAGGGTTCGAGAGCGTTCGAGTGGGCAATGTCTGTTATTAGATATCGTCGGCAGCCACTCGAAACGCACAAAGATCCACTCGGGGGAGGACCATTGAATATGGTCGAGGTCGAGTTCCTGCTCCTGCATCGGGGACCGGGGAGAGTGAACTCGAGCGATACAAGGATGCAGAACAGTGTACGGGGGCGAGCGGACCTGCGCGTGGCTGTAGCGGGGGTTGCAGCGAGAAGTCAGGCGACCAAGAAGAACAACAAATGGCCTAACTAGACAGTGACCACCTCCACTTCTTGCTCTCATGTATATTTGCTTCCGTACAAAGCGCAAACCGACCACCTCGTATTCCGGGAACTGGCATCGAGCGCGTATGCACTGTCCTCTCCCCGCACAGGCGGAACAAGGTAACAAGTCCTTCGAAGCAGCCACCTTAAAACACGATCACCCACAGCGAGGAAAGCAATACATGTAAGGCTATCGAGAACCTCGCGAATCCCAACACCTACACCCGTACTCCGACAACCCAACTAGTTCTTAATCTTCTTCTTAGGGCGGATCTGCGAAGAGTGTCCGCACTTCCTCTTACGCTGGGCGTTAGTGATGCTTTATGAGGATGGTAGTCGAAAAGCTTACGCAGTTGGTGGCACGGGGAGGGAGACGGGCGTAGCATTTACGGCAGATCATCTTGTCGCACTGCAGATTAGTCGTGTCCAAGAGAACGGATGACTTCTCATCGCTGGCTCACGTTGTACTTGTTGGCAAGGACCTTGAGCGACGGCTCAATGATACCACCACGGAGACGGAGGACAAGGTGGAGAGTGGACTCCTTTTGGATGTCTATGGGTCAGTCGATGCTCTCATCCCTTCAAATCGTTCGCTCGTTCGATCGTCCATCCTCCGTTTGTTCCGCGACGCGACAGAGGCGATGAGAGTGTTCGAGAGTCTTTCCAAGATCCAAGCACCGATCGCGACGTGACACAGATCGAAACTTTCCCAAATCCACCGTCCAAAGCGCAACTCACTGTAGTCCGAAAGAGTTCGGCCATCCTCGAGCTGCTTGCCGGCGAAGATCAATCGTTGCTGGTCTGGCGGGATACCCTCCTTGTCCTGGATCTTGGACTTGACATTGTCGATGGTGTCGGAAGACTCAACCTCGAGGGTGATGGTCTTGCCCGTGAGGCTATATGTTAGTTTCTCTCTTGCGATTCCTCCGTCCTGTCGTGCTTCCATCCCGGCTGTCACTTCACGGTATTACTCGTCGCTTCCTCCCACTCCATTCTGACGATCCGTCGCTCATCCTAGAAAGTAAAGAAACCTACGTCTTGACCTAGAATGTTAGCAATCTTCCCCCGGAAACCCGGAAACAAGGCGGTAACTCACGAAGATCTGCATTGTCTGCGCCGGGCGTCAGTGAATGTCGAATGGAAAGAAGCAAGATGCTCACTGCCGAGTCTTGAAGTGGCTAGATACAAGCAATAGGTCGTCGAATATCTCGAAAGACGAGCCGCACCCGCGAACCCCTCGCACCCAACCGGGGCGATTTCCACCGGAATTTCGCGGCGTTTCGTCCGGCCGCTTGTGGCGGAAGTCAAATCGCTCATTGTGGCGTTTTGCCGCTTTGCATATGGCTGATACTCAATGCGATGACAGCAAGGCATGCATAGATGGCGTGGGGTGGACTGAGCTGCATGCAGACACCGTATCACAGTAGTACACATTATGCATTCGCAGAAGAAGCAGTATCAATAGGTGGTCGTGAAAACATTCTAAAACTGCCGATCTAGGCGGAAACAAAGGAGGCTTCGTTGAACACGTACCCCTTGACAGGGACGGTCTCCCCATCGATCTCGACTTCGAGCGTCGCCGGGTTGAGGTACTATTGTCAGCGTCCAATTGATGCACCCCCTGACAACCCACCTGGTAAATGTATGGCTTGGTTCCGGTGACGGCCGAGAGGGCCTTCTTAATCACGTAAGGAATCTCGGCCAAAACGTCGACCTTCTCGATCAATCCGCCCTCTCCCTCTGTCGCGCCAAGCTTGTCAACGACCAGCTTTGCCGAGGCTCGACCCTGTCCATCTCGTCGCTCCCCGGCCCACTTGACTTCCATCCCAGTGGGGGCGGCGTAACCGGTGAAAGCGTCCTTCACCGTGGACAAGTGTTCAAAGCTAGAGACGTCGCCTGGGGCGATTTTGCCGGCTTCCGGGTAGGTGGCACTGCCGGCGACATGAGTCTGGCCGACCGCGAGGACAGGTACTGGGTTTTTGGAGCTGATGAAGACGGTTCCGATGTTAACCTTTGTTCGGCCAGAGTTCGGGCCGTTGGGGCCGTATGCGTCCTAGAATCAGCGTGGTGTCGCGCTCGTCGGCGTCTCAACGCACGGTAGTTTCAAGCTCCATCTGGATCGCTCGGACTGTTCCAAGCTTGCTCTCCTCCTGCTCGCCGCCAGTGGTGAAGAAGGCAAAGTTCCACCTCGATGCAAGCTATGGTCAGTGGGGCGAAAGGCCGGTTGACTTACTGAGTCCGGTCGCATGCCTTGAATGGCGTGGACAAACATTCCGTTGCCCTTTACGTCGATGACCTCGCCATCGATGATGACCAATCCGGAGGTGTTTGAGACGGGATGGAATCGGCTGCCTGTCAGAAGGAGCGACCAATGTGCAAGCAATAACGCACTGGACGACGATACCATCACTCTTGCCCTCCTCTCGACTCTTGCCGAACGTCGAATATCCCTCCGATCCGCCCGCGCCAAACTTGAATCCCGGGGCTTCGGCCGGTCGTGTGAAGCTCAGGTTGACCTGAACGTTTTTGTCGGTAGAGGAGGAGATTGTGTATGTCTCGGTACCAGCGGCATTTCCCTCGTGCTTGATCTCCTGCACGTAAGTCTGGCACCGGAGGATGACGCACCCATTCGTTTGCCTTGCAGCCTCGTCCGTTAGGCTTGAAGCTGGATCCGCCGATAGACCGCCAAGTCACCTTTTTGGTCTTCGCATTGTAGTACTTGAAGCAGAATTGCGACGTGGCAGGGATAAGCATGATTCTAGGATCAGTACGAGCTACAGTCGCCGACTCACCCCGCGTAGGACCAAATGACTTGGCATAGGATCAAGGATCCGTCACCGAGAACAGAATACCAGACTTGGGTCTCAGTTCGGAAGCCCTTGTTGGTCGCACATCCCCACTGTGGGTCAGCGAGATTGAAACGCGGTGACCCACCTCGGTGTCTTTGTCGGTGAGCGCGCTGTAACCCTTGTCATAGGTCGTGACTGGGTAGAAGTTCTGCACGGCCGCGTCGGTCTTTGAGCTGGCGTCAGAAGGATGAATCCGAGCGGGACCCACCTGAACCAGGACATATTGATGAGGCGTGGGGGGGTTAGGGACGATTGATTTATATGTATACGACGGTGCAAGGAGGTGTGCAGATCGTTGTGCGGATCGTTGTGTACAAAGGTGTATTGCAAGACGGTATGACGCTCGGCGGCCCCCGTCACCGGTGGCGGCAATTCGGCACGATGGCTCGTATCTCCTTCTACTACTGCATGCTTCCCAATGACTGATCGCTCAAGCATGCATTGTGTTCATATCCGAGGCTTGACATCTTCACTAGCCTCCCTCGGCCTTCGCTCGTATCGGTCGTCTCGTCGTCTATCGTAATCGTAATCTGACCTCCTACCGCCGTCACGTGGTGAGCGTTTGGGTGATAAAGACCGCTCGCGCTTTACGGATGGTGTGGAATTTGCTCGCTCCCGCTTGACGGGTGTTCTGGAGCGAGACCTATCGCGGGGTTGCCTGTCCTCGACCCTGTCACGTCTCCGGCGGTCTTCGTAGTCGTCGCGGTTGACGCGGTCCTCCCGACGGGAGTCGTCTCTTCTGTCTCTCCTATCGTGGCCGTCCCGCCTATCTCTCCGGTCATCGTAGCTTCTTTCCCGTTCTCGATCATTGCCTCCCCGCTTCCGTTCCGCCCGCCTTGCCTCTCTTTCGCGCTCCTTCTCATCCCGCCTCGCTTCCTTCTGGGCTCTTGCCTCTGCACGTTCCTCCTTGCGCAACCTTGGTGTCAGTAGAGTCGAGAGGGTCCAACGCACTGCTTTTCTTTGCGGCGCTCTTCCTTCTCCACTTCGGGATCTTTTTTCACCGCGATAGCATTCGCGCCAGATCCTTCTTCGCCGTCTTTGATCGCTGGCTTGTGTCCGAGAGCTACAGCGAGGGCTTCCTCTTCCGCTTCCTTCAACTTTCGAATCTCCTCTTTACGTTGCGCTGCTGCGGCTTCCTCGCTCGACTCCTTTTCTCGAGAATACCAATGGATGTCTTGATTCTTCTGCCATCGACCTTGTGGAGCGTTGACCGTGGATCCAAGGTAGTTCTCTGCCTGTCAGAAGGGATCTCTGGGCAAAGGTCAACCCACCTCGGTGCTTGTCGTCAACGATACCCTGCCATCGGAAATCTCCCTGGCCTCCACGATTCCCTGAGAGTCAGCAAATACCCCGTATGCTCGACCCTGCGCACCTGGTCTGATGGGTCCGTCGTGCATGTTGCAATGTAGTCGGTGTACAAGACATTGCCGCTGTGATCAACTGTATGAGCGGGATCAAACCCGGTGCCACTTGGGCCAAACACCGCGTGTTGAGCCGGTACGTTATCCTCGTGCCCGGCAGCAACACCTCCTCTTTCGTCACCGCCAACGCCTTTGATCTGTTCATATCGCGACCAGACAGACATACTAGCAGCTCATCTCGCACCCGCAACTGATACGGAAAACACATCGCTGCTCCCTCGCCTCATCAGAAGCTCTGCAACCCCATCACTCCTTTCTCCTCCACGCCTTGGCGTAGACTACCATGGGCGCTACTTGTTCCAGCTGCTGTAGGTTGCTGTGCGTGACGCGAGCTGACAATAGGCGGCGCGAGACGGAAGAATGCATACGAGCCACTGCTACTGGAGAATGAACGAGAAGCCGTCGCAGACCTGTTACAATACCTAGAGAGTGAGTCGACCTTTGCGGTCAGAGCTGACTTCAGACCGGAACAATACCAACTTTTTCACCGGATCACCCCTCGCCGCCTTGACCACGCTGTCCTTCTCCGACAATGTAGACTTGCAGCGTTCCGCTGCGCTAGCGTTTGCGGAAATCACGGAGAAGGAAGTGCGGGAAGTCGGGAGGGATACGCTCGACCCGGTCTTGTATCTCTTGACGAGCCATGATCACGAGGTGCAGCGTGCGGCGAGTGCGGCTCTGGGGAACTTGGCTGTGAATGGTGAGTCATGAAGTGGCGGAGCTGATGACAGCGGAGAACAAGCTTCTGATCGTCTCCCTGGGAGGTCTCGAGCCGCTCATCCGACAAATGCTGAGTCCAAACGTCGAGGTGCAGTGCAACGCCGTCGGATGTGTCACCAACCTTGCGACTCATGGTGGGTTCTTTGTGTGATACCACTGACTCCAGACGAGAACAAGACGCAGATCGCGAAATCTGGCGCGCTCGTGCCGCTTACCCGTCTCGCCAAGTCTAAAGACATGCGCGTACAACGTAACGCGACCGGGGCTTTGCTCAACATGACTCACTCGGACGAGAACAGGCAGCAGTTGGTCAACGCCGGAGCCATTCCTGTGCTCGTCAGCTTGCTCAACTCGCCCGACACAGACGTGCAGTACTATTGTACCACTGCTCTAAGCAATATCGCTGTTGATGGTGGGTTCGAAGTCTGCGGGACTGACGTCAGGAAACAACCGGAAGAAACTAGCAACGACCGAGCCCAAACTCGTACAAAGTCTGGTTGCCTTGATGGACAGCCAAAGTCTCAAGGTGCAATGTCAGGCGGCGCTTGCTCTGCGAAACTTGGCCAGTGATGGTGGGTGCTTGAGGTGAACGCGCTGACGGAAGAAAAATACCAGCTCGAGATTGTCAAAGCCGACGGTCTCAAGCCGCTTCTCCGACTCTTGCACTCTTCTTACCTCCCACTCATACTCTCCGCTGCCGCTTGCGTCCGCAATGTCTCGATACACCCGAACAACGAGTGTCCGATCATCGACTCTGGCTTCCTCGCACCACTGATCGAGCTTCTGTCATTTGACGAGAACGAAGAGGTCCAATGTCACGCAATTTCCACACTTCGCAACCTCGCCGCTAGCAGCGAGCGCAACAAGGGCGCGATTGTCGAGGCGGGTGCGGTGGAGAGGATCAAGGATTTGGTCCTGCAGGTTCCGTTGACCGTGCAGAGTGAGATGACCGCCTGTGTTGCGGTCTTGGCGTTGAGCGGTGAGTTGGGCTGAGGGAAACAAGCGCTTAGACGGCTCGAGCTGACGACAGACGACCTCAAGCCGCAACTTCTTGAGATGGGCATCTGCGAGGTGTTGATCCCGCTCACCAACTCGCCGAGCGTCGAAGTTCAAGGCAACAGTGCCGCGGCTTTGGGCAACTTGTCGTCGAAGGGTGGGTGTGGTAAAATGCGCGACTGACGGTAGCGGCTGAAGATTACGCTCCGTTCAACGCGGTTTGGAACAAGCCGGATGGGGGTTTGCACGCATATCTCGTCCGCTTCTTGAGCAGTTCCGACATTACGTTCCAGCACATTGCCGTCTGGGTAGGTTGAGCCTGAAACGGGACTGACGGAAGACCATTGTCCAGCTGCTTGAAGCGGAAGATGATCAATTGACCAACAACATTCGCGCGTCGCCGATCCTCATAGGTTCAATCCGGCAACTTGCCTCTTCCCCACCGCCCTCGCGAGCCGCTGGCGGCCGACACGAAGCGTCATCGGACGACGAGTTCGAGGACGATGGGATGGATGCGGATGGTGAAGGAGAGATCGCTGGATTGGCGAGGCGCATCCTCGACCTGACCGAAGACGGGCAAGGGCCAGAGTCGAGGTTTACCAACCGGTCAGAGGAGAATCCAGGGAGTCAGGGGTCCGATACAGCTGCGCTACGGGCCAGCGTGCATCGGGCGTTGTCAGGCGGTCACTAGTAGCCCACGTAATGAGTTTGAAACGGTTTTGTATGTACACGAGTCTGGCATGCACGTCCTACGAAGTCGGGTTAATTCGGGTCGAGTTCGAAAGCGGAGAGTTCCGACTTGTCGACGAATCAGCTGCCGGCTATTCGATGACCATTTCGTCAACGGTTTGTGCTTGCTTGTTACCATATAATCACCATGTCCACCATCGCTCGACGCTCCATCCTGCGCGCTGTCGGTACCGGTTAGTCGCGAAGGGAGTATTCTCAATACTTATTGCAGCTCCGGCGATGAGGCCTCTGCCGATGGTCGCTCGACGATGGGCGACCACGCAATCTTTGACGCCAAAGGAGAATGTCGCGTTGTTGAACGCTCAGCGATTGCAACGACCAAACTCTCCTCATATGACCATCTACCAGCCGCAGGTGAGTTGATTTGGTGTTGCGCAGACTGCGCTTATCCCCTCCCCGAAGTCCTTACACTCTGGCACACCTGACAACAGGTCACATGGCTGCTGTCGATCGCGAACCGAATCACGGGCAACGGCCTCTCTGTCCTGATGTACGCTGCGTCGATGACTTACCTCCTTCACCCCGTCGTTCCAGCTATCGACTCGGCACACTTGATCGAATTGGTGCAATCGATGCCGATTTGGTTGAAGGGCAGCTTCAAGTTCATCCTCGCCGTGCCGTTCACCTTCCACTCGTTCAACGGAGTTCGACACTTGGCCTGGGATGTCGGATACGGTGAGTGACGAAGATAGTTACAGAGCGCTTACTTCAGGTCTCACCCTCAAGGGAATGCAGATGGGCGCATACGTTGTCATGGCATTGACGGGTGTGTCCAGCGCGTACCTCGCGTTCTTCGTCTAATCGTTCGGGATTTGGTAGTGTATCGATGCATGTACGCTAGTGACGCTGGAAGAGGATGCTTTGTGAACAGCACTATCTGAACCATCCGCCGACACCGACTCCAATCCCGTTGCCCCCTTCCGCGCTGTGCCACCATCCTTCGGGGACGAGGACTGATTCGCCGGGATTGAGCGTGAGACTGCACGCGCCGTCATGCGTGAAGGCAGCCACGAGGTCTTCTCTGGCTTTCTCGAGTAAAGGCGGTGGGAGATCTTCATTTTGCGCCGCCCCGGCATCCGGCGAGAGGTGTTGTGAGACGGGTAGGGGGATAGTTGATGTGTTAGCGTGTCTTGGATCGGTCGAGGGGTGGAGCAAAGTGGACGCGGACGGGGGCAGGACGTGGAAGGTTTTGGTGCCTAGAACTGTTGTCAGCGAGATGGGTGGTAGTTCGTACTCTGGGAGTAGAGACCGATATACGGGTCCCGGTGGAACGGGGTGAAGCTTGCTCGCGGTCCGATCCAGATTGTCCGCCTATACACCGTTGCCTGTGGGCCGGATTGAAAGACATCGAGCGGTGGTACGTCGGCAGCGAGCACTGCGTTGTCGAGCAGATCTGACTGAGCTAAGTACGCCGTCGGCAGGGAGTCTGGGTCGGCTGACGGGATTTTGCCGAGGATGAATGCGTCGAGAAACAAGCCTACCGTCAGGCGCGCCGTAGCGGATACGCACCCAGGCCCATATTGATGCGTTGGAACTCTGGGTCCAGATAACCCCTCCCGCGCTTGCCCACTTCTATTTCGACTTCTTTATCCTCGCCCACCGCTCTGATCGCAGCGAGACCATCGCTCAGCTGCCACTTTGATCGAGCGGCCCAGTGAGAAGTCAGCGATTCACCAATATGCAGAGGCCGTCGTGTCGAGGCGAGGTGGGACTTGAGCACGCTAGGAGTGACGCTGGCTATGTAGCGAGCAGCTGGGAGTGCCATAGGAGCGAAGAGTGGACGGAAGAGTGGAGGTTTAGCCGCGAGTTTCGGAAATGACGTCGGGTACGTGGAGGAGCTTCTCTCCGTACATATACCTGCAACCCATACCCGAGCCTGTGTAGCGCCATGTTCTGGGACCCAGCATTTGAACACCTCTCCGAGGTGTCAGGTGCTCCGCCGAGTCAAGTCAAGGTGAGTGAAAAGCTCGCTAAGCTGATCAAAGACCATCACTGCGCTGCTTCTCTCCTATCCCCTTGCGGCGCTGTATGTCCGTCTGCCCGCCTCGAGGCCCAACATCGCGCATGTCTACTCGCTGGTGGTATCGACTTTCTTCCTTGTCCCTTTACTGGGGCTCGGTGCGGGGTATCTGCACCTCATGTTCAGCTGCGTTATGGTATACGCCATAGTCATAACACTTAGAGGGCCAAACATGCCTTGGGTCGCGTTCTTGTACGTCCCGGTCAAGATCTCGCTGACGACAGGTTTGCTATGGGACATCTGCTTTATAAGTAAGAGTCGCGCCTCGACCCCGCTAAACTTCAGTCATGTCATCAACTTTATCTACGGCGTCCCAGCGACGGAAATTGAGATCACGTTTACCCAAATGGTGCTGGTTATGAACCTGACCACGTTTGCCTGGAACATCCATGATGGTCGACAGAAGGAAGAGGTGGGCTAGAGTTTGACGTCGCTGACGTGCAGGATTTGGACGCAGCGCAGATCGCAACGAGACTGACCCATGTACCGAGCCCGCTGTCATATCTGGGCTACTGGTGGGTGGGTTGAAATTCCAAACTGACTGTAGCTTCTTCTTCCCCTCCATGCTCATCGGCCCATCCCTCGACTATGCCACGTATAACTCGCTCATTACGCACACCATCTACTCTACCCCGCCCCCGGGCACAGGAGCGGAACAGGCAAAGGCGACAAAACGTCGAATCCCGTACGGACGGAAACGTGTCGCGTATCTGCACCTCGCCATCGGGTTGAGCTTTTTAGGCTTTTACGCAGTATATGGCGGCCGAGGCAGCTACACTCGGGTGCTTGGGGACGACTGGGGCAAGTGGAGCATGTTGACTAAGTTTGGTTTCGTCCAGTTCGCGGCGTTTGTCGCCAAATCGAAATATTACGCCGTGTGGAGCATGTCTGAGGTGGGTGTGGAGGTTTGTCGACCTGACGATAGGGCGCGTGTATCCTCACCGGTGTCGGATTCAATGGCTACGACCCGAAGACGGGGAGAACGTTGTGGAATCGGGTGCGCAATGTGAACATCATCAACATCGAAACAGCCGAAAGCTTCAAAGTCGTCTTCGACAGCTGGAACTGCAGGACCAATGTGGGTGGATCACTGGTTTCACTGACGCCAGGTGTGGCTGCGCGACTGCGTGTACAAGCGGCTCGTGAAGAAGGGTAAGAAACCCGGATCCAAACAAAGCATGGCGACCTTCTTGACTTCGGCTATCTGGGTAGGTGCTCGAGTGGTGCATGGCTAACCCCAGCACGGCGTGGCGCCGGGGTATTATCGTGAGTTATCGTCAAACGCGGATATCAAATCGCTAATATTAGTCGCGTTCATCACCGCCGGGCTGTACACGTCGTTGGGTAGGCAGTTCCGCAACTTTCTTCGCCCGCATTTCCTCGCGACGCAGACCTCGTCGCCAAACTCCATGCCTAAATATCCCTACCCAAACCTGGGCAAACGCGCATACGACGTCGTGGGATGGTTCATGGTCCAGGCGAATCTCAACTACGTCGCCGCGTCGTTCATGCTGTTGCAGTGGAAAGACTGCATTGCCGCGTGGAATCGGATGGGATGGTATGGCCATATTTGCATCGCTCTCGCCATGGCCTTTTTCAAGTTTGGCGGGAGACGATACCTTCGCAAGGGGATCAAAAAGGAGGACAAGCCGGTATATAAAGTGCAAGTCAGTCCCCCGAGTCCGCCACGCGATGAACGCGATCCGAGGGATATCAAGTGGGTCAGGCACGCGCTGGACAATCCAGATTACCAAGACTCGGGCGAAGGAGTGCATCCGGACGGCGGGCTGGTGGATGAGTGGGTCAAGGGCAGTGAAACTCCCGGGCTCGACGCGAGAGATTAGGCGCCGGGAACAAAACCGGATCACGGAACGCGGGCTCGGGCATGCGCATGAATGTTTAATTGCCCTTTCGGCATTTTTCAGCTTATCGCGTCGTGGGATCGCTATTCGGGCCACGGCCATCTCGGCCACGATGACTCACGTCGAGGCGTCAATGCATGGCCATTCAGGTGCAGAGATGCCCGTAGATATCGCACAAGAGGGTCAGGTGGATTTCTATAAAGGCACTGGCGGATCAGCCACAAATTTCCCATCAACCATCCAACCCGGCCATCGGCAAAGGACACCATCAGCGTTGAATATAAACTCAACTGCCATCACACCATGTCTCCCGCCCCTTCCGAACACTCATCATTACATCTCAAGATGAATCATACCGACACTGCCGCGACTACTACCGCCGCGCCGTCGGTGATCAGTCACCAAGGCGAAAAATCCCTCGAAGACGCGCACCAGGTCGAGCACGTTCATCCGCTCGCCCAGCTCGGCGCGGCGAGGAAGAACTTTCTCCTCTTCATCTTTGCCGTCGCGACGTTTGTCGATGTGTGCAACGTCTCCGGTGCAGCAGGTGGGTGGTGATGACGGCACGCGCTGATAACAGTGGCGGTCGCGCAGATTGGTGCTGATACGGGGTTGGGTATCTCTCAACTAGTCTGGGTAGGTGATGCGCGGAGTCAGA
>Ga0308160_10003553_pt1 | contig 17473 bp, 15 predicted proteins | sample PhyFR1_FD_201036 | JGI IMG/M metagenome (GOLD analysis project Ga0308160, IMG submission 201036) | Phyllosphere microbial communities from UC Gill Tract Community Farm, Albany, California, United States - DLSLF.R1 | ecosystem: Host-associated > Plants > Phyllosphere > Unclassified | place: USA...
GCGACGTGCTCAACGCCTCCAACAAGGGCGAGCCGGTGATCCTGGACGGCGAGTCCCCGGCCGGCCAGGCGTACGACGACGCCGTGGCCCGGATCATGGGCGAAGAGCGCCCGATGCGCTTCATCTCAGTGGAGAAGAAGGGCTTCTTCACCAAGTTGTTCGGAGGGTGAGCATGGGACTATTCGACTTTCTCAAGGCCAAGAAGAACACCGCCGAGACTGCCAAGAACCGCCTGCAGATCATCATCGCGCAGGAACGCAACCACCGCGGCGGCCCGGATTACCTGCCGCTGCTGCAGCGCGAACTGCTGGAAGTGATCAAGAAGTACGTCAATATCGACGCCGACGCGGTCAAGGTGGACCTGGTCAAGGACGGCGAACACGACGTGCTCGATATCTCGGTGGCATTGCCGGAAGGGCCGACGCCCTGACCCGGGCAGCGCGCTGCGGTCGTGGATAGCGACCGTGGCGCGCAGCCTGCGCCTCGTTGTTCGGTGGTGTGTTCGACATAACGTCCCCACGAAAATGCACTGCGGCGCCCGAAATGCGCCATGGTTGCGTGCACCACCCCAGCTGCGCTCACCGAACGCACGAGTTCGAGCGGCACGGCAGTCGCGCTGCCGGCCGGCCCAACCGCCGCCAATGCGTTGCCGATTGCCTCTCGCGCCGCCTCTCCTTCCCGACCTCACGATGCAGACCGACGACTCCCGCTCCGCACCCGCTGCCGAGGTCCTGACCGTCGGCGCCATCGGCCTGGACGCGCCGCGCGCGCTGCTGGCCCGGCATGGGCTGATGCTGCACCGGGTCGCCGACGGCGCCAAGATTCCCGGCAGCTACTGGGGCGAACCGGAAGCCGGCGTGATCGCCAGCGACGTGTACGTGCGCGACGACACGCCGGTGCACTCGCTGCTGCACGAAGCCTGCCACCTGATCGTGCTGCCGCCGGAACGGCGCGCGCTGGTGCATACCGACGCCACCGACTCGGTCGAGGAAGAGGACGCCACCTGCTACCTGCAGATCGTGCTCGCCGACGCGCTGCCCGGCGTCGGCAGCGCGCGGCTGATGGCCGACATGGACACATGGGGCTACACCTACCGGCTGGGTTCGACACGGGCCTGGTTCGAACAGGACGCCGAAGACGCGCGCGCCTGGCTGCTGCAGCGCGGACTGTTGCCGCAGCAGGCCTGAGGCCCGCGCAAGCAATCCCCCCTCGGCTCTCCTGGTTTTTGTGGGAGCGGCTTCAGCCACGACGAACGAAACATGGATGCCAACCAGCTACGCATGCAGTCGGGACTGAAGTCCCTCCCACAGCGCACCCAGCCAATCTGCCGCAGGCCACTGTAGGAGCGGCTTCAGCCGCGACGAACGAAGCACAGATGCCAACCGGCTACGCATGCAGTCGGGACTGAAGCCCCTCCCACAGCGCACCCAGCCAATCTGCCGCAGGCCACTGTAGGAGCGGCTTCAGCCGCGACGAACGAAGCAACGATGCCAACCGGCTACGGATGACAGTCGGGACAGAAGTCCCTCCCACAGTGCACCCAGCCAATTCGCCGCAAGCCACTGTGGGAGCGACTTCAGTCGCGACGAACGAAGCGGGATAGCGCACGGGCTTCGGATGCCATCAGGGCATGGATGGCAACCCAGTTGCGGACGCGGTCGCCGCTGAAGCCGCTCCTACAGGTTGCGGTACAGATTGCGCGGCAATAGCCGCGAGCCGATGCCGATGCCGCTTCGGTGCAAGCGCGGCTACGCGCTACGCCGTGCCAGCGGCCTTCAATGCCGGACGCAGATCCAATGTCGCCCGCGTGCCCTGCCCGGCATCCGAATCCAGTTGCAGCGACCAGCCCAGGTGCTCGCACAGGCGCGCGATCAGGTCCAGGCCGATGCCGCTGCCCTCGCGGCCGCCGCCGCGGGCCATGCGCATGTAGATGGCGCTGATCTCTTCCGGCGCCATGCCGTGGCCGGGGTCGTCGATGCGCACCACGCCCGGCGCCGGCATCGCGATCTGGATCACGCCCTGGTCGCTGTTCTCGATGGCGTTGCGCAGCAGGTTGCCGATCGCCGCCTGCACGATCGCCAGCGGCGCCAGCACCTCGCACGGCGGCAACGGCGCCAGCACCAGTTCCAGCCGTTTGTCGGCGCACAGGTGGCGATGGTCTTCGACGATGTCCGGCAGCAACTGGTCCAGGCGCACCAAATCGCTGCCGCGCGCCAGCCGCGCCGGGTCCTTGGCCAGCACCAGCAGCAACGAAATCAATTGGCCGACGCCGCTGGCGGTGCGGCGGATGCGCAGCAGCTGGTTGCGCGCGCTGGGCGGGATGTCGGACTGCTCCAGCGCCAGTTCGGCGGCGCCGCCGATCACCGCCACCGGCGTGCGCAGTTCGTGGCTGGTGCTGTCGATGAAGGCGCGCTCGCGCTCGACGAACAGGTCGTTGCGCAGCAGGTAGTCGTTCAGCGCATCGGCGATCACCACCTGTTCGGCGCTGGCGCGCGGATGCACGTCGATGCGCTGGCCCGGCCGGTCCGGGCGCAGGCTGCCGATGCGTTGCGCCATGTCGGTGAGCGGCTGCACCACCCGGCCCAGGCCCCAGGCCACCAGCGCGCCGAGCAGCAGCACCGCGATCACGTTGGACAGCAGCATCCACAGCGCCAGGTTCTCCTCGTGCTTCTGCAGCTCGGTGATGTCCAGCGACAGCGCCAGGCGGCGGCCGTGCACGTCCTGCACCAATACCACCTTGTCGCGGCCTTCCAGCGGCACGTCGTCGTGCAGGCCCGGCGCCAGCGCCGCCACCGCCGGCGGCAGCGGCTCGCCGCCTTCGTCGCCGTACAGGCTCACGGTGCGGGTGTCGATCCAGCGATAGTCCGGATCGACCGCGCTGCGCGCCAGGAAATGCTCCAGTTCGGAGCTGAGCAGCGAACGCCAGGTCAGCTGCTCGGCCTGGTCGTTGACGATGTAGCCGTGCACGAACACCGCCAGCGACAGCAACGCCGCATAGCCGACCAGCCACAGCGTGATGCGCTGCCGCAGCCCGGTCCTACGCGGCATGCTCTTGCTCGTGCGGGTCCACCACCGCAAGCCGGTAGCCGATGCGCGGCAGGGTGTGGATCAGCTTGGCCGCGAACGGGCCATCCACGCTGCGCCGCAGGTCGTAGATATGCGAGCGCAGCATGTCGCCGTCCGGCGGCTCGTCGCCCCACAGCGCCTGCTCCAGGCGGTCGCGGGTGACCGCGGCCGGGCTGGCCTGCATCAGCACTTCCAGCAGCTTGCGGCAGGCCGGATACAGGTGCAGGGTGCGGCCGCCGCGGGTCGCCTCCAGCGTGCCCAGGTCCAGTTGCAGATCGCCCACGCGCAGCAGCTTGCTGCGGCCGCGGCCGTTGGCGCGCAGCAGCAGCGCCTCCAGCCGCACTTCCAGCTCCGGCAGCGCGAACGGCTTGGTCAGGTAGTCGTCGGCGCCGGCGCGGAAACCGGCGATCTTGTCCGGCAGCTCGTCGCGCGCGGTGAGCATGATCACCGGCACTTCGGCGTGGTGCTGCTCGCGCATCGCGCGCAGCACCTGCGGCCCGTCCAGGCGCGGCAGCATCCAGTCCAGGATCACCGCGTCGTAGTGCTGGGTGGTGGCCAGGTGCAGGCCCGTGACGCCGTCCGGCGCCGCGTCCAGGGTGTGGCCGCGCACCTCGAAATAATCGAACAGGTTCGCGACCAGGTTCCGGTTGTCTTCTATCACCAACAGCCGCATGGCACTCGCTCGCATTCCGGGACGACGGGGGGATGGCGCCATGCTAGCGGATGCGCGTCGGAACGCGGTCGGAACGCTGCATCTTGATCGAATCTCGATGAAACCTGGACGGAACCCGAATACCGCGACGGCAACCTGAGCTGAAGCGCCGCACCTGTGGCGCCACAATCCGACCGGTCTCCGACAAGGAGCGCAACACCATGACACTCGCCACCGTTCGCGCGTCCAGCCCGCCTGCACCCATGCACAGCCCCTCCCTGCCCCTGCCTGCCGTCTCCGTGCTGCCCGCGCCGTCGGCGTTCTATCGCCGGCATCTGTGGCTGCCGCTGGCCGCGGCGCTGCTGGCCAGCGCCGTGCTGATGGGCCTGGGCGGCGACTTCTGGTTCGCCGACCTGCTGTACCGCTGGGAAGGCGGCCACTGGGCACTGAAGAACGCGGCGCTGACCAGCAGCCTGATCCATCACGACGGCAAGCTGCTCAGCACCGTGGCCTGGGTGGCGACCGCCGCCCTGGCGGTCTGGGCCTGGCGCCGCGCCGACGGCCAGCGCTACCGGCTGCCGCTGCTGTACCTGGCGCTGGCGGTGGCGTTGAGCACCGGCGTGGTGTCGCTGCTGAAGTCGCTGACCCACATGGACTGCCCGTGGGACCTGAGCCGCTACGGCGGCCACCTGCCCTACATCGGGCTGTTCGAGGCGCGGCCGGCCGGCATGCCGCACGCGGCCTGCTTCCCGGCCGGGCATTCCAGCGCCGGCTATGCCTGGGTGGCGCTGTACTTCGTCGCGCTGGCGCTGAAGCCGTCCTGGCGCTGGCCGGCGCTGGCGGTCGGGCTCGGTGCCGGGCTGCTGTTCGGCCTCGGCCAGCAGCTGCGCGGCGCGCACTTCCTGTCCCACGATCTGTGGACGCTGTCGCTGAGCTGGGCCGTGGCCCTGGGCCTGTACCGCGTTCTGTTGTGGCAGCCGCAGGTTTCGGCCCGATCCATGCATGTCGCTTTGCCTGTCGTGAAGGAAAGCCGCGCATGAGCATGTCCCTGCCCCATCCCGGCAGCCAGTCCCGGACCCGCTGGTGGAGCTACCGCCCGCTGCTCAGCAACGAAGCGCTGGCGCTGGCCGCCAGCGCGTTCTTCGCCCTGGTCTGCAACGGCATGTTCTGGCGCAGCGCGATGAGCGGCCACCCCGGCGACCTGAAGCTGGGCCTGTCGCTGTTCCTGCTGCTGCTGGCGGTGCACGGGCTGCTGCTGGGCCTGCTGCTGTGGCGCGGCGTGGCCAAACCGCTGCTGACCGTGCTGCTGCTCACCACCGCGTTCGCCGCGCACTACATGAACAGCTACAGCGTCTACCTGGACGCGGACATGCTGCGCAACGTGCTGGCCACCGACCACAAGGAATCGCGCGAACTGATGACGCCGGCGCTGATCGCGCCGCTGCTGTTCTACGCCGCGCTGCCGATCCTGGCGCTGTGGCGGCTGCGCCTGGTGCGGCGTTCGCCGGGCAAGGCGCTGGCGATCCGCGCCGGCTTCCTGCTGGCGATGCTGGCGCTGGGCGGCGTCGGCGCGATGCTGTCGTTCCAGGACCTGTCGGCGATGATGCGCAACCATCGCGAGATCCGCTACCTGGCCACGCCGATCAACTACCTGGTCGCGCTGCGGCAGAACCTCAAGTCCGACAGCCCCACGCACAAAGCGCCGAAGCTGCCGCTGGAACACGATGCGATCGCCACGCCGCGCGCGCCCGGCAGCAAGCCGCGCCTGCTGGTCGTAGTGCTGGGCGAAACCGCGCGCGCGCAGAACTGGGGCTTGAACGGCTACGTGCGCCAGACCACGCCGCAGCTGGCGCAACTGGACGTGATCAACTTCCCCGACATGCATTCGTGCGGCACCAGCACCGAGGTCTCGGTGCCGTGCATGTTCTCCCCGTTCGGCCGCCACGACTACAACGAAGGCAACATCCGCAAGCACCAGTCGCTGCTGCACGTGCTCGAGCACGCCGGCATCGCCACGCTGTGGCGCGACAACCAGTCCGGCTGCAAGGGCGTGTGCGACGGCCTGGCGATCCAGCGCCTGGACGACGCCAAGGACCCACAGCTGTGCAAGGACGGCCGCTGCATGGACGAGATCCTGCTGCAGGACATGGCCACCCAGGTGCGCGCCAAGCCCGGCGACCGGGTGGTGGTGCTGCACCAGCTCGGCAGCCACGGCCCCAGCTATTTCGAACGCTATCCGGCCAGCTTCCGCCGCTTCACCCCGACCTGCGATACCGCCGACCTGGGCAACTGCGACCGCGAGCAGATCGCCAGCGCCTACGACAACTCCCTGCTGTACACCGACCACCTGCTGGCGCGCACCGTCTCCACGCTGGAGGCGATGCCCGACTACGACACCGCGATGATCTACCTGTCCGACCACGGCGAATCGCTGGGCGAGAAGGGCCTGTACCTGCACGGCGTGCCGTATGCGATCGCCCCGCAGGAGCAGACCCACGTGCCGATGGTGATGTGGTTCTCTCCCGGCTTCGCCAGCGACCGCGGCCTGGACCTGGCCTGCGTGCGTGCGCGTTCGCGCCAGTATGCCGACCAGGACAACCTGTTCCCGTCGGTGCTGGGCCTGATGCAGGTCAAGACCGGCGTCTACGAACGTTCGCGCGACCTGTTCGCGCCCTGCGCGGGTAGCGGCAGCGCAATCGCCGCCGGCGCCGGAAGCCGATAAGCGACGGCGGTGGCGGCGCGCCGCCGGCGCAGTCGGCGCAGGCGGCCCTTGCGGCGGGCGGGGCGGACCACTAGCCTCGTCGCATTCGTCACCGAAGGGATCCGCCGTGAACCACCGCCCTCTGCTGCTTGCGCTGTGCATCGGCGCGAGCGTGCTTGCGCTGTCCGCGTGCCGCAAGGAAGCGACCACCGAGACCGACACCGCGCCGGCACCGGCCGCGCCCGGCGAGAGCGCCGACCAGTTCGTCGCCCGCATCAACGAGGAATACCGCGCGCTGCTGCCGGAGCTGACCTCGGCGCAGTGGCTGTCGATCACCTACATCAACGGCGATTCGGAGCGCCTGGCGTCCAAGGCCAACGAGCGCTGGCTGACCACGCTCAACGGCTGGATCGCGCAGGCCAAGCGCTACGAAGGCAAGCCGATGTCCGCCGACAGCGCCCGTGCGCTGCAGCTGCTGAAACTGATGACCGCGATGCCGGCGCCGCGCGACCCGGCCAAGCTGGCCGAACTGGCCACGCTGGCCTCGAAGATGGAAGGCGCGTATGGCGCGGCCGCCTATTGCACCGGCGAAGGCGACGCGCGCCGCTGCCGGCAGCTGGGCGAACTGGAGGACGTGCTGCGCCGCAGCCGCGACTACGACCAGCAGCTCGACGCATGGCAAGGCTGGCACGGCACCGCGCAGCCGATGCGCCAGGACTACCAGCGCTTCGTCGAACTGGTCAACGAAGGCGCGCGCGAGATGGGCTACGCCGACACCGGCGCGATGTGGCGCAGCGGCTACGACATGCCGCCGGCGCAGATCGCCGCCGAGACCGACCGGCTGTGGGCCCAGGTCAAGCCGCTGTACGAGCAACTGCACTGCTACACCCGCGGCAAGCTCGACGCCGAGTACGGCAAGGACAAGGGCGAGGTCGCCGGCGGCCTGCTGCCCGCGCACCTGCTCGGCAACATGTGGCAGCAGGACTGGAGCAATCTGTGGGACCTGCTGCAGCCCTACCCTGGCGCCGGCAGCCTGGACATCACCGACACGCTGGAGAAGCAGTACCAGAGCAACCTCGGCGCGGCGCTGGCGCGGCGCAATGGCGACACCTCGCCGGAAGCGCGGTTCATGGCCCAGCGCGACGCGCAGCTGCAGAGCGCCAAGCAGATGACCGAGCGCGCGCAGGATTTCTACACCTCGCTGGCGATGCCCAAGCTGCCCGACAGCTACTGGGCGCGCAGCCAGTTCATCAAGCCGCTGGAGCGCAACGTGGTCTGCCACGCCAGCGCCTGGGACATGAACATGGCCGGCGACGTGCGCACCAAGATGTGCATCAAGCCGAACGAGGAAGACTTCACCACCATCTACCACGAGCTCGGCCACATCTATTACGACCTTGCCTACAATCCCCTGCCGCCGCTGTTCCAGGGCGGCGCCAACGACGGTTTCCACGAAGCGATCGGCGACACCATCGTGCTGGCGATGACCCCGCAGTACCTGCATTCGATCGGCCTGGTGGAGGCGCCGCAGCTCAGCCGCGAAGCGCTGATCAACGCGCAGATGCGCATGGCCTTGGCAAAAGTGTCGTTCCTGCCGTTCGGCCTGATGATCGACCGCTGGCGCTGGGGCGTGTTCGACGGCTCGATCGCGCCGGAGCACTACAACCAGGCATGGTGGGAACTGAAGGCCAAGTACCAGGGCGTGGCTCCGCCGACGGCGCGCGGCGAGGACTTCTTCGATCCCGGCGCCAAATACCACGTGCCCGGCAACACCCCGTACACGCGCTACTTCCTGTCGCACATCCTGCAGTTCCAGTTCTACAAGGGCCTGTGCGACGCGGCTGGCTACAAGGGCCCGCTGTACGAGTGCACCTTCTACGGCAACAAGGAAGCCGGGCAGAAATTCTGGTCGATGCTGCAGCGTGGCGGCAGCCAGCCCTGGCAGCAGACGCTGAAGGAACTCACCGGCAACGACAAGCTCGACGCCGCCCCGCTGCTGGAATACTTCGCGCCGATGCAGGAGTGGCTCAAGCAGCAGAACCAGGGGCAGATGTGCGGGTGGGAGGCGCCGAAGGCGGTGCAGGCATCAGCAGCGGCCCCTGCCGCACCGGCACCGAAGCCACAGTAATCGCAGCGGCGCGGCAGGCAACCCGCCGACTCAATCGTCGACCAGCCGCGCCCAACGCTCATGGTCGCGCCACACCCCGCCGATGCGCAGGTAACGTGGCGAATAGCCTTCGTGGCGGAAACCGGCGCGTTTGACCAGCGCGAGCGAGCGGGTGTTGTCCGGTTGGATGTTGGCCTCCACGCGATGCAGGCCCAGTTCGGAAAACGCATAGGCCACGCACAGCCGCAACGCATGCGTCATCAGCCCGCGGCCTTCGCAGCCGGCCATGGCGTGGTAGCCCAGGTAGGCGCTCTGGAAACAGCCGCCGACCACCTGGCTGAAGGTGAACAGGCCGGCGACCTCGCCGCTGTCGCGCGCGCGCGCCAGCAGGGCGACGTTGCTGCCGTCCAGGGTCTGCGCGTACCAGGCGTTGAAACCGGGCACGTCGGTGAAGGGATACGTCCACGGATGATGCAGGGCGGTGCTGGCGCGGTGCGCCTGGATCAGCGCCAGGCCGTCGCGGCGCCGCACCCGCGCCAGCGACACGGCGGCGTCCGCGGCCTGGCTGGCGCTCTGGCCCATGCCTTCAGCCCGGCAACGCCGCGCCGGCGCCGCGCTGCATGACCTGCGCGTGGCGATCCTTGAACTCGTCGAAGCTCAGCCCCTGCGCCTGCGCATCGGCGTGCGCGGCGTCCTTCAGCGCATCCGAATACACCAGCCGCACCGGCGTGCCGGCACGCTCGTGCAGTTCCGCGGCCTGCATGATCAGCGACAGCACCTGCGCCGCGCTCTCGCTCTGCCCGGCGATGCGCCCGTCCATGCCCAGCACCCACTCGCCGTCGCGGCGCACGATGCCGGCCAGCAAGGTGCGCTGCTGGTCGCGCAGCTCGGCATGCGGTTCGATCGCGGTGGCCGCGGCAGCGGCGGCCTCGCTGCGGTGGCGCAGGCGTTCGGCAAGCTTCTTGCGCACGTCGCGGCGCTGCTTGGACTGGATGGACATGCGGTTTCCTCAACGATGACCCGGCGACGATAGCCCAACCGCGGCGTCGGCGTCACACCGGATCGGCTGGCTCCAACTGCGGCACTTGGCTGCCGGGCCGCGGCAGGCGCTTGCCGCTGCGCCGCTCCCAGCGCCAGAAGCCCCAGCCGATCAGGAAGAACGCGCCCGAGCCCAGCGCCAGATGCATCGGCCGGCCGCTGAGCAGCGGCGACAGCACCCCGGCCACCACGGTATTGAGCATCAGTTGGGTGAAGGCCTGCAACGACGAAGCCAGCCCGCGCTGGCGCGGGTACATGTCCAGCACCGCCAGCGCCAGGATCGGGAAGATCAGCGCCATGCCCAGCCCAGCCACGAAGATCGGCAGCACCGCCCACGGCAGCGCGATCTGCGGCGCGATCGCGGTATAGGCGATGTTGCCGACCATCGACACGCCGCAGCAGATGAAGCCGATGCGCACCTGCCGCATCGGCCCGATGCGCCCGGCCATGCGCCCGGACAGGAACGAGCCCAGGGTCATGCCGCCGATGGTAGGAATGAACAGCCAGGCGAAATCGCGCTCGGTACGGTGCAGCAGATCGATCATGAACACCGGCGCCGAGGCGATGTACAGGAACACGCCGGCGAAGTTGAACGCGCCGGCGGCGGCCAGGCGCTGGAAACGCGCGTTGAACGCGATGGCGATGTAGTCGCGCAGCAGCGTGCGCGGCGCCAGCGGCGTGCGCGCCTCCAACGGATGCGTTTCCGGCATCCAGCGCAGCGTGGCGACCAGCAACAGCAGCGAGAACCCGACCAGGAACCAGAAGATCGTCGGCCAGCCGGCGCCGGTGGCCAGGATCCAGCCGCCGATGATCGGCGCGATCGCCGGGGCGATGCCGAAGATCATCGACACCTGGCTCATCAGCCGCTGCGCGTCGTGGCCCTGGTACATGTCGCGGATCACCGCGCGGCCGACGATCATGCCCACGCCGGCGGAAAATCCCTGCAGCGCGCGGAACGCCAGCAAGGTGCTCAGGTCGCGCGACAGCGCGCAGCCGGCCGAGGCCAGGATAAACACCACAAGCCCGCCGACGATCACCCGCTTGCGGCCCCAGGCGTCGGACAGCGGCCCGTGCGCCAGGCCCATCAGCGCGTAGGCCAGCAGGTACACGCTGACCGTCTGCTGGATCGCCACCGGATCGGCGCGCAGGCGCTGCGCCAGCTGCGGGAACGCCGGGAAGATGGTGTCGATCGAGAACGGGCCGAACATCGCCAGCCCGGCCAGCAGCAATGCCAGGCGGCGGGTCGAGATCGTCGGGAGCGTCATGCGCAGGATCCTGGAAAGCCGGCCGCACGCAGCCCGGGCGGGCGAACACGCGACGACACCGTCCAAGGGACGGAACGATGGGAAAAGGAATGCCGCCATGATAAACCCTGGCCGATGCCGCGTTAAGCGCCGACCGCGCAGGGCATATCGATGCGACCGGGATGGCCTCCACATGAAGCTGCGGCAGCAGGCCGCTACGGTTCAGCAAGCCGGCGCAAGGGCCGCCGCAGCCATGCCTGGGCCGGCCCCGTGGGCGCCGCCAGCCACGCTATAATCGCCGGGCAGCATGGTGGGAGAAGCGGGGCGACCCGCTGCCGAAGGCGCAAACGCCCGTAATCGCTCAGGCCCGATACCACCCGCACCAAGACTCTGGAGAGACCGGTCCAACCCGGCGCCGAAGGGGCACGAAGCGCAGCGCAGCCCGCCGCCGCTTCCAAACTCTCAGGCAAAAGGACAGAGGGGCAGTGGGAAGACATGTGGCTTCCCGTCGGTCGTGTCCGCAACTGCGGCCGACGGCGGCATCCGTGCGTCCTCCGCCCTTCGTGCCCTCCTCTGCCGGACGACCGCCATGTCTAACACCCCCTCGCTGCGCGACCTCGAACACCACTCGGCCTTCGTCGAACGCCACATCGGCCCGAACGACGCCGAGATCGCGCACATGCTGCGCACCGTCGGCCACGACTCACTGGAGGCGCTGACCGACGCCATCGTGCCCGGCAAGATCAAGTCGCCGCTGCCGCTGGCGCTGCCCGAGGCGATCACCGAAGAGGAAGCGCTGGCCAAGATCGGCGCCATCGCCGACAAGAACCAGGTGCTGCGCAGCTTCATCGGCCAGGGCTATTACGGCACCCACACGCCGAAGGTGATCCTGCGCAACATCCTCGAGAACCCGGCCTGGTACACCGCCTACACGCCGTACCAGGCGGAGATCTCGCAGGGCCGCATGGAAGCGCTGATCAACTTCCAGACCATGTGCGCGGACCTGACCGGCATGGAGATCGCCAACGCCTCGCTGCTGGACGAGGCCACCGCCGCGGCCGAGGCGATGACCCTGGCCAAGCGCTCGGCCAAGGCCAAGTCCGACACCTTCTTCGTGCACGACGCGGTGCATCCGCAGACCCTGGAACTGCTGCGCACCCGCGCCGAGCCGCTGGGCATCGTGCTGCGCGTGGGCACGCCGGAAGAAGCGCTGCAGGCCGAGTGCTTCGGCGTGCTGCTGCAGTACCCGGACAGCTTCGGCCACATCGGCGACCACAAGGCGCTGGCCGACGCGGTGCATGCGCAAGGCGGCCTGGTCGCGGTGGCCACCGACCTGCTCGCGCTGACCCTCATCGCCGCGCCCGGCGAATGGGGCGCGGACATCGTGGTCGGCAACTCGCAGCGCTTCGGCGTGCCGTTCGGCTTCGGCGGCCCGCACGCCGCATTCATGGCCTGCCGCGATGCCTACAAGCGCTCGATGCCGGGCCGCCTGATCGGCGTGTCGATCGATGCCGCCGGCAATCCCGCCTACCGCCTCACCCTGCAGACCCGCGAGCAGCACATCCGCCGCGAGAAGGCCACTTCCAACATTTGCACCGCGCAGGTGCTGCTGGCGGTGATGGCCTCGATGTACGCGGTCTACCACGGCCCCGACGGCCTGACCCGCATCGCCCGGCGCACCCACCGCCTGGCCGCGATCCTGGCCGCGGCGCTGCGCGGCGCCGGCATCGACGTCGGCGAGCGCTTCTTCGACACCCTGCACGTCAAGGCGATCGACGCCGAGGCGATCCACGCCAAGGCGCGCGCGGCCGGCATCAACCTGCGCGCGATCGACAGCGAGGCGGTGGGCATCAGCCTGGACGAGACCAGCACCCGCGCCGACGTGGTCGCGCTGGCGCAGCTGTTCGGCGCGAGCGCCGATGTCGATGCGCTCGATGCGGCCACTGCCGACGCATTGCCGCAAGACCTCAAGCGCAGCAGCGCGTTCCTGCAGCACCCGGTGTTCAATACCCACCACAGCGAGCACGAACTGCTGCGCTACATGCGCGCGCTGGCCGACAAGGACCTGGCGATGGATCGCACCATGATCCCGCTGGGCAGCTGCACGATGAAGCTCAACGCCACCGCCGAGATGATCCCGGTGACCTGGCCGCAGTTCGGCGCGATCCATCCGCTGGCACCGGCCGAGCAATCCACCGGTTATGCGCAGCTGATCGGCGAACTGGAAGCGATGCTGGTCGAATGTACCGGCTACGATGCGGTGAGCCTGCAGCCCAACTCCGGCGCACAGGGCGAATACGCCGGCCTGCTGGCGATCCGCGCCTATCACCGTGCGCGCGGCGAGGCGCATCGCGACATCTGCCTGATCCCCGAATCGGCGCACGGCACCAACCCGGCCTCGGCGCAGATGTGCGGCATGAAGGTCGTGGTCACCAAGTGCGACGCCAACGGCAACGTCGATGTCGACGACATCCGCGCCCAGGCCGAGAAGTACAGCGAGCGCCTGGCCGCGCTGATGATCACCTACCCGTCCACCCACGGCGTGTTCGAGGAAGACGTGGTGGCGATCTGCGAGGCGGTGCATGCGCACGGCGGCCAGGTCTACACCGACGGCGCCAACATGAACGCCCTGGTCGGCGTGGCCAAGCCCGGCAAGTGGGGCTCGGACGTGTCGCACCTGAACCTGCACAAGACCTTCTGCATCCCGCACGGCGGCGGCGGCCCGGGCGTCGGCCCGTGCGCGGTCAAGTCGCACCTGGCGCCGTTCCTGCCGCGCACGCTGGGCGGCGAAGGCGACGTCGGCATGGTCAGCGCGGCCAGCTTCGGCAGCGCCTCGATCCTGCCGATCAGCTGGATGTACATCACCATGATGGGCAATGCCGGGCTGCGCAAGGCGACGCAGGTCGCGCTGCTCAACGCCAACTACATCGCCAAGCGCCTGGCCCCGCACTACAAGACCCTGTACACCGGCCGCAACGGCCTGGTCGCGCACGAGTGCATCCTCGATGTGCGCCCGCTGGAGAAGAGCACCGGCATCGGCGCCGAGGACGTGGCCAAGCGCCTGATCGACTTCGGCTTCCACGCGCCGACGCTGAGCTTCCCGGTCGCCGGCACGCTGATGGTGGAGCCGACCGAGAGCGAATCGCTGCACGAACTGGATCGCTTCATCGACGCGATGATCCAGATCCGCGAAGAGATCGCTGCGATCGAGGACGGCCGCCTGGACCGCGAGGACAACCCGCTCAAGCACGCCCCGCACACCGCCGCGCAGGTCACCGCCGGCGAGTGGACGCATGCCTATCCGCGTGAGCTGGCCGCGTTCCCGCTGCCCACGCTCAAGCAGGCCAAGTACTGGCCGCCGGTGGCGCGGGTGGACAACGTCTACGGCGACAAGAACGTGATGTGCGCCTGCATCCCGGTGGATGCGTACAAGGACGACGTGGTGGCGTAACGCTCGCGTCGCTGCGCCGTTGCCGCCGAACCCGGCCGCGCATGTCGCGGCCGGGTTTTTTGTTGCACGACGCATCCAGCGCGGCACTTCGTTGGACGCCGCGCAAGCGCGATACAGAAAGCGTCTCGAGGATTCACGCGCGTCCACCCCTGTGCCGGCGCTTTCCGAACTCGGCGCGATTGGCGGCGCACGAGCATCCTGATGGCCTTCAGCGCGGCGGGAGGCGCCTGGCTTGGCGCTTGGGCACCGCCGGGGACGCCGCGCCTTGCTGCAACCGGCCAGCGGCAGCGGCCTTGAGCAGCCGTTGGAAGGTCGGGCATTGCGCATGATGGACGGCAGGGCATGCCGCGGCATGGCGCAGTCCCTGGCTCATCGTGCGGAGACGTTTGATGGTCGCGTCGATGTCGTCGGCCTTCGCCGACAGCAGCGTTCTGTCCACCTGCAGCGCGCCACCGGGACCGAGCATGGCGTGGATGTCGTCCAGCGACAGCCCACCGGCCTGCCCCAGCGCGATCAGCGCCAACTGGTCGAGCGCGTTCGGCGCGAAGTGCCGCCGGCCACCCGCCGCGCGGCTTGCCGAGAGCAGCCCCTTCTTTTCGTAGAACCGCAGCGTGGAGGCCGGCACGCCGGTGCGCTTGGCGACTTCGGCAATGTCCATCGCACGCCCCTTGACTTGAAGTTGACTTCAACTTCTACCATGCCACTGAAGCTCCACCGGAGCAATCGACAAGGGAACAGGCATGGCGTGGATGGATGCGGTACGGGTGATGCTGGTCGGGATCGGCGCCACCGCCGTCATGGATGCATGGCTGCTGGCCCTCAGGCGCGTGGGCATGCCCACGCTCGACTACGCCTTGGTCGGGCGCTGGGCGGGGCACCTGCATCGCGGCAGGTTCGCCCACGCCCGTATCGGGGACGCTGCGCCGATATCGGGCGAGCGGCCGCTTGGCTGGGCGATCCACTATGCCGTCGGCATCGCCTTCGCGGCGCTGATGGTGGCCGTGCAGGGCCTGGCCTGGTTGCGCGAGCCCGCCTTGTTGCCTGCCGTGGCGGTGGGCATGGCGACCGTCGTGGTGCCGCTGTTGGTCATGCAGCCCGCCATGGGCGCGGGATTCGCAGCGTCGAAGACGCCCACGCCATTGAGGAACTGCCTGCGCAGCCTGGCGACACACGCGGTATTCGGGGCCGGGCTGTTTCTTTCGGCCGCGTTGATCGAACTGTCGGGAGCCTGACATGAAGACCGATCAGATCCATTTCCACGATGGCGCGGCATATGAGCGGTACATGGGAACGTGGAGCCGGCTTGCGGGGAACACGTTCCTCGACTGGCTCGCACCGGAGCCGGACCAGCGCTGGCTGGACGTCGGCTGTGGCAATGGCGCCTTCACCGAAATGCTCGTCGCGCGCTGTCGCCCGGCCTCGGTACAGGGGGTGGACCCTTTCGAGGAGCAGCTTGCCTACGCGCGCATGCGGCCTGGGCTTGGCACCGCGCAGTTCCGCCGAGGGGACGCGATGGCGCTGCCTTGCCCCGACAGCGCGTTCGATGTCGCCGTCATGCCCTTGGTGGTGTTCTTCGTTCCCGATCCGGCCAAGGGCATTGCCGAAATGGAACGCGTGGTGCGCCCTGGCGGCACCGTTGCCGCTTACGCCTGGGACATGCCGGGCGGCGGCTTTCCCTATGAAGCGCTGCTGGCGGAAATCCGCCGGCTTGGCGTCGCGGTTCCGGCGCCGCCGAGTCCCGAGGCGTCACGGATGGAGGTCATGCGGGAGTTGTGGGCTGGCGCTGGCCTGGATGCGATCGACACGCGGGAGATCGTCGTGCGCCGCACGTTCGCCGGCTTCGACGACTTCTGGGCGACGGCCCTGGGAGCGCCGAGCGTCGGAGCGACGCTCGCGACGATGGCGACCGAGGACTTGGTCGTTCTCAAGGCACGCCTACGGGCGCGCCTGCCAGCGGAAACTTCCGGCCGTCTCACCTGCAGCGCCCGCGCCAATGCGGTGACGGGGCGTGTTCGGCAATAGCCCTGGCCTCGCCTGGACGAACAGCTCATCCATGCCGCGACGCCATAGATCGACACGCGCTTGAGCATCCAGCGTGATGCGACGCCGGCGAGTGGGCGCATGCCTACCGCGCAAGCCGGCCGCATTCCGTGGATGCGTACAGGGACGACGTGGTGGCATCGCTCCCTGCCACGCACCGAAGAAGACGCCAGCGATGTATGCGGCGCTGGCGTGCTTTTGCGAAGCGCGCCGCGCTCAGTCGCGCGCCACGCCGGGATCGAAGGCGAAGCCGTCGCCGACCTGCTGCAGGCAGCGCAGCGGCTGCTTGGGCAGCTGCCGCCAGTGCGTGCGCAGCGCGCTGTCCTCGATGCTGCCGTCACTCACCTTGGCCTTGCCGGTCAGGTAGTTCGCGCTGATACCGTGGACTTCGCCGCTGCCGCGATTCGTGCCGTGCACGTCGTAGCCGATCAGCTGGAAACAGCCCTCCCGATAGCGGAACCGGAACATGGTTTCGGACGTGCTCCAGCTGCCGGCGCTGGAGAACTGGTGCAAATTCACCGAGAACGCGCCGCGGGCGATGGCCGGTTCGCCGCCTTCGAGGTAATCCTCCATGTTCGGCGCGTCCGGGCGCGGGATCAGCGCGTGATCGCGCAGCGCCAGCCGGTAACCATCACCCTCGGCGAAGGCCACCGCGAGCATGCGCGGATTGGTGTCGAAGCGATCCGGGCCGAAGCCGGTGTTGTCCAGCACATTGCGCGGATCGGCCATCTTCAGCACCAACAGCAGATCCGCGCGGCCATCGCCGTTCAGATCGCCGCGGCGTTCGACCTCCAGCTTCCAGCCGCTCGGCACGAACGCGGCGGCATCGCGGCCCTGCGTGGGTAACTGCGGATAGACCACCGCAGGCGGATCCAGCGCTTGCGCGGCGCCGGCGACGGCCAGCAACAGAGGGAACCACGGCCAGGCGGAGGTGTGCGTCATAGCGGATCGAGCGTGCAGGAAGGAACCGCGATGGTGGCACGATTCGGCGGCGCTCTCGCGCAGTGTTTGCCGCGTGCGCTCAGCCCGGCGCCGCGACGCCGTGCGTCTCCGCCGCCGCGTCCTGCGCATGCGCGCAGCAGTTGCGGCCGTTGCGCTTGGCGCGGTACAGCGCGGCGTCGGCGTGGTGCAGCAGATCGATCGCCGCCTCGGCGCTGGCCGGATGGGTGGCGAT
>Ga0308160_10003554_pt1 | contig 17466 bp, 21 predicted proteins | sample PhyFR1_FD_201036 | JGI IMG/M metagenome (GOLD analysis project Ga0308160, IMG submission 201036) | Phyllosphere microbial communities from UC Gill Tract Community Farm, Albany, California, United States - DLSLF.R1 | ecosystem: Host-associated > Plants > Phyllosphere > Unclassified | place: USA...
CGTCAGTGGCACCGTCGCCAACCGCTTCGGGGTGCGCGTCCCGATCGTGGCGGGGTTGCTCCTCATGGTGGTCGGGCTCGTCGGCACCGTCGCCACCGCGCACCTGGGGTCGCCGATCTGGGTGGGCGTCTTCGCGTGCTTCACCGCCGCGGGAGGTTCCGTGGCGATGCCCCCGGTGACCTCCGTGGTGCTCGCCAGCGTCCCGGCATCGCGCGCCGGCACCGCGAGTGCGGTCTTCAACACCTTCCGGCAACTCGGCGGTGCGGTCGCCATCGCAGTCTTCGGGGCGCTCCTCACCGGCTCGACAGGCTTCATCGCCGGGCTGCAACTCAGCCTCGTCATCGCCGCGGCGCTCATCCTCCTCACCGCGATCGCGAGCGTGTTCATCAGGCCGGAGCCCGGGGCGTCATGACGCCGCAGTCGACCAGGCGGGATCAGGCAGTATCGTCACCGACGCCCGGCGTGCGGCCGGGGTCGATGCCCAGCCGCTCCTCGACCCGCTCCACGTCGGCGAACCGCCGGTCCTCGACGACGAGCAGCACCTTCTTGGGCACCGTCTTGAGCCAGATCCTGCCGCCGTTCGCCAGCTCCCAGTGCGGGTCTCCGCCCTGGGATCCGGCGGGCTGACCAAGGTGCGCGCTCAGCGCCGACTGCAGCTCCTGAGCGGCACTCCGCAGCGCGCCGGGGTCGTCGCTCTTGTCGGAGACCGCGATCACGACCTGGGAGATCGCTTCAGCTGCGACGAGCGAACGAACGGTCGGCAGGTTCACGGGATATCCGGAACGGTGATGGACACCGCTCGACGTCTCCAGTTTGAGCTGCCACCCGAGACGCTCCGCGAGCGCCTTGAAGTCGTCGCGACCGAGCGGCCACGACACCGACGTGAACGTCTCGCAGACGGCATCGATCTGTGCGTCCGTGGCTCTGGCGAGTGCATCCATCCGGTCATCCTACGGCTGTGTCCGCACCGGCTTCGGCGGCTGCGGACGAGACGCCCTGAAAACCAGAACAGCCGCTGACCTGGGTGTTCCAGGGCAACGGCCGGGTGATGCTGATGGAGCCGCCCAAGGGAATCGAACCCTTGACCTTCTCATTACGAGTGAGGGCGATGGGGTCCGTGGGCGTCCGCGGTGGTCCTCTGATCAGGGATTTTCCACGCTATGGTTCGCTGAAGTTTGCCATGCCGATCCCGCGTTGCTGTCATCTGTGCCTCGCGAATGAGAACACGGTCGCCACCCTGCTCCCCTGCGCTCGTTGGGTGGAACAGTGCCCCCCCCGTCATCAATCCGACTCCCGGGCGAAACCCCACCCTCTGAGGTTTTGAGCAGCTCGGGTTTCGACAAGGAGTTCTGAGCAACCGACACAAGCGGAATCTCGCCACATCGCCGGACCGACTGGCGGGTGGTCAGAAACGATCGTCTGCGGGCGGTCCTACGCAGGAGGTAGAACCTTCGCCGCTTCAGGAACTGACAAATCCACTCTTGTTGTTAGGTGAAGAATGGCTGCATCTGCCAGTTCGCGGTCTGGGGTGTTCCATTCACCGTTTCCACCCACCCTGCAGCGTCCACCGATGGCGGAGCGGAGGGTGGTCCTGCGTCATCCCAGGTGAGGCGATCTACTTGGACCGGCACGTCGGAATCGACCATTTCGGCAGACGCGCCGAGGAAGTGCCCCGAGGGCAATCGGAACCACCACGCAAAACGGCGGCTCTCTGCAGCGATGATCTCGAAGCTTGCTCGATGAAGTCAGTTCAGGTCTCGATGATCCAGATTGCCGGTCGCTGACCGCCCTACATGCCTGAACGGCGTCGCGCTGAGTGATGCTCGATTGGCAGGTCGACCACTTACCCTTCCGGTGCTGGGAAAGCAGGCGGGGCCCTGTAATTCGTGCACGAGTGTTCCGAAGCGGCTCGAATTCAATGAGCAGGACGAGCAGTGGAGCATCACGGAGTTCCACAGCGATGGCAATTCTCGGCGCGGTGAGCCTTTCCCTGCATCGGGTCACGAGCACTTAACAAGACTCCAGCAGGTGTTGACTCGCATCGCTTCCAAGTACCCCGATTATCGGGTGCATCCCACTCCGTACCACGCCGTCAACGAGACTCACTACTCGCTCGAGGTCCTGCCGAAGCAGACCGCATAGGGCATCCGCACCAGCGACCTAACCTCCGCGAGGAGATTATTCACCGACGACTCCCACGCTCGATCACGTCGGCTCGGGACCCTCTGCGCGCTCGAGGAGGATGTCGTAGATCTCGGGCTTGTACCGGTCCTTCACACGGTGCTTGGTGCCCTGTCGCATCTCTGTGACGAGCTTCGAGACGGTGGCTGCGTGCCGGAAGGATCCGCCGACGGCGACGTACGCGCGGGTCCACAATTCGGGGTCGACGGGGTGCCCGCGTTCGGCGAGCGCGCGGACGAGTTGCACGATCGTGGCCTTGCCGTTGCCGGAGGACAGCCCGTTGTAGTCCTCGCCCTTGATTGATCGTGCCGCCTCGAGGAGGACCGGTGCGGCCGCCTCGGCGGCTGCACCGGTGTGGAGGTTGGTGGCCTGCATCGCGTCGAGCCAGACGCGGATCGGGTACCTCTCGTGGTCAACGAGTACGAACACTTTGCTGAGGCGTTCCTCACGAACCAGACGAGCGAGGAGGTCGCAATCCGACTCCTCGAACGGTCGCAGCACCGTGATCGGGTTGGAGATCGTCGAGTCATCGTGGAGAAGTTCGCGAAGCTGCTGGATCTCGCCCACCTTGCGGTCTGCGGCTGATGGGGCGACGTACCCCACGATTCGGCGATCCAAGCTGCCGACCTCGTTGTAGCCCTTGGCGCTCGCAGCAGCGAACAAGTAGGGGGGTTCGCCCAGCCACTCCCTGATTCGGGCGCTCTGGGTTCCCATCCCCGTGCCGTTCTGTCCCCAGTCCGACAATGTCATGAAAGCGATCTCCGTCACGTGGATAGCCTGGCAGGATCCCCTGACACGAAGTGGTTGGTTCGTGTTTCAGGCCCTCGCCACGGCGTGTCGGGCGCGAGCGCTACTGTCGACCTATGTCAGAGATCGCAGCATCCGTTGGGGGCGATGACGCTCGGCGCGATGCCATCCTGAATCAGCTCCGCGAGTTGGAGGACCGGGCAATGTGGAGCGCCCAGGGGCAGTTTGAACAGGCCAAGCACTGGCAGTCGATGAATCTCTGGCTTGGTTCGGTATCGGCTGTTGCGGCCGCGGTTTCGGGGGCGCTTGTTCTCGCCCAGTCGGGCTTGGACCTGCTAGGAGGGGGGCTGGCTCTTCTTGCGGCCGGCGGTGGCGCCATCCTCACCACAGTGAATGCGTCCCAGCGAGCAACCAAGGCTTCGTCAGCTGCGAACGCTTATCTCGAAATTCAGACTTCGGCGAAGCGGTCACAGAGCGTTGACGTCCCCTGGGCGCCCCTCGATGAGGCGAGGCAATTGCTCCAGGGGTTGGCTGAGCGGATGGACGAGCAGAACAAGGCGGCCGAGCCGATCTCTCCACGTGCTTACAAGCGGGCGAAGAAGAACATCCGTTCCGGCGGGCAACGAACCGATGAGGATTGAGGCGAGAATCACGTGGCATCGAGAACCATCGGACAGGCCTTCGAGCGACTGCTGTCCAACTACACCCCGACCGCGTCGGAGCGAACCGCAGCAGCTGCCCATCGGGCTTCAGTGAACGCGGCTCTTGACCCCCTCGATATCTACGGCCTGTGGGAGACGGGGTCGTTTCACCATGGCACGGCCGTTCGCGGGCATGCTGATGTCGACGTACTCGTCAGCATCAAGGGGCCCAGGCCGCTGAACTCGGACATAGCTCTGAACCGCGTCAAGGCTGCCCTGGTAGCTCGCTTTCCCTCTACACCCATCCGAATCAGTCGACCGGCCGTTGTGGTGAACTTCGCCGGCGGTTTGGAGCGGTGGGAGGTTATTCCGGCGTATGCCACGCGACTGGAGGGCGGCACGTCGGTGTACTCCATTCCTGCGCCTGGCGGTAACTGGATGGAAACCGCCCCGAGTGCACACCTTCGCTACGTGACCGATGAGAACGTCTCACCCGCTGGCGGTGCGAAGGGGCTCGCTCGGCTCGTGAAGATCTGGAAGTACACAAACCAGTCAAGCGTAAAAGTGTCCTCGTTCTACCTGGAGATGCGGGCTGCGAGGTGGATGTCAACTCAAGTGGCGTTCGTCCCTCATCTTGACTTTCTCTACCTATTGAGAGAACTCAACACGAGTTTACTGGCCTCGATGAACGACCCGAGCGGGGTGACCGGGCGTATTCCATCCACTTCCACCGAACCATACCGAGCGGCGGCACTCGCAACCCTCCGGGGGGATCTCAAACGCACAGAGGATGCGGTTGCGCTGGGGACGGTGGGGAAACAGCCCGAGGCTTTCGCGAAGCTGAGCTTGGTGTTCCCTGGCGCATTTCCGCCGCAGTACTACTAGACGAACTGTTGTGCCACCGAGGACGATTCTCGCGCGACTCAGTTGATACCGATACCGGAGCTGCGGCGAGCGCCCGCAATGCCGTCTGCGGCGCTGGTCACTTTCGAGACAACCTCGGCAGGAACGCGATGTGCGTGCTGTCGAGGATCCTGATCCATGGCAGTTGTTTCAGGTTCTCCGAAGCGGCATAGGTCCCGAAACCGATCACATGTCGACCAACGAGTTCGTCGATGTTCGAGATGCTCAAGACCTTCAGGACGGTGGCGTCGAGCAGGAACGCAACGCTGTCGGCAGCGTCTGTGGGACGGAGCATCACCCCGCCGTATGGTGTCGCGCGATGACTTTCAATCTGGCCCCAGAAGATCCCTTCGGATCCGCCGAAGGTGACTCTGAACGCTTCGGAGGCGTGCGTGATTATCTCGCGCGCCGGCCGAACAGTCCCACCAATTTCTATCTCGAGCCCGGCAGGAAGGCTCGCTCCTGTCAACGTAGTCAGGATGCTGCTCAACGAGCGGTTGAGAGCCGCGTCGGACGGCGCTCCCGCGCTGTCCACGTGGGTTCGTCGGGTGTGAGTGCCGGACTGGTTGTCGTTGGGCTGGCTTCTGCCGTCTGGACCGACAGACGGAGCGGATTGCCCGAGCTTCAAGCGCCATCTGACCGGGACAGGCTGTTGAGCATGGTTATGGCCCGCGTCACCTTCCTCGTCATCACTGCGCTCGGACGAGTGCTCGCATTCATGCTGATGGTGCGCCGCGAAATACGGGTGCTTCTTCTGGCTATGTAGCGCACACACCCAGGCGGGTCCACCGCACTCGGATTCCGATCCCTTGACCTCTCCAACGCAGACAAGCTCAGGGATCACTGCCAGAGCGCGGAGGGTTTCTACGGAAACCTGACTGCCATCAGGGGTGCGCGCGACATCCATGCCACACACTCAATCAGCAAGGCTCGAACTCGGCAGCGGTGACCCCAAAACCCCGGGCTCTCCTACCCGAACTCACCGGCCAGGCCTTCCAGAATTTCGCGCCCACTCAGCTGCGCTACGAGGCTTTCTTCTGCCGATGTCACGCCGAGCATGGAGCGGACCGCCGCCGCACGTTCGGTGGCCTGGGCCGACTCGACAGGGGGCTGAGGAAGCGTACTCATCGCGCGAGCAGCTCCGAGAAAAACCCCCGGGGGCCGACCAAGCTGCATCCACCTCGCAACGAGCTTGTCGCGCACCGTCTCGACGGTAGCCCCCATCTCGACCAGCGTCATTGCCTCGACTGCAAGACCTTCTGTGATGGCCGGGTTGTCTTTGTCTTCCATCCGCCAACCCTGTCAGGTGCCGAGTGATTCGTCGACCATTGACCTGTAGGTTCCCGCCGAGGATGGCGGACAACGCAGCAGTTCCTCGCCCAGCCATTAGCGCTCACGACTCCGGCTAGCGCCGACACCGTCAGGATGGATCTCATGACCTCTCCAGCTGTTCGTGCACCCCGAGTGACTCTCGAACGCGTCGTCGATGATTTGTTCGAGATCTCGGCGGACGCGCTTGTGAACCCGTGGAATCGGAACTACGTGCCCCGGAGTCTCTGCCGTCCCGGCGGGGTGAGCGGTCAGCTCCGCAAGCGCACGGGTGAGGCCCCCTGGATCGACCTCGCACGGCACGGGACGCTGCGCGTCGGCCAGGCGGTGCAGACCGGCGCGGGGAATTCGATCGGGTGTCCATGCTCATCCACGTGGCCGGGTTGCACTGGTACTGGCGGGCAGGTGCCCGAAGCGTGCACGAGTCGGCCCGCAGCGCCGTGCTGATGGCTGCGGAGCACGGCGCGCGGTCGATGACCATGCCGCTGATCGGGGCGGGCACCGGTGGGCTCAGCGTCGCCGAGTCGCGGTCGCACATCATCCGGGCGCTCGAGCGGGTGAGCTGTGCGGAGGGCGATCCGCTACGCGTGGTCCTGGTCGAGCAGTCGTCTCCGCCTCCGGGGCTCAACTAGGAGCGAGGAAGGCCCCTGCGAGCACCCACACCGCAGCGGTCACACCGACGACGACTGACGCGAGTTCGAGCGCATCTCTTCGGTGGCCCTTGACGTCAGATTTCAGCAGTGCCTGGATCACGACTTCGACGAAGATAGCCACCGCAACGAGTGTCGCGATGTACCTGACTGACATCAAACTGTCAGCCAGTAGACCGGCCAGTGCTGCCGCTGCTACTGGTGAGAAGAACCCCCAGGCTACGAAGTTCTTGTACCGCCGAATCTTCTTGTCTTGCGGCGTAGAAGAGCCTTTCGCCACAGCAGTAAAGGCGAGAATGAGCGCTGCCAAGAAAAGCGCCAAGCTAACAACAATGGCGACTGTGGCCCATGGTTCAATGGCAAGAACAGTCTTCGCCCATACTCCTCCTGCGCCCAAAACGGCGCCAGCGACGAGCGTTATCAGACTGCGCTTCGCCGCATTGAAGTTCCCATCGGTGAGCGGAGATTCATCCGTATCCTCCGGCACCGGTGCGGCGGCGGGCTGTGGCGGATTTGATTCAGGTGCTGACATTGTTCCCCCGAACAATTCGATGTGATTTCTGGTGCTCTTTTTGGCTGCGGGCTGATCTGCCCGGGAATACGGCAATTACGCGCTATGGATGTCTTCCATTCCCGGGGCGACGACGTGCGCGATGACGGTTCGGCGGACCCGGTGCCATCGCCAGAACACCAGCAGCGCGAGCACGATCATGAGGCTGCCGATGCGCAGTAACCCCAGACCGAACGTGGCGACGCCAGCGAGGCCGATGAGGCCCACACTCGTGAGGAGGAGTGCCCAGTCCCAGCGGACCGTCGAGCGGTGTTCCTCGGGCGTGACGATGAGCGCTCGCCGCCATGCGAAGTGATTGAGGATCTCGCCGCCGCATGCTTTCCACAGGCTGCCGTCTGCGGCCTGGAAGGTCGAGTCGGGCTTGACGTCCGCGATCGCCGGAACGTCTGCGGGCAGCCGATGGGTCGGTCGGTAGCCGCCCGAGACGAACTGCCCCGGCGCGACGACGTCGCGGTCCTGGTCGTCCTCACGCTCAAGCCTGCTTCGGTCGTCGCTCATGTCGACTCTCCCCTGCGTCACGTCCTCCAGGGATCCGCCAGCACCGACGTACCAGCCAGAGCATCCCCGCCAGCGCTCACCCACCAGAGCGCTGTAGCCAACACCGTAGCGCGACGCGCTGACGCAGTCTCGGACGATGCCATCGATCGGTGTAGGTTCCCGCTCGAGATGGCAGCGAAACGCGGGGTTCCACGGTAGATGGCAGTAGTTTCCGGATCGGTATTCCACGCTGAGTGGCTGATTCCGACACGAGCACACGATCGAACCGCGTCGGGGCACCATCGAGGCGACATCTGGATAGCTCTTGCCCCATTGCGGCACCCCGACCGCCGCGTCCGCGCACAATACGAGAGGCAGGGTCCCAACTGACCAGCCGTTAGGTCCAGAAGCACTGGCAGCGGAGGAACTGATAGTTCACGTTATGACCGCAGGCTCCTGGCACAGTCGCCCCACCAGTACCCACGATCCGGTCCGTTGCCAGCACGGAGATATGGACTAGATCGAAACCGCGATGCGCCCTTCAGCCACAGACAGTCGATGGATCGCTGGCGCAAGTTCAAGCCAGATTAAGGCACGAACCGTCGCGCCCTCACTCACATGCATGAGCGCGGACTCCAGCGCGTACGCAGTGCGTTCGTCGGCGAGCAAGCCGAGCATTTCTTCCAGCAGCTGGGTGCCTAGCAAGGCCGAAGACTTCACCGTACGTCTGAATTCGTTCGCCACAACGCGCAGACGCAACCAGTCGTCCGGCTGCAACGGGGCCGTCTCGACCTCGAGCTCGTATTCCACCCATCCCGTACCATCGGTTTCGTCCATGGGATCGTCGTAGATGGCTGCTGGAATCGGCACACCGCCCAATGCGCGAACGCGGTTTCCCAGTTCCAAGCTGTCCGACATCGGCCCAACCATGGAAACGAACATCTCTGCGACAGCGCCAGCCGCGCCTCCTCGGGCCAGGGCTGTTCTTAGCGCTTCGGCTACGACCTCGATGAGGGCGGGATCGGCATCGGCGAGTCTGAGGAGGGGCGGTCCGATCCCTTTTCCCTGGCTTTCGAATCCTCGAGTGATCAGCTGGAGTGCAATTCTCAAGAGGCGATCTCGCCATTTAGGCCTTGAGCGAACCATGCCATCGTCGAGAATCTCTAGAGCGATTGCCGGCCCCACAGGCAGCACACGGCCGAGTCTTCCTGGTTCGAGCTGGTCGAGTGATCCCACCAGCGTCACCAGTTCTTCCTGCTCAACGTCGCGCGGTTCGTTCATGATTCGCCCCGCTGCGAAGATGAAGGTATTGCGCCAATGCGGGCTGGCAGCGATCGCACGGAGGCGGCCCCTGACCACGTCGAGCACACCGGCGGTCAGCTCACGAGCCGCGAGGAGCTCCTGAAGTGAACGCACATCGAACCCCACTCCCTCATCACGAGGGACGATGAGGACCAGACGATTCATCGCAGCAGCGACAATCCTGCGGAGCAATTCCGAGTCAAGAGAATCAGGTTTGTACCCATCCGCTTCGAGAACGCGGTATGCCAGGTCGTGCAACTCGGACTCAGGTAGAGAGGCGTGTGCATGCTCCGACTTCTCGCTTCTGATCTGAAGTTCCAAGCCGACGAGCTGATGGAGGCGTGTCACTTGCGGTTCATGATCGCGCAGCAGCACGCCGAAGTGACCGGCCTTATTTCGCTCGCGCCCGAGCACCGCGTGGTAATAGCCCCAAAACAGCCCGTAGCGATCTGGCGCCAGTTGCCGAGCTGACTCGATGATGATCGTCACGATAAGAATCTGGAGGGGCGTGCGGAGGAGGTTCTGGAGGTTTGCATCCTGCGTCGACTGTTTGAAGCGCGCCTGGAGCTGGTCGAGTCGGTCCGGGCGATCGGCCAATCGGATCTGGCTCACCATCAACCCGTATTCAAGTGCCTGCTTGATCGTGAGGTAGTCGAGGTCCACTCGATCGAAGAGGCCGGGATCGATCTCGTCGTTGTATCCAGTCGGACGAGTCGTGACGACGATGAGAGTGTCATGGTCTTCAGCCTCAGCTTCCGCAGCAAACGTTGCAATTTGAGAGAGAAGTTCTCGACGAGCTCGAACATCACTTACCTCATCGAGCCCGTCCATGACAATGATGGAGGGCCATTGGCGCAACCACGAATTAAGTTCCACGGGTCGAACCGAGCCCGCGTTCAGCCGCCGGCTCACAATGTCAGAGATCGCTCGGGTCAACGTTGATCCCCGTTCAAGGTCTCCAGACTCTGCGTACTTCGCGAGGTCGATCAGCACAGGCCACCGACGATGCCCAGGTAGCCCCCTCCCCAAGCGGTTCAAGGAAACAGTCATCCCCTCAACAGCTGCAGCTTGCTCGGAACTAAGATCGTCTGCCTCCTGAAGCATGCCCGTTCTGAACGCTTGAACGATGTACTTCGCCAACGTCGACTTACCGTTGCCTGGAGCACCCGTCAAGACCACGTGTCGAGCAGACATCTGCATCGGCTGGCTGGGCCGCAAGATGTGCTCAGCGCGGTCAAGAATGTAGTTCAGCGCACTGCGGCGTCGCGAATATTTGTCGACGACGGGCAGATCGATTGCGACTTCGTGGATGGGGAACCCACGGGTGTCGTCCGAACCAGCCTCGTCGAAATAAACTCGGCCTTCTTCTCCCACCAAAGATGCCCGCGCGTGGGTTCGAAGCACTGCCGCCAGCTCGCCCATTGGTACGTGGTCGGTCCACGATGAGAGGTCCGCGAGCACGTCACCGGGCGTGATGAATGCCCGAAATCCTTGCCTCAAGGCTGGTCTCGAACTGATCAGAGCGGCCAGCATTTCGCGAGACCATATATCTATATGGCCGATCCGCCCCAGGCGTTGTTGGCGTTCGAGAGCTTCCGCATGATCGCCCTCGGCCGCGTCGAGCAGGACTCTCGATCGCCCAGCAATCAGATCAGAAACCTGGCGCCGAATGGAGTCGTGGCCGCCAATTTTGGGAGTCGCACTCAGCGGAACGTTGGTGATGAAAACCAGCCGGTCAGGTAAGTCATCGCGCGCGCCTCCTGGGTCGCTCCACAACACGAGTTCTGTTCGAATAGCGTCCCAGAGCCACGAGGTGTTGGCCGACCCCCTGTCTGCGAGTGTCGCGCGATGTTTGACCTGGAACACGGTGTAGCCGTTCCACTCGGCGTTCTGAGTCGCTTCGCTTCGAAGCGGGCCACGCGAGTAAAGGTCTCGCCCACCGTCCGAGCCGCGGCCCATCGGCTGAATGGACGGCCCGAACATATCGACGCATGCCGCGGCAACGAAGTCTTGAAAGCCAATGGCTCCAAGCCGCTCAAGAGCGTCCACGTATTAATCCTCCCCAGCCGCTCGTGCTGCGCCGCGTTACACGCCGCGCCCGTGAAGAGTATCGCGTAAGAGCGAACACGATGCTTCGCTTGAAAGTACCCAACACTCGTCGCCTCTGTGATTGTCCGTCCGCAGGCCGCCCCTTACCGAATACGCGAGTTGCGGTGTCCGCATGGACCTCTCGGCGAAGACGCCCGCGGGCGCGACGCCTGAGAACCCTGCCGCGTCTTGAATAACAACAGGTTTACGAGACGCTTGACTCTTCGTGGGATAGGGGACGCTCAGGCCCCGAAATCCGGGGTTCTCATTAGTGGGCCAACTGTCTCGGAAACTCGTCTCACCGATTTGCGCGTCTCACCGAGATTCGCGCGGGTTTCTGAGACAAGCTGACGGAATGAGACAGATCGGGTACACCAGAGTCAGCACCGCCGGCCAGGACGCGCAGCTGCAGCTCGACGCGCTCGTCGACGCCGGCGTGCAGAAGCGCGACGTGTTCGCTGATGTGACCTCCGGCAGCAGGGCTGCGATCGAGCGCCCTGGCACGACGAAGCTGCTTGAATATGCCGAGGCCAGCGACACTGTGATCGTATGGCGTATCGACCGGCTCGGCCGATCTCTTATCGACGTCCTCAACACCGTCGAGCTGCTGCGCGGCCGTGGGATCCACGTTCGATCACTCTCCGACGGGATTGACCCCGCGACGTCGACGGGCCGGCTGATGCTCCACATGCTCGCCACCCTGGCCGAGTACGAGCGCGAGCTCATCGTCGAACGCGTGAACGCCGGCATCGCCGCAGCCCGCGAATCAGGCACCCGTTTCGGGCGCCCACCGGTGAACCCCGGCATCATCGCCGAGAAGCTCGCGATCGTCGCCGAAGCCCGCGATCGCGGCCGTACGGCAGCAGAAGCCGCCGCACTGGTCGGCTGGAGCAGAGCAACGCTCTACAGACACCAGGCCGGCATCACGGCACGAACACCCTGACGGTTCCGGGGCGGGTCGCACGCGGCAGCCGAAAACGCTCGTCGCAACCGCCAAACGGCAGATCCTTTCGGCAAGCCCATGTTGACCGTTCCATTCGAGTCGGCGCCCTACGACTGAGCCTTGGGCTGGCCCGCGCTGATATCCGCGACAATGCGTTCAGTGATCTGAGCGAGGGTTTCGTGAGGGCCGATTCGGCCTTCCTGGACAAACTCGAGTGGCTGCCAGCCGTCGTACCACTCGCGCATCTTTTCGGCGGTGAAGGCGTGGCGCAGGTCCCGCACTGCGTGTCGCCTGACCGTCTCCTCAAAGCCGACGTCGAACTGGTAGATGCGTGTGACGCCTCGGTGGTCTCTCCAGAGCTGTTCCAATCGCCGGGCATAGTCGCGGAGGTTAAAGATTCCATCGAGGATGACGTCGTACCCGAGGTCGAGCGATTGGCGAGCGGCAGCGTCGATGAGCGCCGCTGCGTCGGCGGACCGAGATTCTCTCTCGCCACCAGCCAGGAGTTCACGCCGAAAGTAGTCCTGATGAATCACTGCAGTCTTGTGACCGAGAAAGGGTCGCAGCGCTGCTGCAGTCGTCGTCTTACCTGACCCCGAATCACCGCGCAGCACGATGAGGCGAGTGCTCGCTGATCCAATGGCTGCCACACCTCTATCCTCACACTCCCAATGTCTCGCGTTACGTTCCGCCAGCTTTTGCACCAAGCGCGAACGGGACGACGTGAGTGTTTCAGTTGGGACACCCCAACTGCTTCCGCGGAGACTGGTCCGTTCGGAGCGCGCAGCCCCCAGCCAGTCCGGCTGAGGGCTGCGCGTAGTTCAACCGCCGCCTGGAATCAGCAGCGAGGAAGAAAGGTCTTGACGTTCGGCCCCGTGTACACGTAACGATCCGCGACATACTTCGCTCCGCCGCCGGCGGTGTACAGCCTCAGCCAGGTGTTATCGCCGTCAACGACGGAACCACCTGTCCAGCACTCGAACTCACATACCTTGCCGCTGGAGAGCGCGTAACCCGCGTAAGGCCACCCCGCACCAGGACCGTTCCGAACGTTCAGACTCGCGACCGTGGTGTACACCTGCGCACACTTCGACCTGCCATCGCTGTAGAACAGCTGGCCGCCCAGCCCATCATGCGGGAACTGGCGGCAGAGCTGCACATTGCTCGAAAGTTTCGTCCCGGCAGCACTTGCAGGACTTGCCACCATCGTCAACGATATTGCGGCACCGACCGTCACAACAGCCAACAATTTCTTCACTAGAGACTTCATCGTCTTTCTCCCCTTGACCCGATCGCATCCATGGCAGCGAATGGCAACCACGGCATCCTCGCCGCAACCTCATCAAAACCCACAAGTGCGCATCAGATCAAGACCGCGAACGAATGTGCCTCCCGATTACGGGGTCGTCGAGGACCGCAACACGCCGGCGGGGTTCTGATTGTGAGTCTCCACGCACGGGCCCAGCTGACAAACCACACGGTATCGATGCATCGGTAACGCCCTCGACTCAGAGGCACTTCTCTTGACTGGCGGAGCCTGGCCACGGCATGCTGACAGAGGGGGGATTTGCCAGTGCTAAGTACGTCCACGGACCGCTTTCACCGGCTTCGTGAACACTCGGCTGTTGGCCCCGCTTATCGGTATACCGAGCGAACCTTCGGGGAACGGAGAGCAAATAGTGAAAATGCGTACATTCCTGGTCGGGGTCGTGCTAGCTGGCGCGACGCTGATTAGTGGAGCGGCCGCGCCCGCCCAAGCTGCCGGGAGATGTGTTGACTACCAATACTCATCCGGTGGCTACTCGACGTGCGTTGGGTACATTCAGTCGATCCTCCGTCAGTACAACCAAGTCACGGCAGTTGACAACAACTTCGGTCCCGCGACGCTGACCGCGGTCAAGCAGTTCCAGCGCGGTAATGGGCTCACCGCCGATGGGGTCGTGGGGGCGAACACATGGCGCAAACTCTGTGCGTTCGGCAAGAGCGCCACCTACCCTCCTTACGCTGCTGCAGCTCGTGCAGCAGCGAACGCAGCTGGGTGCTAGCTCGGTCATCGAATGCACCGCAACATCCCCATAGACATGACAGACACAGGAGCCACAATGACCAACTTCCAACGGGCACGTCGAACATTCGCAGCGTCGGCTATCACCGCATTCGGACTCGCCGGCCTTCTCGTCGGCGGCAGTCCAGCCACGGCTGCGGAACGCACCGTCGCGAGCGCCTCGGAGAAGAGCCCGTTCGCAATCACTGAGGCAACATCGAGCTCCGGTGACTCCGCTCGCGCAGCAGCTGCACAGCCGTACTTCCGCATCTTCTATGGCCAGAACTGCTATTCGGGCGGCACCGGCTCACGGGCATATTTCGGCACCAACGCCGGCGAAGCCTGGATCAACGACCGATACAACGAAGGCGGCGCTGGCAACGGCCAGTACATCCGCAAGAACGCCGCGTCCGTATACGTCGCAAATGGGCGGTTCCTACTGTCCAGCGACGGTGGGTATTCCTACCGGACATTCCCCTCACAGTCCGGTGGCACATGCTTCAACCTCGACAGCGCCACCTTCCGGAACCAGAACACCAACTGGATCATGAAACGATAGTCCGACACCGCTAGAGACACGGCCGGGGGGGCGCTCGAGCATGCCTCGATCGCCCTCCGGTGTCAGGGAGCTCGTCGCTGGCAAGACGACGACGAGTCATGTGTCCTCGCTATCACCGCGCCCATGCCTGAGGCGCAGATCATCGGATCAGGAAACTCCCGGTCCGAAGGGTCGGGAGCATCAAGCGCAGCGCCGGCAACGCCGGCTCCTCATCAGCAAGCAACTCGAGCAACGCCCGTCCTTGGAGCCCCACCTGGCATCATGAGGCCTGTGAACCTCGAGCAGCTCCATGCCCTCCCACCGGCCGATCAACGAACCTTTCTCCTCGGTCGGATTGCTGCGGAGACGACCAAGATGGATGCGGCGCTTCGCTTCGTCCACGCCGTGCTTCGCGGGCAGCACGAATTGGACGCCTATCTTGATGCCCCTGACTATGTCAGCAGCAATGTGAAGGCATGCAGGAAGCTCCTGGCGGAGCATTCCGAGCTAAACGAGGAAACCAGGGAAGCGGTCCGTCGGACGCTGACAGCGGTCTCCAAGGCATACGCGCAGCGCAATCGGTTCACCCATGATTTCCTCCGAGCAAACCTGTTGGACAAGACCTGGGAGCTTGCTCGGCTCTCTCGCCCGTCTGCGGACGAACCCGAGGTTCTGACGGTGTCGTCAGAGGACATGATCCGCCTCGTCTGCGAGATCGTCGCTGCCACCTGGAGGCTCCGCGGCGCCGCCCGAAACATCCTTCGAGGAACCTGGTCCGGAATGACGCTCGGTGAGGTGGAAGGCGACTGGGACGGAAGCGCCAGCTACGTTCACTGAAGCCCAGACACGCGAGCCGCGCTGCAAGCTGGCGGTGCCCGCTACTCGTCACCTCGAGCGAGGCAGATCTCGCCTGCAGGAGAAAAGAATCCACGATCTGTGTCCCAATTCGGAGCCTGGATGTGCCCCTTATAGGTAAGGGAACACGTACCAATCGCGTGCACTCTATGCCGGCGATTCTGCCGGTGGTGATAGACCGGAGACAACTATGCGCACACGACCAGAAACGAACGACCGAGCAGAGATTGTCCGCCTGCAGGAAGCTGGATCCACCCGTCGGCAACTGATCCGAACAGTCGGAATCGTTGTCTGCACGACCATCGCCGCACTCACGAGGTGTGTGCAACCCTGACCCATCAGCTAGACGGATGGGAACACGATCGATCGGCCAGCCGGCCGAGCTACTCGCCGCTACTGGATCGGTGTTGTGGCTCGAGCTGCTGCGAGGGCACGTTTCACGGTCGCTTCACCGACGCCCAGCGTGCGAGCGATCTGCGGGTAGGTCGCCTTATCTGCACGCATCTGCTGCGCCACCGCAACACGTTCAGGCGTCATGACGGTGGGCCGGCCTCCGACGCGTCCCTGCGATCGTGCGTGCTTGAGACCGTCGAGGGTGTTCTGCCGGATCGTGTCTACGCGCAGCTGCGCGAACACGGCCATGATGCCGTAGAGCGCACGACCCATCGGGCTGGTCGTGTCGATCGCGGGTTCCGTGATCGAGCGCAGATCCACCCCACGCTGGCCGAGCTCGTTGATCAGGGTGATGAGGTGCGCATCGGAGCTTGAGAGCCGATCGAGCCGGTAGACCATGAGGACATCGCCCTCACGCAGGTAGTCCAAGCAGGCATTCCACTGCGGCCGAGAGATATTCCGGTTTGATTCCCCATGGTCGGTGAAGACCCGTTCGGCGCCGGCCGCGGTCAGCGCAGCCTCCTGCTGGGCCGGGTTCTGTTCCCGAGTACTCACCCGCGCGTAACCGACGATCGTCATCGCCCGTACCCCTTCGTCTGACGGGTCCGGCCCGGATCCTGCGCAGGGTTCACCTTGCGATAGACCTCACGACGCACGATAGCCTCGATGCGTTGCTCCAGCGATGGCGGAGCTATCGGTGAGATTGCCCGCTCGAGCACGTCGACGAGACGTTCATTGCTGCCAGTCGCCTGGCTGAAAAAGCGGGCGTTGACGAACTCATCGCGCAACGGCTGCCCGACAGCGAACTGTGCCGCATCGATCCGATACCCGGCCTGCTCCGCGAGCTGAGAGAAGAACACGAACTGCGTGCGGGTGTTGCCCTCACGGAACGAGTGCACGACATTCAGCTCACCCCAGATCTCCGCGAGCTCCACCACGAACTTCGCCTGCGGCAGACCCCGAAGCAGATCTTTGGAGGCCAGGCGCCGGTACTGCTCCTCGGCGGCTTCCGCGACCACCGGGCCTGGATAGTAGCCATACGCGATCGTCGGCGCAGCAGGATCTCCCGGAGCGAAGCGCACGACGTCAGGACCACCCTTCGTCATCTGCGAATCAGGACCCACCCGCTCCTGACCGGCCCACTCATAGACGTCCTGGAAGATACGCCCGTGGATCGCCTTCATGTGTGCGTAGTCGAAGTCACCAGCCACGGGATTCGCGGCGAGCTCGATCAGGCGCAACCGTGCGGCCTGCTCTTCTTTCAGCTGCAGCGTCGCTGCATCCTGCTCGTTGAACTTGTTCCTTAAGACAGTGGTGCCCGGGATGAAGTAGTCATCCCAGGCACGAAACCTCGCAGGCACGCCTAGCGGGCGTCGATGTGTTCGAGGCTTGCCGACAGGGCGTCCTCAACGGTCATCTCACCACGCGCGACGCGCGCACCCAACTCACGAAGGGCAGGATCGGTGACGGCGTGGCCGGCGGCGCCGAGGGCGCCGTCCGCGAACTGCAGGCGCCGTGTCGCTTCGAGCTGCGTCACTGCAGGACGCGTGCGGTGCTGTGCGATGGTCATGTGTGCCCCTTACGTCTGTAGTTAGCTTACCACTTCGGTTCGAAAACGTACAGGGTAGAGTTTTGATCCTTTTTGGTTTTGATCCAGGGTTTCGATCCGATCGTGATTGTGGAGTTGATCGCTACGTGGCGGCGTTCTTTGATCGTTGTGTGGCATTCGTTGCCAACTACAGGGATGCCGACTGCGGTTTGGGTAGCGTCGTCAGTATTGGTGTCAAGCGCATCAATTTTCTTC
>Ga0308160_10003555_pt1 | contig 17461 bp, 21 predicted proteins | sample PhyFR1_FD_201036 | JGI IMG/M metagenome (GOLD analysis project Ga0308160, IMG submission 201036) | Phyllosphere microbial communities from UC Gill Tract Community Farm, Albany, California, United States - DLSLF.R1 | ecosystem: Host-associated > Plants > Phyllosphere > Unclassified | place: USA...
GCCGCTGCCGTCCTAGGTCTCTTAGGTGTCTTTGGAAATATCGGTGGATCTGTCGGAAACGCCATATCAGGAGCTATCTGGACCCACACCCTTCCTGGAGCTCTTCAACGGACTCTACCCGCCGATGTCGATTGGGAGGAAGTCTACAACTCACTCGATGTTCAGACTGAATATCCTATGGGATCAGAGATTAGGACGGCAATCATGAATGCCTATGCGGAGAGTCAGAGGAATTTGGTCATTGCTGGAACTGCCATTATGGCGCTTGCGCTTGTTTGGACGTTGATGATCAAGAATACGAATTTGGCAAAAGTAGAGCAGGTCAAGGGGATGTTGTTCTAGGGTTTCTTTTATAGTTTAGATTTAGATGCATCGCTTGTCTGCAACATAATTTCCATGCTTGTCTCTGACATGCCCTGCACGCTTGCATATAACATGTTCTGCATGCTAATGCCTGAACCCACCTGGCATACGTAAGACTCGACTCAATGAATTAGATGATGTTCCAGAACGCCCTGAAGGAAGAATCGAGGTCATTGAGAATTTCTCCGGAAACAGTTGCTTACTGTAGTGTACCTCTTTTACTTTCACACCCTAATTCCACTTGCCCTTTCATTTAGCCAAGCAACACGTAACGATTCCCATCAGTCTCACCAAAATCGAAAGCATCGCTTTCCAAGGGTCCTTACCTCTCAGGAAGGAAGGACTGATTTTGCCAAGCGATATAGATGATCCTGACCTTCACGGCATTGTCGTTGGAATTGGGCCGTGTCATCTTTTCCTGGAATGTTCGGCCAAGACTTCAAGGCCGAAGACGCAAGGATAAGCAATGAGGGTCAAGGGAATTCGTCGGAAAGTCTGAACCTTGTCTGATAACATGACCATGTGGTAGGGGCTGATAAGCAACTACTAATAGGTGGCGTTAGGGCAACTGGAACATTGAGACAAATAATCACCTGGATTTTCAACACTAATTACATTTGACACACCCGTGATGGTCCGTGATCCGACTTTGAGTGATATAGAGGAATTCTCAAGATGGAAAAGATCGATATCTTCCCCCGACCTTGACAGATATGATCTTTACTTTACTTACTTTGCTCTGTTTATTCGCTGGTACGGTCGTAGCTCAAGGCAGACCGGGAGTGACGAGGGGACAAATCTTTTTCGGATGTTATACGGCTAGACCTACTGGGTCTTCTACTCAGCCAGCTCCTACTCAGGCTGCGAATAGTGCTACCTTTTCGGGGTGCTTGGTACGTCCCTCTTTCCTTGCTCTTCTTCTACCTCTCTGCCTTTGAAACCCCTCTCCTCCACCACTCGTTCTCTCTTCGAAGGTGGGGGCAGAGACCAGAAATGATTACCCCAGGAATGAGCTGACGACAGACCAACTGCGGTGCCCTCTCCACTCCTGCTCTTTTTGGCTACTGGCAAGCATCAACCCAAAACTGCTGGTGCGGTTCCCTCCTCCAGTTCCCAGCCTCTCAACAAACTTCCAATGCCCCATGTCCAACTGCTCAATGGACATTCGGACGAGTATCCACCACCTTCTCCACATACGGGACATCCCCTTGTAGGACATTTGCAAATGTCGGACTTGCCGCTAGTGCCTATACACAAGTAGCTGGACCTGTTAGTTGTCATCGACAGTGCCGGTGAGTTTCTCTTTTCACAATTGGAGTAAGCTGATGGGTAGGTCTAATAGGTTTGCGTACATGTGGGGTGATGTTCGTTCCAAATCTCGCGTAAGGGGGTAGTGCTGATAGCAGACTCAAGGTGGAAATGTCTGGAGATGCGCTTGTAGCGATACAGCTCGTGTTACTGGTACGCCACTCCACACGTCGGGGATGAAACTAATAATCAGAGTCAACCCAACAGACGTGTACCGCAGGGAACGTTTTCGTATTTGCCCACTCTCCCCAAGCTCAAGTTTCGGCATTGGATAGAAAAAAGAAGAGAGACGAATTGGCGAATACTCCTAATTCGCTCTGTCCGAGGGGTATGAGTGCATGTGCGATCCCAGGGATTGACGGTGCTTACGAAGTGCGTTTCTCAGAAGGACAAAGAAGACTGACGACAGTGCCTTGATCCAATTTCGGAGCTAGAGTCTTGCGGTGGATGCCTCTATGGTTTGGTCAATACGAATGGGACATTGGATTATACCTTCCCTGGATTCGAGTACGTTCCTCTCGTTGGAACATAGCTGACGGGGCAGTTGTACAGCTAGTGGAGCTTCACTTGGAGCGGCTACTTGTACCAATGGTCAATGTGAATATACAGCTTGTCAAAAAGGATACGAACTACTCGAGGGGTATTGCATGCCCTTACTCCGCTAACCAAGACATATCTATCTCGCAAATATATAATAATGCCACATTACCTAGACTGAATGGACAATGCATCTGTATCTATACATGAATAAACCAAGACTAATCCTCTTCCTCATCAACGTCCTCAATCCCAATAACTCCTCCACCCTTTTTCATTTCTCCCAATTCCCTCCCGTATTTCCTGAGCCTATCTCCGAATGCTTTTCTAGCACCCAAGTTGGAAGCTACATCCCAGATTTGAACGGTTGCTTTACTTCCTGCTGCTGCTAGTGTCAAGGGGGTTTCGGGGTCGGGGGAGAATCGGGTCGTGAAGATTTTGCCCTGATTATTAGCATCTGCACGCAGGAGATGGATACGCTGAAGGGGAGGTAGAGACGGGCTTGGGGCGGGAGAGGACGAAAGAGGGGGAGATTTGACAGAAGACTCACGAGGCCAAGATCCCTGGAGGTAGCAAGACTGATATCCCTCTTCCTACCCTTTTCACCCTCTGTCTCTTCATCCATGATATTCCAAATCTTGACCAACTTGTCCATTCCTCCAGTTGCGATACATCCTCGAATATGTGGGTTAATGTCGAGAGCTGCAGTCGCGCCGTCGTGGGCTGCTAATGTGTATTTTGGTTGAGCTGGGGTAGAAGAGTTGGATAGAGTTCGGGAGTCGTATGCTAGGATTAAACCATTCTCTAGGGATACCTGGAATCAGTGCCTTTTTCTCGAGATGGCCTAGAGATGGAGGGTACTCACGTAGAAAGATGTAGGCTCCCATGGATCCCACCTTACACATTCGATATCTGATCCTACTTTGACTCCAATGGCATCATCACTACTCCTACTATCCCATACTTTTGCCATTCGATCCCATCCACCACTCAATACAGCCTTGTCCAATCCACCTCCTGTACTCTTGTTCCATTCTACTCCCTGGACCTTTTCACCTCCGTGGACATTGTTCCAAGACGTGACGGCAGCCATGGGCGATTCACGTGTGAGGTCCCATAGTTTGATAGTAGCATCCGCTGAACCGGATAAAAGGAGATGACGATGGTTCGGTGTCCAACTTAGACCGAGGACTGGCTGGACGTGATGGTCGTTATTGGCGGCAGGTTCGATAATTTGCTTTCTCTTCTTCTTTCCAGTTCCAGCAGCTTTCGCCTCGGGTTTCTCCAAACTTGGCGATGGACCAAGAATAGCCTGGGGGTAAAGACCATCGACAAGGTCCGCATCCCAGATTTCGATACTTGGGTCGAAAGATCCGACCGCAATATAATTTCCTGGTGTGGACGATTCACCTCCTGATCCAGAAGGGAAATCTAGCCATTCCAGACATAGGGGGAAAGAGGGTAACATGAGATCATGGTGGACATAGAGGTTTTCTTCAGATTCGTCGTATACGTGGAAATCTAGGGAAGAGAGGTCAGAGGTGGTCCGGGCGGTAATGAGCATAGAGTCGGTAGGGAGGAGTTCAAGTTCTTCTCGTTCTAGGTCGTCGTCGTTCTGGCATCAGCGGGTTCTTGTGCTGCTGCTTACCTCTTTCAAGGTGATGTAGGGGTCCTCGTTGTTGTCCCTGTAGAATGATAGACCCTTGACATTTGCGAATGCGCCCATGGCTACGATCAGCTCCATCCTGACCAGGATGAGGAGACTTACCAACACCAGTAGACTCTTCATCATACTCGTCCATCTTAAACGCAGACAGATCATTCGGATCATGCGCCTTAGGTTTCTCATCCATCTCGACGTCCTCATCCTTCTCATCTTCATCCATCTCTTCATCCTCCTCATCCTCTTCTCCATCCTCCTCGTCAGAGTCCTCTTGATCCTCGCCGTCAACACTATCATCAGCTGCCATCTCGAGTTGTAAACTTACTCTTCCCACCCTTCACCACCTTCTGCCTCCGCCATCTCCTGCTTCAACTGCTCCAGTACCCCTGGTCCTCCCAATTTGCCCACCCTCTCTAATTCATCTTCATCAAGCGTATATTGTTTTGGGTGTAATGCCGCTTTTCCACGGGGTACCCATACTAGGGAAGATACTAATGTTCCCGACATGGTTATGTATAGGTTATAAGATTTTGTATTGTATAGAGAGGTTGACTTGAAATTATCGTCAATGGAGTCCCCACAATCAATATTTGTTTTAGATATATTTATCTATTTTATCCGACCCCACCCTGTATCCGGGGTTGTTGTTGGAGTAGACCTATACTATACATCTATATAACACAATGTTATGTCGCTCATAACAGATATAGAGTGAGTCAGAGTTAGAAGACAGGAGCTGATGGAAGCTACGCGCTTCAGGCAATCCGCCTATCCGCTCTACGATACTCGGACGACTCGGTAACACCCCGTATCATCTCTCTCGACCCCGAATTCGCACTAAACGCCTACGTCGCAGCATCCGGTCTATCCGATATAGATCGATGGCCAGAGATCTCCAGAGCCCTAGACTCACCTCCACCAGAATATGGATACTCGTCGACGGATGAAGATGGGGGAACAGCTCGTGCCGGCCCTTCTCGCCGGGGATTGAGCTATACGCAGACTATCATGGGGAACAAGTCGGGCGGGCTAGGGATGAGGGTAGCTGGGCGTCGGACCGAGGGAAAGGATAGGAGAGCAAATTCGGGGACGGTGAGTAGGGATAGCTTGATCATGTCGCCTGGGAAAACGCCAAAGGGTAAATTGCCCGAGGTGGATGGATTCTTTTCACCTTCCGGACGACCTCGATCGGATTCAGCACCAGCGATAGCTTTACTTGAAGTCCCATCTGGTCCACCGGATAGTATGTTGAATTCAGGAAGAGGTCTAGGGGCCAGTGGACAGGTTGGGTTACTGGAGCAAACACTTAGCCCGTCAGAGGTATCGATGGATTATGATCTAGAGAGTTCAGTGGTGAATACGGGGATGGCCATGTCGGCTCGACCTAGTGAATCGGTTCCTGGATTAGGAGAGACGATGGATGAAGTAGGGATCAATTCAGATATGGATGAAGATCAGGGAGAGGACGAAGATCCGGAAGCTGCCCGTGCTGCAGAGGCAGAAAGGAGGAAATCATTGCTATACAACTCCCAACGGTCTTCACTCAATACCGACGGACCGCCACTCGACTTTCGACCTCAGCCAGTCGCTCCCATCATATATACTTCATCGCTCACGGCCGACCTGCATCGGCATGTACCCCATCTCGTCTCGGATCAAACTCAATCGGAAGAATCACAACCGCCCCCTAACCCATTCGCATCGCTTTATACATCCGTATCGGCTCGTCCCCCGCAACCCTCGCTCGCTTTGAACATCTACTTTCCACATTCCCAGAATCCAGCTAAACCGCTAGTGATGACGGTTAGGAAGGACGCGACGGTGGAGGAGGTGACGGGCTATGGGTTGTTCAAGTACTGGGAAGAGGGAAGGGTACCTTTACTCAGTGAAGAGGAAGAGAATGATCAGAGGTGGTCGACTGTAGGATGGGGATTGAGGATTGTAGAAGATGATGGAGAAGTTGATGAGGATTTCCCTCGTATGTCCCCTTGATTCATCGTTGCTGACGCCAGCTCTGGACCGTGATGGTCAAATCTCCAGGTTCTCGTATGGCGAATTCGCCATTGTGGAAGCTACCGATTCTCAAAGTACGTCCCCTTGTCCCGATCTAGCTAATGGAAGTGAAGCAAAACACGGCGAAAGCACCTCTTATCCAGCGTCGACCGTCTCGGATCATTGCAGGCCCGGCACGAACGCGACCCGCAGCAGCAGGACGACCAAGCTTCAACCAGCAAGCGTCAACAACCTCTATCGATACTACCGCCTCTATCGATAATGCAAATGCGACCATGAAAGGATCAGTCGGCTTGAGCTCGGCGTTAAGTAAGGCTGTCCTCTTGAGGGTTAGGGTAGCGACCGGCGCCGACGTCCATTACACTACTACCATCTCTGTGTAGGTTCTCACACTATGCTCAGGACATGGCTGATGATAGACCGTCAGATATGTACATTGCAGACCTGACGGACGTGGTGGTCAAGAAGAAACATTTACCTGGCTTTTCAAGTGACTGGGTGCTATGTCTCGGGGATCTCTCGCTTGCTTTACCGCTAGATCGGACAGTGGCCAGTTTGGAGAGCACGACGGATCTGGCGCTTGTCAAGAGGCAATTTGCGGTTGAACATGGATTGAGGATTGGCGATAGGAGGGGAGGTGACCCTTCCAGTAAGTCCCCCTGGCCAATCTTCGAACGCCTCGAGCTAATTGTCAGCATCGATCTTCAAGAGGGTATCAGAACCGATGGCGGGTCAGCGTTACGGATCGAATCTATCCGACTTTAATCGACCATATATGCAATGGGTCGTTCAGCGTAAAATCGCGATAGGGCGGCATGAACGGACATTGGCCATAGACGACGATCATATACACGTACGTCCAATTGCCGAATTGAACTAATACTAATGAGTAGATTATGCCATCGACAACACGTACATTCTTTGATTCCACAAAGACGACCACTTTCCACGTATCTTTAATCGCTTCGTGTAAATTAACAGGGCGAGCAGGGGGCTTCAAGATGAATGTGTATAGGGATCCGAAATTGGATTTCACGCAGAAGAGGTACGAGTTTGAGGCGGATAATGGGAAACAGGCTGGTACGTAATTCCGCTCCAGCACTTGCAGAGGCTGATGGGTAGCTGAGATTGTATCCATTATACGGGCACAGTGAGTCTTTTTCATGAGCTTATAATGTCCTGATGGAGAAATGAGCTGATGGTAGAATGAAACTGTACCCACTCCCCGAGAAACCTAGGATGCCGAATGCGCAGGCTATGGTCAGGAAGAAGACGTAGGGTAAGTAGTGGATAAGGACTTGTGTGGTAGATGTTGTACATGGTCATGTCTAGTTGTATCGATGAAGTGCTTGAGAACCATTCTGAGCCAGTATCTCTAGGCCTAAGACGTTAGCTCGATGTACGCTATCGTGCCGCGCCCTAGCGCTCGCTATCGCTCGACGGCTGGGACTCGCTCAGACTCACCGACATCTTCATCTCAATCTTTCCCATGGGCTTGTACCCCTCCACAACGAAATCCTCCAATTTGAACCCATCAATATCCCCAATCTCCTCCTTCCCCCTCGCCCATTTCAAAGTCGGAAATTGTCTTGGTTCCCTCTTGAGCTGTTCCTTCAAAGGCTCGACGTGATCCTTGTAAACATGTGCATCTCCCATTTGTAAGATGAATTCGTGTGGTTCGGTATCGGTCATGTAGGCTATCATGTGTGTCAAGAGGGCGTAGCTGGCGATATTGAATGGTACGCCTAGGCCTAGGTCGCATGATCGTTGATACATTAGGCATGATAGTTTTGGTTTCGATCCGGGGGTGGTGGGGAGGGTTACGTAGAATTGGCAGAACATGTGGCAGGGTGGTAAGGCCATTGATGGGAGGTCTGTCGTAAGTCTATGTGTCGTATCGAGGACGTGAAGAGTGTAGATGGGGAGGTATAGAAGGAGAGGGATGGAAGGAGAGGGACGGAAGGAGAGGAGGGTCGAACTCACCCTTTGGATTCCAAGCAGACATGATAATCCTCCTATCAGTCGGATTATTCTTAATAGTATCCACAACCCTAGCCAATTGATCAACCCCTTTCCCCTCGTAATCATCCTCACAAGTCCCATAATCAGCACCAAAATGTCTCCATTGAAATCCATATACAGGCCCTAGATCTCCGACCCTCCGATGTGATAATCCGACTTTATCAAGATACTCTCTACTTCCATTTCCTTCCCATATATTTACGCCTTTTTCAGCTAATTTTGCACCGTCTGTACATCCACTAATGAACCATAATAATTCTTCGATGACTCCTCGGGTGAATACTCTTTTTGTCGTTAGTAAAGGGAGGGTGTTGTTTGCTAAGGAGAATCGGAGGGAGGGGGGTGCGAATAATGCGAGGGTTCCGGTCCCTGTACGGTCGGGGCGGGATTGACCTGTTTCGATGATTCGGGAGATCAGGGACAGGTACTGGTGTTCCTCTGCAGGTCAGCTAGCGACTCTAGTAGCGGAGAGCGACTAGACCTACCATGGTCAGGATTGTGGACAGTCTCGGTAGGAGCAGGAGCGGACATTGTAGATATAGATGATAATACAGTACAAAGTCGCGTCGCGTCTACGAGTAATGTCCTTTCGACGCGTCACGTGATCCCGTTTTCGACGCGTTTGCTTTCTTTTTGTTGTCAAGTAATTCATTTCATCAAAAGACTACCAAAGGAGCTACATACTTGAAACTACATACAAAATCATTACCAAGTCCCAGATTCCTACCAAGTCCCTAGACCTAGAGGTCCTCTCCCAAAGAATTCAATGCGTATACTGCCCTCTCTGCTTTCTTGACTGCAGCCTCAATTTTGATAGATTCCCTCTCATATATCCTTTTTACTTCTTCATCTGCCAACCCACCTCCTTCCTGTCCGACACCTAACGCATCACGTAATTCCTCATCACGTACACATAAATCGACTTTTGGACCATACTTCCTCGATGCGGTTGATGTAGTCAATTTAACAAGACCGAGGACTTCAAGGTTGGATAATAGATCGCGGTAGTCGGATTCATGAGATGGTGGGAATGGGGAAGTATGGTGCGAGAGGAGGGTCGTGTAGGTCGTAAATAGATTAGAGGTGTTGAGAGCTTCAGACGATTTAGAAGGGGTTCCGATGGGGATTGTAGTGGGACATCCAGGTAATCCAGCGCGTGTACGGGCGAGGTAAACCAAGATAGATACTAGTACCATTTTACCCTGTAATGGGACAGACCTGACTTTTTTCCCAGTAGCAGATTGAGTACCATTACCCGATCCAGCGGCTGCTTTAAGTTGTTGAGTATGTGAATTGAATGCCTTGATGGTATGTGGTAAAGCGACTTTGACGAGTACAGTCGCGGCTTTCTTTGTCCATTCGAGTTCAGCAAGCGAAACAGCCGAAGTAAGACATCCCAAACAATTCCTCAAATCTCCGTTGGTAGCTTCCACCTTTCTCGTCAAGAGTTCCACAGCTTTCGCATCAACCTTGACTGTTTCCGTATCTGCTCGGTCGACGGCGGCAGCGGCGATCCTGGAGAGCATGATTTCTCCCATCTCCATAGCGCCGTATGCCTTGAAGGGTAGGACTTGGGGTACGAGGTTGTCGGGTAAAGAGAGTCGAGCGCGGATAGTGAGATCGAGAGTGTTGGAGATGGCTACGAGTTTGATTGAGCGGGTTGGTGTGGATGCGAGGGGAAGGGCGAAGAGTTTAGATAGGAGGTGGGATGTTGCTGGTGAAGCCTGGCCAGAGGAGGGTAAGAGCGAATCGATCTCGTCAAGGATGATCATTCTGGAATCAGCACGGATCACGGGTTATAGATAAAGGAACTCACAAATCACCATTCAATCCCTCGATATGATCCACAACACCAGCCTCCGTCTTTCCGCATCCAAGCTCCTCCCCTAGTCTCCGCCAGATATCCCCAATTTTCAATCCCATACATCCAATTTCGATCATCCCCCCGCCTCGCCCCATGACTTCCCTTCCAAGAGCAGTGACCAACGCAGTCTTGCCCGTTCCAGGAGGTCCGGAAACGTACATCCCAACCTCGCGCTCTTTGCTCCCTAGATAAGTCCTCAAAGTCTCCTTCTCACTAGCACGGCCAATGATGACTTTATCGAGCTCGTCACCTGATGAAGAAAGTCGTAAAAATGATTTAAGGTATTTGTATGGATTACTCGATTTCGTCTCGTCATCAGTCGATAAAGAAGATTGGACTCTGATCAATTCAATCCGCTTGGTCGTGTCGTCAACAGTAGGAGATGAGGGGGGAGGGGTATACAAACCCTTGCTGAGCTGTGCTCTTGTTGCTCGCTTGGTAGGTGTCTGGTCGATATCTTCTGTATCGGTATCCCCGTCACCTGCGACGGAAATGACATCGAGAGGATCAATGCTGGAGGTAGCGATAGAGACAGAATCGAAGGAACGGGTGGTGTTGGAGCATGTAGAGGGGGTTGGGGAGGTTGCACGTGATGCTATGCGGGATAAAGAGGAAGTGTGTCCGAGCGAAGGCCGTCCGCTCGCTGCCAGTCAGCTCGAGTCACTGAAGCTGGAACATAACATACTGGAAGGAGTCTCACTCCTCAAACTGGAGACACTCCCACTTCGTCCCCTACCGCCAGACCTCGAACTGACTCTCAACCTCTTCCTAGACCCCATCTCCTCATCTTTCTTGGGAGGAATATTCTCTTTACCCTGTCCAGGGCGCCTGGGACCAAGAGAAAAGTAATCATCTTCACCTTTCCCACGTCCAGCACTCCCACCACTAACAGACGGAGATTTCATAAATGAAGGTGTCCCTAGACCTATCGAAGAAGGAGTCGATTGAGTCCGAAGTAACATCCCAGTACCGCCCAGAGAAGGGGTACTGGGAGATAAAGTGAATGGTGTAGCGCCATGTGAGGAATTATTGGTACGACGTGTAGATGGAGTGAACATTAATGAGTTCGCCCTTGCGAGGCCATTAGGTCGTGGACGTGTGGGAGGAGGTGTCATTGTCATTGTAGCTTGAACTTGTCGTCGCGTCCTGGGAACGATAGGGGTAGGAGAGGGAATTTCGTCATTCTCATCGTTCTCGCTTCCACTCCCACTCGCGGAGGAGTTGGAGGGGAGACCATTGGCAGTAGTACCAGATCGTGTTCGTTTATGAGGTGAAGGCATCGTCGGTAACAAAATACGTCGAAGGGAAGAAGGGGTAACAAAATACGGATGGTGGGTGGTTTATGGTGATCAAATGGAGAAGAGGTTGGAGTGGAAAATATGAACGCGTAGCTAGAAGATCATGTCGAGATATACAAAAGACGAGTGTGTGTGAGATATATAGGATAGAAAGTACTGAAGAGTGATGAAGTGATGGGTTTGAGGATAGGTTTTGATTCAGGACAATTACATTAAGCTAAGGTACATTGTTTAAGGGACACACGCGTCGAACGGGATACTGTATACGGGATACTTCGCAATATGCATGCAATGTATTCATACTGTATATAGAACAAGGACGGGGTAGCACAGCTTGCATCTACTCTCTCACGTCTGGGCGAGATTCATAGGATGTATGAAACAGAAGTACCAAAAAGTCGCGTCCAGGAAATACACCCCCACCCTGGCGCCACCACCTCATTCACCCTGGGTTACTCATTTTCTCATTTTCCGTCATGTCGTGTCTGACGTGTCGTGGCACATGTCATCAAGTGTAGTGTAGTGATACATGACTATCTAGTCGAATAATAGATCCTACGGTAGTGCCATTATAGAGTTAGATCATGATTCAAAATGCGCGGCCTACAGCATCCTTCACTGCCCAGGTGAACTTCCCTCTATCCTCTGGACTTAACCATCGTCCCTCGACGTACTTGGCCTGAATGTATCCAGATATATTACTGTAGTCAGCACGGTCCGGGTACTAATCGAGGCAAAGAGATAGAGAGATAGAGGGTGAGAGAGGAAGGCAGAGAAGAGGATGAAGAGCAAGACAAAAAGAGAAGGAGAGGACTCACTCATCAGTAGGCAAGACATCATCCGGTTTCAATCTCTCCCAAATTTCATTCCCCCTTTCATTACCCCATTTATAAGCTAGCTCAATACTCTCGGGTGACCAATGATCGAGATTAATCCCACGAGGTTTCGAGATATGAGTACCAAGTCCACGGTGGAGTCCACAACATCGTATACAAAGGAAAATGACCATTGGCATTCCGCGTAGGTCTGTCATCAGCTCCTCTACAATGAAGGTCATACGGGAAGGAGTGGGGACGTACTGAGCGATGCCCACTGAGATGCCTTTGTAGGTTTCTTGCAGTCTGCACATTTCGAGTTCGACGGATTATCCGCAAGTTCCCTCAATACCTTCATGGTCATTTCGGGTTTTCGATCATCTGCAGATCTTGACCTTGACATTTCGGTCCCTTCAACCTCCAAATTACGTACACCTTCACTCTGTACCCTCCTCGCCAGGGATGTTGATCGTGGTGAGTCCCCTAGACCTAGTCCGGCCATTTCCAGTACCCGCTTCTCAATGACTGTATCCTGTGTACTATCCTCTGCGTCATATCCCCATTCCCTGATACTTTTGGAGGGTGATAATCCAACGCTAGGGGTCGTAGCGGGTGGGGTGATCCTTCCGGACGGTTTGTCGTAGGAGTGGCTTGAACTAATGGGCGGACGGGGGAGATCGAAACTTGCTGAATTCCTGTATGCGCCATTCATGACATTTTGAAACTTCTCCCCACCCTGCTTCAAGACATTTTTAAAGCTGGTTTTCCTGATCCGCCTCTCTTTATCCGTCATCGAATGGTTTCTTCCCAATGGCGGCATTGATCTTCTGTTGTTGAGAGCTGGGGTAGAGGGGGACCCTAGGCCTAGTCTGGGTTGGGCGTGATCGTCTAGTGTTCCTGATTGTGTTCGAAGTCGGGACGAGTCGAATGTTCGGACGGACGAGGTTCCGTTGATGCATGATTCGATTGCGTTTGCTATTGCGTATAACCACATCTATCATCAGCTTTTTCTACAGGAAGGCCTACCTTGAGGTCATGTTCGGAGGTAGCTTGATAGAGGCGTCTGCCCTCTTTCGCCGAGATCACCTCAAACACTGATATCAGCTCTGGCCAAGATCGTATACGTACCAAAGCGCCGCTCTGTATCCCTTCCTTCACGGACACTTGCAAAGCGTAAATCGATTGCAGCCTGGCATTCAAATTGTGTAGTATCAATTCCTCCATACTCGTAAATCTTGGAATGATCCAGTACAACCCACGCCACTAACATCAGCTTACACCTTTAGTTGGGACTCACTCTCCCACTTGGCTTTCGGATTCGATTTGCCTAAACCCTCCCATATCCCCGGAGTCCACAATACACCCTCATTCTTTCTCCCCACCTGGCCCCTAACTTCATCCTCGTCTCCGACTCCACTGAATCCTCCTACTCCCGCGAATATTTCTGTCCGATCTCCCATATCGTCAATCTGGATTGAATGACGTGTAGCGAGTGGTGGCCTTGGAAGGGGAGTGGATTCAATTATTGAATGTTCCGGTACAGATTCCGTACGAGGTCTTGGTATGCCTTTTGTGATTGGCTGGTTGTAATCGAAACTCGTCCTTGATCCTCTATCCCCCGCGCCCAGCGCTAGACTGGCAGACGAATTGGACGATGACAATAAATCCCTCAACTTCCCACCAACAGATCGATGGATCTTGTGCATCTTTTTCGATTTCTTGGATTCAATCCCGGAAGAGGATACGGGTCCAGTCCATCCCGAGGGAGTAGGCGAAGGTTCCATATGCCAAGATCCATCCATCTCTGCCTGTCGCCTCTGTACCTCGCTTTCGAGGATATGCTGTTGCGCATTCCGCAGTCCCCATGAGTGGAGGAGATCCGCTCGTATCGTCGCCATCTGTGCTAATGATTCACCTAAAGTCGCTTTGAGTGTAGAAGCAGGCTGGTGGGGTCTAGAAAGGAGTCTGACGGGTGTATCGAGACCTTCCGGACGGGGTGTATTGTCGGGGGATGAAAGGCGGCGCTCGATTGTATCGGGAAGTAAAGTTCCGGCCCAAGAATGTAGACTAACAAGAAGGTCGAGGCAGATGAGTGAGCTTGGTGGGACGGCGTATAAAAGGGCGGAATGGTGTTGATAGGACATGAGATCCATTTGGGCTGTCTTTGCAAGTTGGGCACGGTCGGTGGAGGAGGCGTGGGAGGTGGAGGCATGAGACGAGGAGGAAAGATGGGAGGTGGATTGAGATGCGGCCCTTGAGCTTGATCCAGGGGCGAGGTAGGCTCCTGTTTGGGTATAGTAGCCTTGTTGCGATTTCTATCATTAGCCCTTTGTAGCTTCCTGGACTTGGGACTCACCTCGTATCTCGCCGTAGCACCTCCACCGGCTAGCCCCCGCCTCTTGAGCTCGCTCCTGACATTATCAACCCCCTGAGCAACCATCACTTCCAAATCCTCCTTTTCCCGTTTTCGCCTTTCCCTCTTGACCCCTCTGACCCCTGCGTCCGCATCCCAAATCCCATCTTTTAATCCATACCCATGCCCCATCCACGTCGACAGTTCCCCTAAAGACCCCAACAATTCATCCTCTGCTCTATCGAGTTGTTCATAGATCCCAGAGACGACGGCTAAATTCGCAAGAACCGTTTTCGTGAGTCGTTTCAAAGTAACTGTTTGTGATTCCAACTGTTTGAGCGTAGTCCGATGAACGATAGAATCGGGAGAAGGGCGAATTGGAATTCGTTCTCGAGAAGGGAGGAGAGGGACTTTGAAACTTGGTCCTGCGGGGTATTGGATAGAACTAGCCGGGCGAGTATTACTTGAAGACTCCAACTCGTCTGATTCGAATACCGAAGGAACGGGCGAAGACGCATTCGAATAGATGGAACGCCTACTTCCTTCTCGGTGGCCATTCACCAGGTCAACACCTAGAGTATCCATCCCGAGAGAAAGGGGAGAGGGGTATCGAGGAACAGGTAATATCGGAGGTTGATTCGTAGTCATTTGACGGGTTTGATGTGACAAGGATATGAAGTGAAAGAATTAGATTTGATAGCTCATTCTATCTTGGTTTGTGTTGTGTATTCTGGGTATTCAAAACAGTAGTAGATAGAGTACACAAGACTGAAATACAATTATATAGGTTGTTTGCAAACAAAGTCTTTAGTACGAGACGAAACGCGGGGTCAGGTTGTAAGTTGGGGCACCATAAAGAACAACACCGCCACACCCCGTTGCACGGGTCCTACATCGCTCTGCTTCACATGTATTCATGAGAAGGGATAGAGGGTATTGGGTTTGGAGATGAGTAACTTGGTAAGCACTGGAGGGGGAGAAAGGAGAGAAGGCCGCAGCAAGGACTCCCGGATTCAAGGGAGCTCTCAGCCATGGTCTTTCCAGATACACCTCGGAGGTAGTCGCCAATCGATAAGGAATGTACGAGTACGGCACATCCATTCTCGCTTGATCCCTTGACCTCCTCTCATTCGGTCCCTCGAAACGAAACGTAACGATGTCAAGCTATCCTTTGATGATGGTCTTCCAGACGTTACAGCAAGAAAGTAGCTCCAACAGTCACGAAACCTGTTTCCTCTCCACGCCTCTTTCACTTTCCACCCATTACACTACCTTTCTCACTACAGAATCACTACAGAATCACTACAGAATCACTACAGAATCACTACAGAATCACTCCCACGATCCTATCAACATCACAGTCGCACAAACAATGAGATTTTCGCGAGTTCCCTCACCTGGAACCGTCAGTTCATGCAGTAGACGATCTGAGAGGTCGAGCGGCGACTCCTGGCAAAGCTGGAACTCGGTCTCCCCTCACTCTGCCAACCGGGGCTTCAAGGGCGATACTAATTCAGCCCCCTGCTTCGATGCTAGTGAGATTTCACTCGATCACCACGACTCCTGCCAGACCGACGACGGTGGAGATCGAGTTTCGATCTCGAACGCCTCTCGAGTCAGCATCAAATCGGTCAGTGCATCGTGAGTGTCTCGTCTGGGTCGCACACCAACCGGCTGACCAACAGAGAGATCAATCCCCCCTCCGACAGCTTGTTGAAACGACTTCATGAGCGCGCCTTGTTTGTACAACGTTATGGGCCCAACGGGACGATGATGAGACGAGGACCAGGGTATGAAAAACCTGTCGGAAACACTAGCGAAAACACTGGACTCTTCTTCGGCAATCGACAAGGCTCGATAGGTGGCAAACCATCCACAGCTTCATTCAAGGACAATGAGACGACGGCAAACACGGACCAATCCTCCTCGGGGACGAACGCTACACCTGCGAAGCCGATGTACTCAGGCAACGTAGCCTACCATCCATCCACAGCAATCCAACAATCCGCCTCAGGGAAATCTCAATATCTTCGCGTTCCATCTCCACCGCCTTCGGAGTATTTGGAGGAACCGAAGCCGTTTTGTGAAGCCTCCCCATCCTCTCAATGCGGCACGCAAGCGGAATCGATCAAACCTTCGTGGTACGAATCTAGCACTACTTTCCCGGGCAAGGCGGCAAGGTCCTGTTATACGGCAAGCAAGAGCAAGTACGACTGGGCAGCAGGTTGGTACAAGAAAGGATTGGCTCTCACAGGATTCCGACAGGCGGCTATGGATTCCTGTTTTGGGAGCTACATTTGGGAAATGACTCGGACAAAGCCAGCCTCGATGTCCATCGGCGCTACAGCCAGGGCTTGGATTGCAAGACCGCCTCAATCAAGGACTCAGTGTACAAGGAGGACCAAAGCGGCGCCTTGGTGGAGTAAATGGCATCACGATGGAAACTGAAGACATTGTTCCCTGGACTAGTATCCCACAAATCCCCCAGTGTTGTTCTATTGTTAATCTATCGTTTGTGTTGTACGTTATTATTCCCCTTCTTGTTGTAAAGGTGATTTTCCAAGGCGCAGCTTAATATGACGGCAGCTGGGCAATGGTTGCCTACATCGAAGGAACTCCAGATGAGGCAATGCTGTTTTCGGACGAGATCCCTTGTTGTCAGGTCGTCCATCACCGAGACGATGACGATCAAGACAGATCCTTTGATGGGTCCTTTGAGGTCCGCCATGGAAACATCCAGTGGCTCCATTGTTCTTCTTCTCCCTCTCACTTATTGTCTTGCGTACGCTATGCCTTACAATCATGCCACCAATCCCGCAAACCTGTCAGATTCGCTCTATTCCACTACCACTGGTACAAGGTCTTCTTCCTCCGATGGATCCTCTTCTCCCTCCACTGCGGCCAGCTTACTGGATTCCATCACCGCTGCTAGATCATTCTCCGACTCGGGCTCGTCCAGAAATCGATCAGTGGCTCGGACGAGGAGCACCAGTGAGACAAGGTGCCGCCGACGGACTCGCCATGGCCACATCTCGCGGAAGACATCATCTGGGGACTATGCTGATGCTCGGCCTGAGTCCTCGGACTTGGCTGAACCATCATTAGATGATCTACGCAATCTCCCATGGTCCAGGCTGGACAAGAAATCATTACAACTTCCACCAGGCGCGAGCTGGGTGATATCAATACGCGCGGTTAAAGATGGAAAACAGAGGTGAGTCCAGT
>Ga0308160_10003557_pt1 | contig 17457 bp, 20 predicted proteins | sample PhyFR1_FD_201036 | JGI IMG/M metagenome (GOLD analysis project Ga0308160, IMG submission 201036) | Phyllosphere microbial communities from UC Gill Tract Community Farm, Albany, California, United States - DLSLF.R1 | ecosystem: Host-associated > Plants > Phyllosphere > Unclassified | place: USA...
CAAGTCTGTGAAATGGACGCTAGAGTGGGAGAAACCGAAAGAGGTCATCATTTGCGGGGATTGGAGTATTATGGGTCATTATAAGAAAGGGAAGAAGAGGGGAGCTAGCAGTAGCAAGGAGGTCGAGCTGAATGCGATTGATATGGCTTTGGTCATGCCGGATGTGAGTATCGAGCCTGACCTCCTCTTAATCCGCTCGCACGGAGGTTATCGAATATCGGGGGAGCTGATTTTTCCTTTGCCCCTCTTTCCACGCAGTCCCTCTTCACCCCGAAAGATCGAACGGCCAACCGTTATTTCCAAAAACGAGCCCATTACTTGACAGTCATCGCTTCGTCTCTCTCCACCCTGATCGAGAGCAAGAAGCATCAAAAGTCCAAGTCGAATGCCGAGGTGGACGAGGTGTGGAAGACTGCAAAGCTCGAATGGGAGTGGATTGGAGGGGATGAACGGAGGGCTGGGTTGGTCTTAAGCGTTCCCAAGAGTGAGTTTGGCGCAGGCCCAGGTTACTTTGATTGCGAGGCTGATTTTTGCGAATCAATGTATAATTAGACAAAGCGTTGGGACTCAAACATTCGTACACTGTTCGACTACTCGCTTCCGTCTCGCCCGACGTCTTCCCCCTGTCCACTTTGTACCCTACCAAATCCAACCTCCGCATCCAATCATACGACTCGGCGACGGATTCGGTAGAGTCCAAGCCGACTCCGATTTACAACACCTCGATCCTCCTCGATTCGTCCCACAAGACCCAACTCCTGTACCTCCATCGATTGCACAAGATTTGTCCTTCTTTCCGATCCGCCTTGGCACTCTGGAGGATCTGGGGGGATCGACGAGGGCTATCAACAAGATCAGGAGGAGGAAGCGTCGGGTGGAGTTGGTTGGGGACCATGGTTCTCGGGTTCATCGTAGACGGAGGCGAAGTTGCGGTCTCGGTCAAGGGAGAGACTACTGTGCGCGCTCGAAAGGGACTAGGAAGAGGCTTGAGCGAGTGGCAGTTGTTGCGAGCGGGTTGGGAGTTCTTGTGTGAGTCGAAACGCGCTCCAATTTCTCATTGTCAGTCCTGGTACCTGAGCAGAGCTGACGTCGTGCTTTGTCACCCAACAGCCTCGACGGATTTTTCGAAAACGCCCATCTTTATGAAGACTACAGGGAACGAAAAGGTGATCATTCTTTTGGATCATTCTGCGCCGAATCACCTCCTGACATTCTATTATCGCACAGATTCCTGCCACTGAGTTCATAAAAGCGTTCCACAATGTCTTCGCGGACCACAGCGGAAGGATCAACATCTTCGCTGGATGGGACAACGGTGAAGTCGACCTCGTAAGTCTGCGTCTGAATTCACGCGATCACATAATGTCCGGGCTCAACGTCCAATCTTATAGCTTCGTCATCACGCTCGAACGACCCTGAGCATGCTGTCGCGAACCGGATCGTCAGATCGTTTCGACGAGGTTTTCTTGCGCAACCTCAGCTCGCCCGTATTACAATTCGATGAGACATTCAGGTAGGCCTAAGAAGGATACGACGGGGTGGACCTCAACGAAATCTGACCCAATGTCCCCTCTGTCACAGCGTCGAATCGGTATTTGCTCGCCCTGGAAGCAATCCAGATCACGCAAGCCCTGCCCGTGCGGCAGCTGACGCCGTCGCCACTCTCCTTCGTCAAGGTCTAGGCAAGCGTGCGACAGTCATTGCCGTGAACATGAGCCGAGCATCTACCTGGTCCCCCACCGAGACCAGCTCCGAACGTAGCGGCGCGCTACAGATCGGCGTACTGCTTGACAAAGAGCACGCTTTCAACATTTTGGACCAAGGCCCGCCGTCCGAGGATACTGTAGGGTCGGAAGCATTCCGACTGCTGTGGGGATTGAAGTCGGAACTCCGACGATTTAAAGACGGCCGGATCACAGAGAGTGTGGTTTGGACGGCGAACCGACCCGAGGAGCGCGCATTGATTCCCGGTTGGGTAGTGCAATGGCTACTTTCCTCTCACTTTGATGTGGAAAAGGATGAAATGACCTGGACGAGTCCCGGCTACCTCCCCATCACTCAAATCCCCGAGTCTGCTCATCGTTTGGTCCACGCTGAAGGGTCCGAAAAGCTCGGATTCCGGCCCGTCATGACTGCTTTCGATGACTTGTACAAGGTCATCAAAGCTGCAGACGACGATCTGCCTCTATCGGTCCTCAACTTTTCTCCCATGGATCCGGCATTACGATACAGCAGCACGTTCATACCGTATGCTGTTGATACGGCGCGAGCGGCGTCGGCTCCCGATTGCGTTCGGTACATGCCGGTGGTCGACGTTCTCATCCAATTCGAAAGCTCGCGAAAGTGGCCAGACGATCTGGTCGCCATCCAAAAGATCAAGCTCGCAGTCCTTGCCAAGACCGCCGAAATTTTGGAAAGCAAGCTGCCTGATGCCGAGGTGTCGTTAGTATTGGACCCTCATGCGCCAGACGTTCAGGACGCTGCGGCGCTCGAAGTAGTGCTTGGCAGCGGACATGCATTCCACTTGCACGTTCAGCACGATCGGGAGCGCACCCTTCTCGAGAGAATCGTCGAGGATGCGGACACGCCTTCCGAAAAGCTCAGGCGAATTGCGCAGGACGCATACGATTTGCACTACCGTCGTTACTCGGCTGCGCCTCGACACCACGGCGCAGTCATCACCCTTCACCACATGTACCCCTCCTTTGCATCCGCAGGTCGATTGCTGAAGCGATGGGTGGCTAGTCATCTCCTATCGAGTCATTTCCCAGAGGAGATGCTCGAGCTGATCATGGCCTCTGTCTACCTGGATCCCGGCGCTCACGAAGTACCGACCACCGCTCACACCGGTTTCATCCGAGCGATCGAGTTGATTGCGCATTGGTCTTGGCGAGATTCGGCACTGCTTGTGCCGATCTACACGGCCACGCGGGACCACGACCCAGACGCTTCTGTGCGATCGGTCGCTTTCCCTGAAGGCCCTCGACGTCAGGCCGAGTCGTCTTTCCAGGCGATTCGCAAGATGGACAAGGAGTGTCACAAATCGACGATGGTCGTCGTCACTGAGGATGATCTGCTCGGACGCGCCTGGTTGCCGATGGGATTGCCACACAGGTTGATTGCTTCGAGGTTGGTTACACTCGCTCAGGCTACTCTTGCCGCGATTCAAACTCCGACCGTTGAGGTACAGGTAGGTCTTGCCATGAAGTCTAGCCTTTTACCGTGCAAAGCTGATCTTTTAACCATTCCAGAGCCTCTTTGTGACCGATTTGACCGAGTACGACTTCATCCTTCATCTCGATCCTCGTCATAATTCTCGTACCGCCGAGAGTATCGCAGGCCGCCAGGATCCGTGGGTCTCGAAACTCTGGGAAGGGCATTTGCGTAATCAAGTCGCTGCCGGACCCGCTTCGAGAAGGTTGAAAGCAGGGTTCGATCCTGTGTCCATGATGCTTGCGGATCTACAGGTATGTGGTTGCAATCCGGTCGACGTCGTATGTCCCTGCTGACCTTGATTTCGATCTTTAGCGCCTGTACGGGGAGCAAGCCGTGTTCTTCCACGACAAGCATGGTGGACAGGTCATTGCCGGTCTCTGGAACCCAGATGCTTTGCAGCACCGCAACTTTAAAGCTTTCCTCGGTTACAGCGTGAAACCAGTGCTCGGATCTGCGAAAAAGGTCAGTCGAGAGGGTCGCAACAGTTGCTACAGCGATAGGCGCTGACCTTGCCGTTGCTCATCTCTGCAGATCTCTACCATGACTGAAATCAACAAGGAAGCGATTTTGAGCGAGTTCAGCAGACTAGGACATGGACTCGTTACACGGGTCGAAGTATTGAAGCACGAGTGAACAGTGGTCGTCACAATGTAACAGCATTTTGTAATTCAATCGTATAATTGACATTGTCCTCTAGCCATGATTCTATCTAGCCTAGTCTGGCCAGTACGATCAGTAGACACCGGGAATGAAGCGGTACTTGACGACTAGAAAGACACGACACGAGCGGGTTAGGGATCGCTCGGCAGCTGTCCGATCTTGCACGATGACAACTCACCTTCAGTGTATCGCTTCCAGCTAAAGGGGAACGAGCACAAGCAGACGCGTCAGCCAAACCGCCAATCTCACTTTCACTTGCTCGAACTCCCGAAACTCACTCGTCTCCGTATTTACGGGCACATCGCTCAAAGTCTCGTCCACATCGGTGAATGAGTACGGTCATGAAGAAGGCCGGGTAGAAGAACGTGATCGGGGTGTTCAAACCAGCCGAAAGACCCCAAGTAAGGGATTGGATCCAGTCGGCGGTGTAGTTCTGAGAGGGGCGGGCGGGGACGGTGTCAATACGACTGTGTTTGGCTAGAGCTTCGCCATCGAGACTCACCGGCTTTCGAGCCCAAGCCCACCATCCACTGGTCAAGAGCTTGTTACTGAAGGTATATCCTCTCTGTCAGCTTTGCCGGTCGGGCACCACCACGCAGAAGGCCCACTCACCCATGCTTGGTCTGGATGAAAGTAGGGTTGACGCAGACGGACCCGGGAAGCTGGGGGAACGAAGCACGAGGAACGTAGACTCCCTGGCTTTGCATCTTGAAGCTGTGGTCAGCGGGCGGGCGGGCGGGGGCATCACGGTCAGTCCATGCCTTTCGCAACAGCCTTCCCTCACTTGCACTCACGCAGACTTCTGGGCCATCGAAGTGTCAAACCTAAGACAGACGAATCAAGACCCCGTCAGCCGACCCAGTTTCACAAACGCCCTGTTGGACATGCTACAACGACTCACACGTAGTATGCGCACAACAAGGTGATGAACAAGACGGGGTAGACGGGTGTAGGGTATCGGTAAACCGAGGGATCGTTTCGAGCCATGAAGAGGATCGGGTAACAGTAGGTGAAGGGGCTGTTGGCGGGCAGATCGTGGCATGAGCAATCTGGACTCCGAGGGATTAGGTTGGGCGCCGGCCGACAACTCACACTCCGGCCATGTTCCAGAAGATGAGCATGAAACCGAATTTCTCGTGAAACATGTCCCACTACGGAGCACAGACAAGCTCAGTTTTCGCTCATTGGATTTGATCGCCATTTCTAGGGAAGACTCACAGTCTGGGGGATCATATGTTCGGCCTTGGCACTACCCCGGTCGATTGGCCTTCATTAGCACCAGGCCCGTTTGCCACTCCCTACGCCTTGCTGAAGACTCACCAAGCATTGATATAAAGCCCCGTAGCGAGGATCATGAACGCCATGTTCTATTTGCACGAGACCCCATGCACCACGTCAGCCACCGCAACCCACTCGTAAAACCGGACCCCTTGGCCCCCGCGTCCCTACTCACCGGCGTGACATAACCATACTTTTCATACTGCGTCACCCCACCGGACACGGCGAGCATGAACAACAAGACCCAAGGCACTCTAACCTCTGCAAACATTTTCAAATCCACTCCATCCCACCTCTTCCTCCCCAACGCCCACCCCTTTGACGTGAACACCCTCGGGTTCAAACTCGCTCCCATAAACATGTCATAGATCAAGTTCCCCGACATCCTCATCGGTTTCCCTCCGTAATGAAAGTAGACGGCGAGGGCGTAGATGAGGGCGGTGAAGATGAACGAGATGATGATGCCCCAGGTCATGAGTTCGCCGAAATGTTGGATGAGGGAGGGGAGGTGAAAGATGCCCGTGAGGTGGAAGACGGCGGCGAGGATGATGGTGGTGTAGAACGAAGCGAGGGCGTTGCAGTGGTACATCAAGGACTTGTAATTGAGGGAAGGTACGGGAAGACCTGGTGTGCGCAAGGGTCAGCCCCTACCCCCAACACCTACAACCCCACGCCACCCCCTCCTCACGAAACTCACCTTCCTGATTAACCCCAGGCATAACAAGAGCCAACCCCAACTGAATCACAATCAACCCGACATACGTATTAAACGCATACCTCGTCGGGTACGCATCACGCTTGACGATCCCCCACAAGTTTTGAACGAACGGTCCTAGTCCGTCTTTATCGGAGAAGCTTAGGGAGGTGGGGTGGATGAGTTTACCTTGGTAATGCCAGAGACAGATCCAGAGGTAGTCTGCGTGGATGGGCGGTGTGGATCAGCCTCGACTACTCAAGACGACAAGACAGCTCCGCGCCTACTCACACATCAAACAAGGAAATCCGAGCATCATCCCCAATGTTCCTATAGGTCCACCGAATTCCCAGCTGAGGGGTTGTTGGGGGGATTGTTGTCGAGGTTTTTTCGTTGTGATTGGGTGTGCGAGGAGGAAGAGAGAGGAGAAGACGAGAAGCGGAGAGAACAGAGGAGAGAGGACGAGAGGAGAGAGTAGAAGAGGAAGAGACGAAGAGAGAGAAGTAAGAGGATAGGGATGGAGAGAAGATGATCGTCGATCGATGAGACCATTTGCGATCCATAATAAGCGAGTAGATTGAGTCGTAAAGAAAGAGGAAGAGACAGAAAGAGAAAGGACAAGGAAAGACAACATAAACGAGTATGTAATCAGCGATCGACCCCTATCCTCCCCCCCACGCCCACCTATCACTCACTCATCATGCGCATCCAACTTCCTATCAATCTCCCTCCCATGCTCAGTGACCAAGCTCGCATAACCCTTACTACCACCCTGATGATGATTAGACTCGATCTCTTTGAGGTCGGAAGGTGGTTGTGGGGTCGTCGCGCGTGAACGCAGGGAGGAGGAGGTTGTCGTTGACATTCCTTAGAGGTTGGCGTATGTGTGTGCGGGTGTGTTTGTGCGGTGTGGGCGTGGTAGTGACGCCTAAGAGAGAAGGTGGAGGGGTGATTATGAATGAATGGGTATGGATATGGTGGATTCGATGATACAACTCTCTCCCGTTGTGTGTTGCATGTGTTGTCTACTCCACCGACGGTGATCTTACGTCTCGTCTGTCTCTCTCGTCTGCAAACGATCGTACGACGATAACCCCGCAATGCGATGGCTTGAACCAACTTTTATCAACCTGACAATTAAAAATGACCCACCCCCAGCGGCAGGAGAGCTAGGGAGCGAGCGTCGGTTTGTTTTGTTTTTACACCGAGTGGCGCGGAGGCGGGGGACAACGTAAACAAATCATCTCGGCCCCCGACGTCGTCGCCGTCAGCCAACCGAGCATGGGAAGGCGTTCATCATCCGCGGGTCCTTTTATGTTTCATCAGTTCATCCTTCGATCTTGACGAGCAATCAGCGTACTAGTAGTATTCTCAAACATCCCCTCGGAGGGGACACAGGGTAAGCCGGGGCATGTCCATCGTCCCAACCGACCGAGAAATCCTCACTGGCGATTACAATCCTCACACCATGTAGAACGCAATAGGAGTTTATCGTGGAATAACTTCTAGGGGAGGATCAGAAGGTGGTCGTATCCACAACGGAGCGCAGGTTTTATGGAATATGACAGAGTGAACCCGGCCCGGGTCGATGCGGGTTGATTGTGGGTTGATTGTACCGCCGATCGTAGGTGTTTTCTGAGGGCTTAGGGGTTGCGCTTGCACTTGGACTTGAGCTTCAGGCTCTAGGATCTCGCTACGGATTCCCGCTCGAGCTCGAAAGGCGGCATGAGCGTATACTGTAGCTTCACCCATCTCCCACACATGAACACATACGATTGAACGATCGATCCCATGATCCCCCCATGTCCCGACGTCCGGACATTTGACGGTCCTTACCTCTCTTTCGCGCGTCAGGTCGATTCATTTTGTGGTTGATTGTAAGACGTCATCCATCCATCCAAGAAACTACAAGGTATACAAACGTCTTTGACGAAGACCGACCGGATCGTCGCACTTGATCACATTATCCCTGAGTACTTGCATGTTTTGATGGATTAGGGTGGGCCAGAGTGGTTCGTTTGCTGAGTTATAGGGAATTATGCGACAGACGGGGAAAGTGGGAGATCTAGAGAGTGAGGGGGGTTTCTGTTTTGGCTCGGGGCCGGGGTTTGTGATCGCGCGCGCGCATATCGATCGAGCGGGGGGAGGGAGGGAGAGATGAAGAGTGGGGATGGTTCAAAAGTTACCTTGATAGGGATCACAGTCTCACCACTCGTTCTCCTTGTTCATCCGACCATCTTGACCCGCCCCCGATCTCGTCCTACAAACAGCTACATTAGCCCGATGAAACCAACCCTCCGCCGCCTCCTCGGCCCCTCCTTCAAGCCGCACCATCTGCCCCAACCTCCCGCACCTCCTCACCTCACCTCCCCCACCCCCTCCTCACTCCAAACCCACCTCCTCCTCCCATCCCCCCCACCCATCCTCCTCCCTCAAATCACCTCGCACTGGCCAGCCTTAACCCACTGGACCCCTCAAAACAACCTAGGACGATTAACAGGGATCGAGGGGGAGGATAAGGTGGTCGGTGTCGAGCTGGGGGAGAGGGGGCAGGGGTATTTGGATGGGGGGTTTAGGAGGGTTGAGATGCCGCTCGGTGAGTCATTATCTTTGGGGTTGATTGAGGGACAGGTGGAAGGGCTTTTTGAGTCCTGTTCTTGTTCTTCATCGTCGTCGAAAATGGGGGTTTAAGGAGATTTCCAGTCGAGTGAGAAAGTCTGGGACTCTCTCCTCCCTTCCTACCTTCCCTTCCCTCTTCTCCTCCTCCTTCTTCTCCTCTCAAACGAACCCACTCGAGAATAGACAGAATAATCCTTCCACCTAAACTCGGAAGGAGTGGAAAGATCACGAAAAATGATCATCCTTGGACTGTATTTTGATTTGAGGGTCTAGCACGCTGGATTTCGAAGGTGTCTTTGGAGGGATTGGGATCTCGTCATATAACTGATGATGAATGATGAACTGATTTTTCGGTCAATTTTACCTTTGCGGTGAAAACTGATGATCCGTCAATTTTTTGTTTCTTATTTTGCTCATGTTCGGCCGGATTTGGAATTGGATGATGTATGGTACGGGTATGATGTTCTGGAATTTTTGGTTTTACCATTGAAACGAACATCGACCACGAACGACGACGACGACCACCCTCTCACCAACAACGACAAACCCAAACCCGATCCATCGAACCTCCCAAACCTCAAACCCCCTCGCAGGCCTATTCCTAGACGCCTTCATCCTCCTCAAGATCCCCGGGTCGAAAGAATCTACAGTGACGGGGTATTTGGCACAACAAGATTTGTTCGATCTCGTAAGTCCTCTCTCGCTCCACTTGTACTGGTCGTTTGCCCTACCCGTCGCCGCTTGCGAGCTGGGCATCAGACAATCGGGATTTGATAACTGATCGATTTCCCCTCAACGCCTCTTTCCGAACATATTTTCTTGTGTGATGTTCCCCTTCGCCCTGTACCCTCTCTCTCTTCGCGCAGATTCCCGACCTAGACCTAGACGCACCTCAACTCCCACACGTATCCACCTCGGGCCCGCATCGTCAATTCTGGAGGAGAAACGTTTGGATCGGGAGGTATACGTTTACGTCGATTCATCGGGATCCTTAGTAAGTCGCATGGGTGGTGGGTTTTGGGTTATCGGGATGATTGAGGGTCTGATACTTGGCTTGACTGTGATGGTGGTTCTTACGGCGAGCAGTTGTAACCTCTTCTGTCAAGGTAAGCGGTGATAGCATGCTTCAACCCGGGTCCCTCTTACGAAAGCTGATCCAACCTCGCCCCCGCCCTCCCCCAGTCACCGGCCGTAAACGCCTCTACATCTTTCCACCGCGACAACACTCTCACCTCTACATCAACCCCACCCCACCTCAAACCAACACCTCCCTCATCCCCACCTCCCCCTCTTCCCCCGAATTCGACACCACTCGTTGGCCTTTACTGCGACGAGCCCTAGAGGATGACCAGACGAGGATGTGTGAGCTCGGGCCGGGGGAATCGGTGTTGATCCCGGAAAAGTGGTATCATTGCGTTGAGAGCGTGGGGGATGAACCGGCTATTTCGGTCAATCATTGGTTTAGGTGATCGGTCGACGAGGTCAAGGGGCATACCAAAGCGGTCAAAGGGAGACCCCCGAAGATGTTGGTGGTCAGCGGTCTTCGCCGATACTCTCGCTAGAGCGGGGTTTGGACGACAGTAGTCAGTCATATCGGCGGGATACCGGCGGCGGGACCAACAAGTCTGCTTCGACAGGTCGTAAGACTGTCCCGCGACGAGAGAGAATCGATGGAGCACGACTCAAACTGCTATGGAGCCGACCCAGATCTTGCGAGCAGAACGGGTTTGAGATCCGGGTTGGGATCTCGTCCCAGCTTCAGCACGAACGGAGCTTGTTCTCTGAAGGGCGATACCGCTTTGGAGCCACATGTCAGCCGCGGTGAACATCGTCAAAGAGGATCTGGATCGAGTCTGGCGCATGTGAACGGATCGGTGGGTCCCGAGGGGTGCTCTCAGCCAAAGACTTCGTCATAACGAGAGTCAGATCCAATTCGTACGGAGGCGGACGTCTCTAGATTCCCTGAAGAGAGGCTGCATCGCGATCTCGGGCGAGTGCGTTTGTGGAGGCACGAAACAGGCGTAATTCAGCACTTTTAGTGGGAATCAAGCGGAATGGAGCAAGTGTGAAGACCTGCGAAAAGTCTTCCTCCAGATCAAAACATCCTCGCTAGTCGTTTTATGCGGTTTGTGACCTGTACATATGACATGACGCGATAAGCGGCCTGAAGCTGGTCGTCTCTGCTGTCCGTCATCCACGACCCCGAACCCCGCTTCCCCAGAACGGAAGACTTTTCTCTTCCCTGTCGACTGATCTGTTGATAAAAACCATGCCACTGGTATTGATTACCGCCCAGACAAACGAACACAGTCAACCAAGCAAACAAAGTCAGATGGGTATATCGACGGAAGAATGAAAATCGATCCGCTCGCTGGCAACAACAAAACTCCCCCCAGACTGCTGCGGAGTCCCCCCTTCACTGACTCATCCTTCACTCGCTCATTCCCTTTGCTGGCAACAACAAAGTCCTACAATAACCAGCTAACCAGCTGCTCCAGTCCTACAATAACCAGCTGGCCAACTGCTCATGCCAAACCCAACAAGGTTGCCAGAACAACTCAAACGGTTCCGGATCATCAACTGGTCTTGGGGTGTTTAGAGAGCCAATCAAGCAACAGCGACGTTATGATGACCCAAACATTGCCCAGAGACCGCTTTGAAAGGCCTTCGATTGCCATCGCTTCGTAACGTTCTACCCATTTCCACGCCGGATGACCACAAAGCATCCTATCTTCTGCTTTGCCATGAACCAGCATTGCGATCAGCCTTGCAGAAGTTTCGCGAAGCGGCAAGCCAAGAGAACTGGCCATTCGATTGAAGAGCGTGCTTTCATCATACGGAGGTGTAGTTCCTGGACGCCTTGTGATCAGGGCTCAGGAGGAGGGTTTCTGTGCTACCGTCAATGTACGTTAAAGGGTCAGCAAAAGTGGATCCAAGTCTGTAATGACCTAAGTGACGCATTGGTACCAAATCGTTGGACGTTTCTGGCCTCGTGAAAGCACTAGTTCAGCATCCATCATCGTATATAAGGGAATCGTGACAGGTCATCCGTCTACAGCGACCCAAAGAAATCTCGCAAACAAGCTAAATCGTCGATTCGTCTAGATCTTTTTCGTTCCACTGTAACAGCCAGCACCCTTGCAGCTTGGCGTTGGCCAAGTTCAACATTAAGCAATCTTCTTGTTGGAAAGAGATTGAGGTTGTTGCTGCGAAGCAACACTGATGTCAGCTAAACGATCTTCGTTTCGACCTTCGTAATGAAGCTTGACTCACCGAATCCGCCAATTCGTTAAAGGCCGAGACGTTCTGTCCGGCTTGTTTCTTCAACGCAACTATTTCGCCCAAAGCATTCCAGTGAGTTGTTGATCCCGATCGCTTTGTTTTCCTAGAGCCCGACCTACCCAAATCCCTGTCCTTGGCGGCGAGTTGGCTCTTGAGCGTGGTGACCTCGGATTGCAATCCCTTGGTAGATCCAGCAGCGACGGCGACCTTGGAAGACTAGAGACCGCGCAGCAATGCCACAGCAACGGGAAAGTCAAGTCAGCGAACCGTTCTCTCACCGCTTGTCGGACAAAGGGAAAGACAGAGGCTACGGTGCTCACGTTGGTCTTCAAGCCGTTAAGTTCTTCTTGGGACATGATGAGATCCAAGACGATGGCGAATACACGGGTCAAGAGGACGGCCAAGAAGAGAGTAGCTCCCGTCAGGTACACTAAGAATCAAGGTAAACCAAGACAAAGTATTCAGATCAGCCTCCTCCTGTGCCTCTAGCCGACCTCTAGCGGTGAAGCACATCACCGCTAACGCTCAAAAACTCACAGTTCCTCTGCGCATAAAACTTCCTAGCCGAGTGGTTCGTCTCCACCCTGACATCTTGAACCCCCTTCTCCTGCTTAGCCGTCTGTCCTTCTTGAGCGACCTTGATCATCCTCTGGACAGCGTCTACGAAGAGGACGGCCACGAAGATGAAGGTGATTTTTAACTACGTTGAAGAGGGTAGTAAGCATGCATGGTTCAAGCTTTCAGAGGTAGAGGGTTTAGAGTCAGGAGCTTTTGAGACTCACTCCGTATTGGATCTTAGCGACGATTGGGTTCTCGCTCAAGAAGTGCATCATCCTAAGCGAAGCCCGAGAGTATCAGCTAACTCCATTGACGGTTCAGACATGTCTGAGGAACCTTAGTCACTCACTTCTTCTTCATGACGAATGGCATGGGCATGACGATGGCCCCGAACAAAGTCAGTTCGGCCACGAGCAAGAGGAAACATACTATTGCGAGAGGAGGCACAGCATGATTAGCTCCATACTCGTCTCGTGCATAGCTCCGCATTACGTGCAGGCTTCCTACTTACTGGTGTAGTAAAGCTAAACGATAAAGAGCGAGGAGTAAGCAAGAAGAAGCAGGTCAGACGATGTATCTTCGCGGGTGAATGTGTGATGCGCTGAGATTGCGCAGCAAGAGTGAGCGGGAAATCGCTTACCGTCATCTTGATTGGATTCTTGAGGGAGTTCTAGGTTTCTGGTGTCGGCGAGTTTGTGTTGAGGACTGGTTCGAGTGATGCTTTCAAGAGGTCGTGCAACTGATATCCATAACGGCCATGACAACAAGGTCGAGGTAAGCTTGATCTCCACGTCGAAAGGCGAGAGAAAGGAACGGGTAAGGTGAGCTCGACAAAGAGCGCGCTCACGGGAAATGCCGAGAGAATTCAATGACGTCACGACTAACACAGCGATGGTTCTTAGCGCTTCTGCTATGTTTCAAGATTGATACAGCAAATTGTCCAGGTGTGAGACTTCACAGAGAACATATGTGCTGCATCTGACTTTCTCTTCTGATCCTTTATTGGATCCGCCTGCTCCAGAATCTCCGCAAAACTCCATAGTCTGTTTGATCCCATATGGTGAACCACGGGACCGGAACCCTAGTTGTTTGCGACGTGCGTCGCTTATGGGCCGAAAGTCTAGCGCAGATTCAAGGGCCTGACCAGCCGTTGACGACCCAGTAACGACCTATGTCTGTTCCGGGTGCGATAGAAAAGTCGTCTGATACTCATGGGATTTGATACAAGAATCTATATCTAAACCTACAACATTCCCCATGAACACACACGTAAGCAAGCTTTACCTCCCCCTTCTACTCTTCCCGCCTCGACCGGTCCCAAACCCACTCCCCCCTCGATCACCTGCAACGAGTTTTTCCAAATCCTTTCCGCTCATTGCGACCTGGAATTCGGCATCTCCACCTCCTGCAGCCATCCTTCCTCCAACCTTGGTCAATCGACCTTGCTTTCTCACCGCCTCGTACATTCGCTTCTCGATATCCGTCTTGGCGCCAGCCGACTTGCCACCCGAAGCTGCTGCTCGGATCTCGGCCTCGTCATCCTCGTCATCGTCATCATCATCGTCTCCACGCTTCCTCTTGCCTCCCTTCTTGTCTTTACCGGCATTGGCTCCGCCTCCTCCACCAATCTTGCCAGGCGTCTCTCGCAGACCGAAGCATTTGGCGAGATGACCGAGGTGGAGATTCTTGACATGGAAGAAACGTTTTTCTTCGTGCGGATGGGTAGAGTAGGCTCGGACGTAGGAAGAAAAGGCTTGTCGGGCGAGGTTGGCATTCTGAATAGGCGCATGAAGGGGGTGACACTACTGTTAGCCTTGGAAACTTTGCTGGGTGGATTCAATGTTGGACTCACGGAATTGGTATCCAGAACCCATCGCTCAAAGGCCAACTGCACCTGCGTCGCTCTCTGCTCAAACTCCCGGCTGTCCGGCGCGCCTCCCTTAGGCGAGAACCCTCGTTTCAAAACGTCTTCGACAACCACCTGCCTCATCTTCACCTTGTCACCGTCTTTCTCGTTCGAGCTCATTCCCTCACGAACCCATGGCACCCAATCCTTTTCGGCGGATTCGACAAACGCCCAACTTTCGCCCCCCTTTCCGACACGGGCCGTTCGTCCGACTCGATGAACGTATTCGGCGACACCCTGCTCGGTCGGCAGATCGTACTGAATGACAGCACGGACGAGTGGAAGATCCAGACCACGCGATGCGACCGAGGTACAGAACAAGATCGAGTGTTTGCTCGCAGATTCGTTTGTCGTCGCGTTGGCAAAGGCCTGCAACGAATCCCTTCGAATTTGAAGTGGCAAAGATCCGTGCAATCTCATGATCGACGTTGAAGGCAACAGCGGGCACGTGTAAGAGATTGGATCCGGTTCTTTCTTCGCCTTTTCCTTCTTCATCTTCTTCTTCTGTTTGATCGCCTCTTCGTCCTCTTCGTCTTCCTCCTCATCTTCGTCCGGCTTAGGAGGTGGCGCGCCCATTTGCACACCTCCCATCAGCTTCCAATGAAAGTCGACGGAATCGGTGCAGCTCATGAACACGATGACCTTCATTCCTTGTCCCGAAGCGTTGGGGGTGTTGCCCTTGGCGATCAAGGTTCGCAGCAATGCGACAAGCGAAACCAACCGGAGTTTGAGAGGGACAATCATATACCTCTGATCCAATTGCGAAGGCGGGGTGAACTTGTCCGCACCCTTGCCAACGATCTGGATTTCCTCTTCTTCCTCGGGCTCCTCCTTGACCTCTTCGACCACCTCGTCACCCTTCTGCTGACCCGAGCCGGATCCGACTCCCGCAAGCTCCTTCAAATCCGGCTCATCTTCTTCCTCCTCATCCTCATCGATCTTGCCCGCATCCGAAGCGCGGTACATGATCGGGTTCTTCAAAGCCGTTCCAGCGAGCTTTTGCACTTCACCCGACACCGTCGCCGAACACAAGATCGTCCTTCTGCCTAGACCCCAGTACGGCCAGTTCATCTGAGTCGATACGTTGGGCCCTGTGGCATTGGCTCCCGTGAGGAAAGCCGGTTCCTTCTTGACTGAACCATCGGCACCCAAGATCATCTTCTTGCTCGAAGGCTTGGGCCCCGAAACCTCGTAATCCCAATCCTCATCCCCCTCACTCTCCTCGTCATCTTCATCGTCATCCAACTCGAATGGCGCCTTGACCTTGGTGATCGTCTTGCCTGGGACAAACTTCTTCTTCTTACTCCTCCCCAACCCTTGACCGTCCATTTCAATTCCAATCCTTCTCCTCCCCTCGATGGCCTTCATGATCCCTTCCAAAGTTTCCCCGAATCCCTCTTCGATCAATCGATCGGCTTCATCGAGGACGAGCCACAAAAGCCGGTCTACCTTGAACGACGCCGTGTTCTGTAAATGATCCAGCAGACGTCCAGGGGTGGAAATGAGGATCGGACATCCTTTTCGAAGACGAGACTTCTCATGAGTTCGAGTAGATCCACCGGTGAGCAAGGTAGTGACCAAGAAACGCTGGTAGACAGGCTTCCGCTTCTCCACCTCGTCCTCCTCTTCGTCCTCCTCTTCATCCTTGGGGACCACGCCATCCTCCTGAACGACGCCATCGTCCACATGCTTCAACGTCTTGGCCTGATCATCCAATACCTGGGCCGATAGCCTCATCCCCAAGACCCTCTCCGTCACTCCCCAGATCTGCCTGGCCAACTCCCTCGTCGGAGCCAAGACGATCCCCAAAGTCCCGATACTTCGATCGACGTACCCTACATCCTTGGACGAAGCGAGCGGGAGCAACGTCTGGATGATGGGTAAGAGGTAAGACAAGGTCTTTCCGGAACCGGTTTGAGACTGAATGAAAGCGTCCCTCGGAGGACCCCTGGCCGTCTTCCCATGCTCAACGAGCGAGAACCTGGGAGGCTCCACACCAAGAGTCAATGGAGTGGGATCCAACAACCCTTTCAGCGCAACCCTCTGAATTCGGGTAGGTCGAAGGATGTTCATCTTGTTCCTCAAATGTTCAGCCAAAAGGGGATCCAAACCGAGTCCCTCGAAGGTCTTGTCATCCCCAGGGGCGTTCGAAGCGTCGAGATGCAACTTCCGATCCATCTTGTCTAGATCCAAATCAGGTTGCCCACCCGATCCGGATCCCGATCGACCGGCGATCTTCTCATCCCCTTCCTCTTCCTCCTCATCCCCCTGCATGTCGACTTCGACCTCATCCCTCCGCCCAGTGAATAGACCCGAGACGACCCCTTGACCCTGCTGTCCTCCTTGCAAAGTTCCCGCCATAGGTCTCCCCCTACCCGGTCTGAACGCATTAGACCCCGAAGGACCTCCTGAAGCCCCAGGCCCGGGGTTCCGGGTAGAAGCGGATCGACGAGCCAAGGCAGCGATATCGACCGTAGCGAAGTCGTCTTTTCCTCCTGTTGAGTTTGACGCTGAGGAGGCTTGTGGACGGGCATTGGAGCTGGACGATCGAGGGTTAGGGGTGGTCGACGACGATGGGTAATCCGTTCGAGGACGTTTGGATGGGCCTGCACCGTTGGCCGAAGTAGAGGTGGATGATGATGGGGGAGGTGCCCTGGATTGAGATCCGTTGGAACCGTTTGTCTTGTTGACGGTCGACGAGGTGGTAGCTGTGGGTTTAGGTTTAGGGGTGGAAGTGGAACCGGCAGGGGAATCGGGTTTCTCGGTCCTCCTTTTAGCTGCCTTGTTTGCTTTCAGACTATGCCACATCAAACCAGTCGATAGCGTCAGTAACAGCTCTGACAGCAACTACAGCCTGAATATCCCAAATGCCTGGTATGATTGGAGCGAGCGGGTGAAATCGCAGCCAGAAACTCACCGATCAGTCCATCGTCCACCTTGCTTCTTTTTCGCAAACCTGCTCGCCCCGCCGACATCCGACGAAGGGGCTGCAAAGTTCATCTCAATTCCGTCGTCCATCTTGGCTGAATTGATCTATGTAATCGTCGTTTAAGACGGTCATGTGTTAGACAGACTCACTATCGACAAAAGAGTCAAGATGTTGATATCTTGACATTCTCGAGTTTGAGCGGGTGAGATCGCCCAAAACCGAAGGCAAGTGTGGGAATTTAATTTATACATCCGGATTACTCTACCGGTGATCGGAAGCTTATCTCGATTAGGGGAATGATACGGACATGAACTA
>Ga0308160_10003560_pt1 | contig 17451 bp, 22 predicted proteins | sample PhyFR1_FD_201036 | JGI IMG/M metagenome (GOLD analysis project Ga0308160, IMG submission 201036) | Phyllosphere microbial communities from UC Gill Tract Community Farm, Albany, California, United States - DLSLF.R1 | ecosystem: Host-associated > Plants > Phyllosphere > Unclassified | place: USA...
GGCCGGCCCGGTGGAAGTGCTCAGAGTGCGCCGGCCGGGCGACGAAAGCGATCGAGTTCTCGTCGTAGTACGTCTTGCGCTCGCGCAAAGCCTCAGGCCCGAGGCTCTGCATGCCGTCGTCGTTGACAAAGATCGAGGCCGTCCCGCCCTGGAGCTCGTACGTCTTCATCGCCGCCTGCAGGCTCTCGACCGTCGGCCGGATGACGCCCTCGAGCGACTCCTTGTAGACCGGCATCTGGACCGTCTGTGGCCGGCGAGCGAGAGCGGCGAGGGCGCAAGGCAAGGTCAGCCGGCGGCGCACGGGATTGCAGGGCCAGGAAGCGAGGCAACGCACGATGTGGGGGAGCTCGCCGGCCATGCGCACCGGCCGGACGCCAGAGTAGTACTTGGTGTTGCGGTGGAGGTGAGCGACAGGACCGACGAGCTGGAAAATGATACCGACGACAGATGACTGTATAAAGGCGAAGGGACGGGTCAGCAGGGATCGCAGCGATAAGAAGAAGAAGAGCGAGACGCACGAAGAAGAACTGGGCGATCATGAAGATGAAGGGCGCGGCGATGATCGGGAGGAGACCCATGGCGTTGCCGTCGACGAGGAAGCTGACCATGAGGGAACGGGCAAAGTTGAACATGACGAAGGAGTTGAGGCCGACGGCGAGGCCGACCTGAATCGGAGACGAGTGGAAAGTCGGTCGCGGGTTGTACTTCTGGACCTCTTCGCCGTCCTCGGCGACCTCCCGAGACACCTCGGGCTTGACCTCGGTCGAGCCGACGCCCCGCCAGAGGTAGCTCATCATCGAGTCCTGCATCGTCTCGATCTGGCCGAGCAGAAGGTCGGCGTGGTCGGTCCACATGGCGAGCGACTGGGTCGACCGGATGAAGGCCGCGTGCTCTGCAGGGTGAAGTGCGATCGGTCGTCAGAATTGGAGGAGGAATGAGGAGCGCGATATTTGACGGCCACTCACGGGAACGCTTGGCAGTAGAGAGCCGGTCGAGGTGGCTGATAACCTGGATCTGAGCGTCGGTCGACATGCGGACGACATCCTCATCGGCAGGCCTGTAGAAGGAAGGGCGAGTCGGTCAGCGTCGCTCTGGATTCTGACGAGATCGTCGACTCGACTGACAGTTCCCGGAGGATGCGCTCGGCGACGCTCGTGCCCGTCAGGATGAAGGCCGCGCAGTTGACGTTGCGAAGGCCGTGGAAAAGGATGTCGGCTCCCTCGACGACGTCGACGTGCGGGAACGTCTCGTACCTGCCGACCGCCGACCGAACGGCGACGACACCGAAAGCAGCGTCCGGGAACCAGCCAAGCGCCTTTGCCCGCTGGTAGATGTGCTCGGCCATGAGCCGCTCGGTGGTGACAATGACCGCGGAAGCAGCTGCACGAAATGAGACGGGGTCAGTGTCCGCATCCGAGGAGTGCACGGCGAGCCTGAGAACGCTGTGCTCACGCAGATCGCTGTTGCCGGAGTCGTAGACCTGGCGCTGGACAAGCGATGTGTAGGACAGGAACTGCGGCGACGACAGGTCGCTCTCGGGGTACGACACCACGCTCGGCGCCGGCGACGGTCCGGGCGGCGAGTGGGCCGGGACGTGAAGCTGGAGGAACTGCTCGTCGTCCTCCGAGATGGTCTTGCGCCGGGGCGAGAGCGGGCGGATGCCGAGCCCGACGGCGTTGCGCTGCGAGCTCAGGTCGAGGCTTCGCTCGAGATGCGCCTCCCGCGCAAAGGAGACGGAACGTCCAAGCGTAGCGGGCGAGCTGGGCGTCGGCGTTGGACGCTGCCGGCTGCTGCTGGACTGACTCGAGTTGCTCGAGGTGTCGTCCATGGTGGTGGGCGAAAGGGGGAGAGAGGAGAGGGAAGGGAGCCTTGGATGCGAGTCGGTCGAGATGGGATGGCCGAAGGCGTCCGGGCTTGGGAAAGGCGAGTGCGGCGGAGGGCGGGCGGTGTGCTGGGCTGGGAGAAGAAGGGATGGCCTGCTGCCTCGACCGACGACCTTTAGGTGATGCCGAAAGCGCAAGCCAGCAGGCCCGGGCGACTGCTAGGTCTGGGGCTTGTGCAAAGCGTCGTCCGAACGGGCTGCCTCCTGTTCGGTGGACCCCCCCTTGCCTTGCTCGACGAGCGCCACCTCGGACTGGGCCCTTGTGGCGAGCAGCAGCCAGCCTCGGCGTCGAGAAAGGTCGTCAGGCGCCCGCAACGGGCACTGCCAAACGGGGCCTTCGGCGATCGCAGGGCGCGCGACAGGGTCCGACAGGTCTGTGAGGGCTCGCTCGCTGGCTTGGGCGGCGGGCATGCTGTTTGTGGGGGCGGGCGGTCGACCTGGGCGAGGAACGCCACGGCGCATCCGCGCCGGGGAAGGATGGGAAGGCGACGGTGCCGCCGGGCGTGGTGCCCGCCGGCGGGAGAGGCGTTTCTGGGCGTGCGACGGCGCGGGGGTCTGTGTGGGCGTTTGTGCGGTCTCGACGACCCGCTTCGTCGGCCGGTGGGTGCCCTTAGGCTGTTTGGGCGATCGAGCACCTCGCCCGGTTCGAGGCTCCCCGGCGGCGTGAGGGTCTCACAACCCTGCTGGCCTCCTCAGACGCCAGCCTCGTGCGACAAGCAGTCGTGCCAGTGAGAAGGGGCGTCGCGATCTCCCCGGCCGGGCCGACGATGAGTCCAGGATGTGGCCATCTGCCATTTGCTGCGACCCAAGCAGTGGGCCTATCACACGCAAGTTGGCCGAGGCCGGAAGCGGCAGCGAGGGTCAGCAGCACGCCGCGCAGGGCGGGCCCGTCTGTTAGCTGCCTCGGCTGTTGCCGCCGCTGCCGCTGCTGCTGCTGCTATGAGATGGCGTGGATTCTGAGCGGCAGCCGAGGCTCAAGCAGGTCAGCCCTGCAGAGATGAGGGCGATGGTGCTGATGCCGCGAGCTGCAGCAGCGTCGGTCGGTCGGTCGCGCAGCCAGCTGGCAGACGGCCAAAGCCGACCGCGCGCGCGGTCGGAGCTCGAAACTTTCTGGCGACGACGGTCCGCCTGGCGCCCCTCGAAGACGCGACGACGACTCTCACCAACGACTCTACCAAGCTTGCCAAGGTGAGTTGACTGCAGAGCGAGAAGCGCAGAGACGGCATGGCGCATCAGAGTTGACGTCCCGCGTCCTCTCGGCGCAGATGCCCTCCCCCGCTGCCGACATCACCCTCCAGGAGCCTCCGAAGGAGGTGGCCGTCACGCCCCAGGACGTCGCCGCCCTTAAGCAGGCGATGGGCATCCACCGTTCGTCTCGCACCACCTGCTCGAGCTACGCTGGAAGCTGCAAGCTGACGTTCGTATCGACCGCAATCGGGCCCCGCAGCCGACTTCCCGAAGAAGGGCATCACCTTCATCGACTTCCTCCCGCTCCTGCGCAACCCGCAGCACTTCGAGATGCTCCTCACCCACTTCCTCACGCACCTCTACACCGTCACCTTCCCCAAGCACCAGATCACCAAGGTCGACTACATTGTCGGCCTCGACGCCCGGGGCTTCCTCCTCGGCCCTTCGCTCGCCATGCGGCTCGGCGCCGGCTTCATCCCCGTCCGCAAGGCCGGCAAGCTCCCCGGCGCGTGCCACAAGGTCACCTACGTGCGTCGCCGCTCGGCCACCCGCTCTTTGGCGCAATCGCCTCACTTGCGCATTCTTGAGCTGGCCTCTTTGCTGACGCGCACCCTCGTCAACGCCCGATCCCCGCCCTCGCCGCCTGCAGACGCTCGAGTACGGGGAGGACTCGTTTGAGCTCCAGAAGGACGCCATCCCCGAGGGCTCGACCGTCCTCGTCATCGACGACCTGATCGCCACGGGCGGCTCGGCCTCGGCCGCGGGCAAGCTCGTCGCCATGTCCGGCGCCAAGACGCTCGAATACCTCTTCGTCGTCGGCCTGCCCTTCCTCAACGTGAGTCCCGCATTGCTGCACCCGCGTTTCGCACGCCATGCATGGGTCGGCTCGACCTTCTCTCCTCTGTGGCAGACATGCTGACGACTTCTCACTCCACCATGTTTGTAACAGGGCGACAAGAAGCTCGACGCCCCGTCGTACTGGATCGTCGAGGGCGAGGACTAAAGCCCCTCGACCCACGCGGCCCTTCACCACCTTACTGGCTCTCTCCGTTCGAGCGCTCACCTCACGGTGCCCTCTCGGGCAAGCCCAGTCGCCCCTCGCGGCATCTCCCTTAGACACGATTAGAGACGATTTATGGTCCTGCACCGGCTGCTGCTCTTGGCGCGAATCCCTAACTAAAACGCTCGCCAAACAAGGGCAGACGTCCCTCCCCTCCCTGAGATCCGACTTGCCCTCCCTTTGATCTCCCCGGCGCCTCGCTATCGCAGTGACAACGTCGTTTTGAAGGAGTACTCAATGCTGACAGATGAAAAACGGCGGCCGCGGTCGAGAATCATCTTTGGACCTCCACGCTCGCGCCGCGCGCGACGCCGCCTCGACCGACCGCCCAGCTCCCGTCTCCATACCACCTTCATCTCCCCCTCCCCCAGCTCTCACGCGCCCTTCCCACCATGTCTGCCGGCTTCGAGTGCGTCCTAAAGCTGCCAGTCGGTCGTGCTTCGAACTTTCAGCGCTAACCCGCTTGCCTAAACCGAGCAGCTTCTCGCACTCGTTGCGCAACTCACACCTCCTCTCGACGACGGCCGCAGCTGGCAAGTCCTCGACTCGGCTGCCAAAGGCGACCAGCACGGGAACGACCATCGTCGGGTGCGTTGGGGCTCATCCCGTGCGCTCCGTTTTGAATGCATGAGCTGACGAGCTTCCCGCCAATGCCCGCTGGCAGTTGTATCTTTGGCGACGTCGAGGCCGGCACGGGCGGCATCGTTCTCGGCGCCGACACGCGAGCGACCGAAGGACCCATCGTCGCCGACAAGGTACGTCGCCCCGGCTCCGATTAACCGAGGCCCGCTGCCTCGCGAACGCCTGCTGACCATGTTGCTGTGTTCCTGGCCGACTCTAGAACTGCGAGAAGGTCAGTGCGCGCTTGAAGAGACCTGAGTGATGCTCGCGCTCGCGGGCCCGTCGGCGCGCTGCGGCTGACCACTTAGAGCAACCCCCCCTCTCCCCTCAGATTCACTACATCTCGCCTTCGATCCGGTGCTGTGGTGCTGGAACCGCTGCCGACACCGAGTTCACGACGGCCCTTATCTCATCAAACGTCGAGCTGCATGCGCTGTCGACGGGCCGGAAGCCGCGAGTCGCCACGGCCATGACGATGCTGAAGCAGATGCTCTACCGGTAAGCCCCCTTCTCGCTAGCCAGTGCGCCGATGGTCGGATAGGAGACTCAACGCCTGTTTCTTGCCTGTGCGTGGCCCACTTTATCAGGTACCAGGGCCAGATCGGTGCTGCGCTCGTCCTCGGCGGATACGACGCGACCGGCCCGCAGCTGTTTACGGTCGCCCCGCACGGCTCGACCGATAAGCTGCCGTACGTGACGATGGGCTCGGGCTCGCTCGCGGCGATGGCCGTCTTCGAGTCGCAGTGGCGGTCGGGCCTCTCCAAGGCCGAGGCGATCCAGATGGTTGCCGCCGCCATCTCGGCCGGCATCTTCAACGACCTCGGTTCCGGTAGCAACGTCGACGTCTGCATCATCGAAAAGGACAAGACGGAGATGCTGCGTAACTTTGAGATGCCGGTCCGTCCAGCCAGCGTGCCCCCTTGCTCCTTCTCTCGCGCGCAACAGGGTGACTGACAGGGGCGCGCTCTCTCCCTCGCTCGCCAGAATGAGAGGCCAACGAAGGACCTGTCGTACAAGTTCCCGCGTGGGACGACAGCCTGGCGCAAGATGGACGTCCGCAAGTTCGTCGTCAAGGAGGAGCGCAAGACGTTTGGCGCCGCCGGCGTCGAGGGTGGGGGCGTCCCGCCGGCAGCAGAGGCAGCGCCGACCGCCGAGGCCGCGATGGAGGTCGACGTCGGCGCATAATGGCCACGCGCGATCGATGGACGATGCGTACAGCTCAGCAGCTCGACGGGACTTCAGACAGGATGCAGCTTTGGCTGCTCGCAAGGGCGCGACGACAAACTCTTTGGGGCATCATGGGATCGCCTCAGGCGCCCTGCCTCTGGGCCTGCTGCTGCTTCTGCATCATGAGCTGGACGACCGCCTGGCAGTTCTCCTGCTTCTTCTCGATCGTCCCCTGCAGGATCTCCAGGTTCTTCTTGACGAACGCCCCCTTGGACTTGTAGTGCTCGAGCGCCTCTTTGCGCGTCTGCGTCGAGGGGAGTCAAGGCCGAGGTCAGCACGATTGATCTCAGCAAGCTCTGAGAGGAACGCTTGTGCTCGCCTTTGAGACAAAGTAGCCAGTGCCGACGTCGATGATGACATTGTCGACGTCCGTCAGCTTGCCGGGGACGTAGAGCGAGCTCGTCAGCGGGATGAGGATCGGTCGCGCTGGTGAGGAGCCGCGCGCAGGGCAGCTGCCGGTCAGCGACGCGTCTCGCTTCGAGCCACCGGCGACCGCAGAGGGGCGACACGCACGAGCCGTCTCCGGGTTCATCTCTCCGACGTCGTTCATGCAGCCGAGAAACTTGGCCTGCGCCTGCTTCAGCTGGCCAAACGAGTTTGTGAGGTGCTCGAGCTCCTGTAGGGTCGCGGACGCGTGGTTGCGTTGAGGCGGACAGACGAGGGTCGTCATCAGCGGCATGTCACACGCCCAGGAGAGCTACGAAGGTGTCACGGACCTCATCGAGCTGCTTCTTGACCTCTGACAGCTGCTTGAAGTCGAGGTCCTGGACTGAGATTTGCTGGGACGCCATGGCGAACGGGGCTGGGCGGCAGGCAGGGGATGCTGGAAGGCGCAGGCGGAGAAGACGGGAGGCGCGGCGACGAGTGACAGCCGGTGAACTAAGAGCTCTATAAAGACTAGGTGTTTGATAGCGCTCTGTTGGTGTGCTGCTAGGACCGTCGACGAGCGAGGTAGAGGAGTCGGGAGGTCGAAGGAGGGCTTGGAGGTGGTGATGGTCGGGTAGCAAGGACGAGCCTTACCCCGCCGTCAGCTCTGGCCCTCCGACCATCAGCCGCTCCTCCTCGGATTTGCCCTACCCAGCTCTCGAGACAAAGAATAGCTCCATGTCGGTTCTCGCGCCTTACAAGGAGATCGCTTCCAAGCTCCCGGGCCAGTACGAGAAGGCCAAGGCCAGCGGCGACCTCTTTGCCTACGACTCGACGGTTGAGCACGTCGAGGAGGACGGCGTCCGCGTGCGTTCTCCTCTGCTTCGCCCTCCCTCTCTCCTCCCGCCATGCTGACCCTGCGTCGCTCCGTTAGTTTGAGGTGCGCGTCTGCCCTGCCCTCAAAGCAAAGCACGACTCGTCCGCCGCCGCTGCGGCTGCATCGGCCGACCGCGACGAGGACGACAAGCCGACGCCGGCGCCGAAGCGGTCCAAGCCGGACGACCCGTTCGAGGGCCCGTACGAGACGGACCTGCTCGTCGGCCGGGTCGGCCAGGAGGAAGGCGGCGAAAAGATGGTTGCGCTGCTCAATAAGTTCTCGGTCGTCCCCGGTGCGTCGGCCGCGCCTTGCAAGACTACTTTAGACTAGAGGGACGCTCGAGCTGACCGATCGGCCCGTCGTACTGCGCTCAGGCCACTTCCTGCTTGTGACTGAGGGTCCGTCCGGTCTCTCCTTGGACGTCGAACTGCACACGAGACTGATATCTGTGCTCGATGCGCCCTACCAACGCAGACTTCCAGTCGCAGCACTCGCCCCTGCATCCGCCGCACTTGCTGCACGCCTACCTCATGCTGCTCGCCCTCCGGTCGACCGGCAAGCAGTGGATGGCCTTTTACAACTGCGGCGAGCTCTCGGGCGCGAGCCAGAAGCGGCGCCAGTGCGTCAACCGGAAGGATCGCCTGCGCACAGAGTCGCCGCTGCTGATCCGTCTCGCTTGCTGCCTGCACTACGCTCAGCCTCCAGTTTGTCCCCGTCGAGGGTGACGCGCCGATAGAGGAGTGGACCACGAGCGCTGACGTCGAGAAGGAGGGTGCGTACCGCCTCAAATCTTGTCAATCAGTTCACGATGTGTGTTGACTGACCACATGACGTCCGTTCGCACCGACCTGTGCAGACGAGCCGTTCGCCCTGCACTACCTGCCCTACGCCCATGCGTCGTTCCGCCTGCCGTCGTCGATCCGCTCGCCGGTGCCCCAGCCGGACCGGGTCGTTCCCGCTCTCATGCGGGCCTACTTCTCGCTCCTGGACGCGACCCACCACGCCGTCTGGAACTCGCCTTCGACCCAGACCGATGAGGCCAAGCAGGCCGCGCCCGGCCCGATCAGCCACAACTTCATCCTCACACTCACTCACATGACGCTCGTGCCCCGGCTGCGCGAGACGTCGGCCCTGCTCGATCCGCCGATGAGCATCAACTCTCTTGGCTTTGCCGGCATGCTGCTCTGCATGTCGGACGACGAGCTCGCCCGGCTCCGGGCCGTCGACGGCGGCATCCGAGGCGTCCTGCGCAGCGTCGGCGTCGAGCCGCCCTCGGCCAAGACGGTCGAGGAGGGTGAGCTTGCATCCTCTTAGATGAACGTGTTGCTGGTCCAAGCGAGTCAATTGTTGCCCTCCCTTTGCTTGCTCCCGCAGAGGCGCCGTTGCTGCGGAGCGCGCTCTGATCACGCTTGATCTGAAGCAACGCGCGACCTGAGACCAGCTGGCAGGCGACCATCTAGATCGAGCCGACCTTGTTGAGCAGCCTGCCCTCCATGCCACCTGCGACGTAGATAGACTGCGGAGGGCGGGAGGATGGCGATCAGCGAGAGAGACCGCGGCAAGCCTAACCTCTGCAGAAATCGTGCCCAGCAACACCAGACGTACCTGACCCGTCACATGGCCGCTCAGCCGCCAGCTGGCAAGGCCGAGGACGTGGTTGGCGACGTCCTCGGGCTCGGCAAGCTTCTTAAGCGGCGTCGTCGCGAGCGCCGCGTAGACGACGTCCGGGTCGGCCAACTTGGAAGCGACCGCAATCGTCCGTGTCCATCCCGGGTTGACGACGTTGACCCTGCCCTTGGGCGCGATCTCCACGAGCTCATTTTTGAGGCTCTTCTGGAGCCCATCGAGGCCGGCCTTGGACGAGGCGTAGTCCGCGTGCATGGCCTCGCCAAAGAGGCCGGCGGTCGAGCCGATGAAGACGACGGCGATCCGGTGCCGATCCTCCTCAGCGACGTACTGGAGCTGATTGAGGAAGCATTTGGCGAGGATGAATGATCCTGGGGCACGCAAACAGGGTGGGAGAGAACGAGCGACGATGGAGGGCAGAGAGCAGTCGACGAGACGGAGCAAAAGCGAAGACGGTCAGGGGAGCGTCGTTGATGCAGAACTCAAGAAGAGCCGAGGCAGCCGATGCCGCACCAGTCAGGTTGATCGACAGCGTCTTGGTCCACTCCGAGAGGGGCATGTCCTTGATCGCATAGTCGGTCAGACCGATGTAAGCGTGGTTGACTGTTCGGCGGAGCGCATCCGAGACGAAGGGTCAGCGAAGCTGCTGCGCCCGACAGGCAACAGACCGTCCTGCAAGAGGACCGACCGACGAGAACCTCGACTCCCTTGCCGAACTTCGCCCGCGCATCGGCAAACATGCGCTCGACCTCCTCCTCGCTCTCGACGCTCGCCCGGACCCGGCAGACCCGCTCGTGGTCCCGGCCGAACGCGTCGATCAAGGGCTGCTCCTGCGTGTTGAAGTGGGCCGAGACGAGCGCGTCCTGCTCCTGGAACGCCTTCGCTGTGGCCAGACCGATGCCTCCCGAGGCGCCGGTGATGAGGGTGTGAGCGCCAGTGAGGCCGAGGTCGAACATGTCGTGAAGTGACAAAGTAAATCGAGGTTTGGAAGGTGCGACTGAAGGGTCTCAACGAGATCGGGGGGAGGCGAGCAATGCAACAGTCAGCCTCATCACGCGCAAGGCCGAGGTCGCTTCGGCGAGGTAGCACACTCAAAAGGATCTCGCAGCGCTTCACTGACCTGAAGCGGGGGTACGTTCTCGAGCTGAACGATGGATGCCTTCGTCGTTTGTCAGTGCGATGGAGTCGGGGTTGCCAGGCCCGACCGGGACTGTCAAGCTCGCCGGCGCCGAGTTCGGTCGGAGGCAGACCCGACGTCCGCCGGCGTGCAGGCAGGGCCACCCTCGCCCTGTTGCTCTAGCCCGACGACCGAACGACCGCCATCCCTTCTCTACAAGAATCTCAAGCGCCGAGACCGACGACAACTCTGTTTGGCATGGCGAAACGTGGAGCTACTTCCCAGGTCCGTGCTTGTCGCTCTGGCGGCCAGCCGGCTGCCCCCCGACCGGCCGACGCAAGCTCACCGACCGAACCTGCTCCTCCCCCTCCATGTTTCTGGCGCCGCCTCTGCCCGACAATTACGTCTGCTCCTTCAGATCACGCGCGAGGGCGGCGGCGAGGCCGGCTCGGACGACGAGGAGGTCGAGAAGACTGTGAGGCCGCCCCCGAGGAGCGTGTTGTGTTAGCAACCAAAGCTGACAGCCCGAGCGATCGTTCGGACCTCGACCGCGTCGCAGGAGACGCCGGCGCCGCCCGTGGAACGCAGGCAGTCTGTCCATCACCTCTTAATGCGCTGATGAGGGCGAGAGACCATCTACTGAGACGACATTCATTTGACCGTGCAGGATCCGTGGTCTGCCGCAACGCAAAACGGCCAACCCTGGCCTGGCGTCGCCTGGTGTAGCGAGCTCGGTGCGTTCCAATGCCACACCGCTCACCCTTTCCCTTCTGGACGTGGCCTCAACCTCTGCTTTGCTCGTGCGCCTCGCCTCGAAGACCCCACCGCCGGCGATCGCGAACTTCGGCGTGGCTTCCTTCGGCGCGCCGCCTGCGAACCCCTTTGGCGGGATCGCCAGCAGCAGCTTCACCTTTGGCTCGACGCCGACTAGCAGCGCGGCTGCGGCGTCCACGTCGGGCGAGGCCAAGGCCGTCAGCAAGCCGTCTGCCAACCCCTTTGGCGCGGTCCCCTCCAATCCTTTCAGCTCAATCCCGGTCCCAGGCGCGCCCAAGCCAGCTGCGGCGACGCCGTTCTCGTTCGGCGCAACCCCAATCGCCCCGCCGACGACATCAGACGCGGGCGGTGCCAGCAAGCCTCCATCCTCGCCGTTCACCTTTGGATCGGCAGCCACCCCTCCTGCGGCGCCGAAGCCTGTAGCGCCGTCGTCGCTCTTCTCGTTCGGAAGCAGCACGCCCAGCTCTTCGCCCACGGCTCCTGCATCGACGGCACCGGCTGCGTCCTCGCCATTCTCGTTCGGCTCGGCTGCCAAGCCTCCGCCGCTGTCGACCAACCCTTCCACGACAACTTTGCCGCCCGCAGCTTCGTCGACGGCCCTGCCGTGGGGAACGACCCCAGCCCTGCCGGGCGACAAGGAGCTCGGAGCTGCGCCGACCTCTCTCAATGCTGACAAGGGTGGACCTGTCGTTGGCGAGGACAAGCCCAAGGCCGACGACGGCGCAAGCACGCGCTCCCTGGGCGCCGCTTCGACAACGAGCGGCTTTACCTTCGGCGCGTCGAAGCCTGCTGTTGCGCCGGCTCCACCGCCTGCAGCGCCGGCGACGCTTCCATGGGGCTCAACTCCCATCCTTCCAGGGGACAAGGCCGGCGATGCGCCCAAAAGCCTCGAGCAGGCGAAGGGTGGGCCGGTCATCGGGGAGGACAAAGTCTCGAACGGTGACGCCGACATGCCGGCGGCCGATGCCGTCTCGGTCGTCGCACAGCCGGCCACGACGCCTGCCGTCGAGAAGGATGCGCCCATGTTTGGACGGCCTTCGCTCAACGGAACCAAGAAGACGTCGTTCGGCGCGACGGCGTCCTCGAGCATGCCCCCGCCGCCTTTCCCCCAGGCTGCCGCACCGTCGTCGTCCAGCAACGGCACCGCTGCCGGCGCACCTTCGTTGGCAGCCTCGGCCGAGCACTTTATGAACCTTCGCGGTCTCAACGTCTCGCTCTTGTCGCTGCTCGACTCGCTCGTCGCGAAGGACCCATTCCTCGACCTTTCTCGCACGCTCTCGGACCTCGCCGCCGGCTACGAGACGAAGCGGGCTGAACTTGTTGGGAAGACTGGCTCGTTGAACTCGCAAGCTACGCCAAGCACCTCGACAACCAAGCCGCCGCCGAAGGCTCCGGCTCCGCCGACCCCCTCGTCGGCGAGTGCTGTCGCTCCGGAGCCGCCGAAGGCCCCGGTCTTTGCGAGCACGGGTGGCTTCTCGTTTGGCGGCAAGAAGGTCGAAGCCTCAGCGGGCGACAAGCCTGCGGCAGCTTCGCCCTTCGGCGGCTTCCCGTCGAGCGGCGGCGGCGGTGGAGGCTTCACCTTCGGAGGATCGAAGCCTGTCGCGGCCAGCGCTGAGCCGTCGAAGAAGGGCGAGTCGTCGACTCCGGCTAAGTCTGCGACAGGCTTCTCGTTCGGCGGCGCCAGCTCGACTGCATCGGCGTCCCCCGCCAACCCAGCCCCGGGCTTCTCGTTCTCACCTGCGCCAGCTGCGGACAAGGAGACGCCCGCAAAGGCTGCCTCGGGGTCGAGCGCTGGTGCATTCCTCTCATCGGTTCTGGCGACGCCTCCTGCGCCCGCTGCCGCAGCACCGGACAAGTCGACTGCTGCCGAGGCGCCTAAATCCGGCGGCCTGTTCGGCTTCTCGCCGTCGACGTCGTCATCATCATCAAGCGCACCCGCGCCCTTCTCTTTTGGCTCGACGACGTCGCCGGCGGCGCCGGTCCAGCCGCCGAGCTTCAACCGGCTGCCGTCGGGGACGGCCAACTTTTCCTTCGGCGGCGCGCCGAAGCGCTCCGTCTCATCGTCCTCGTTCGACTTCGGCAGCGGTGCCTCGTCGTCGACCGCGCCGCCGCTCGGTGCGGTCGCGGCTCCTTCCGCCACACCGGCGACCGATCAGGAGGAGGATGTGCCGGCGCCGACCATCCCGTCCGACCCAACCCTGCTGGAGAAGGGCGAGGGTGAGGAGGACGAGGAGACGCACTTCGAGGCCAAGGCAAACATCCACAAGCTGGGCGAGGACAGCAAATGGTCGAAGGTCGGGACCGGCATCGTCAAGGTCAAGAGTGGCGGCGGAAGCGGAGCCAAGGGGCGCGTGCTGGCCCGGGTTGAAGGCACCGGCAAGCTCCTGATTGTGAGTTTCCTGCTCTCTCGCGGCAAACGCTGGTCGATTGACGTGAGCCTGCCAACCTGCGCAGAACTTTGCCGTCCACGGCGACCTCAAGCCGTCCATGTCGAACGTCAAGTCGGTCTCGCTGGTTGGCTTCGAGGGCACGGTGGTCCGTCGGTTCCTGATCCAGGTCAAGGACGCGACCCTGGCCAAGGCGCTCATGGCAGCGCTCGAGGAGCGCGTCGCAGCAATCGAAGCCTGAGCGTCGCCTTACCCCCGGCGATCAACGGGCGAGATCGATGCTCCCTGACTTATCACGCGACCGCCAAAGGAGAACGAGAGACGGTGCATCTAGTTGGGCAGCTTCTGAACAGTCTAGGTTGTGTCTAAGAGCGCGGCGTCGCAAGCAACGCTCGAGATAATGATTAGGGCGCGCCACGTAGGGCGGCGGGGGGGCTCGAACTACAGTCCTTTTGATGAGGATCGGCCTTCTAGGACCGACTCCTCTAGTCTAATTTGGTTGTGCTTGGCTTGAGGACATTAGGGTGAGGGAAAGGGGAGGATAAGGGAAAGTGCTAGCGGCGGCGCTCAGGCCATGGTGCCCTGCGCCGAGCGCTCGACGACACGGGCCGTCTTCTCGGACCGGATCTGGTCAGAACGCTTGATGCAAGCACTAAAGGTCTCACTCTCGAAGACGTGAAAGACTTCTTCGAGGCTGAGGCCAGACCTAAGCAGACGCACGGATGAAGGAAAAAGTCAGTCAAAGCTGCAGGGATGTGAGGAGAGGTTGTCGAGGGTGACGCACGTCTCTGGGTAGAAGAAGACGCAGAAGAGCCAGCCAATCAGGCAGAGACCGGCGTAGAAGCCAAAGGCGCCGGCGGGCGTGATGGCGTCCATCAGGCTGAGGAAGGTTGCTCCGATGACGAGGTTCATGCTCCAGTTGGTGGCGGTGCAGAGACTAGTGCCGATGCCACGGACTTCGAGCCGAAAGAGCTCGCCCTGGAGCCAGGGGATGTTGCCGAGGCCGATCGCATAGGACGCAACGTAAGTGACCATCCAGACGAGGACGAGGGCCGACCAAGCCGTCGGGTAATCGGACCCCTCGATGAGCTTGCCGGCAGTCGACTTCGTGAGGACTGCAACGGCGGAGGGGTGGCAGACGTCAGTCGTCAAGTCGACATTTTGGCCCGTAAGTTCATGGGCGAGCAACGCACAGTAGAAGGACATGCTCGCAAGTACGAGCGAGATGATCATGCCCGGCGCCGAAAAGACCATGATGCGCCGCCGGCCGATCGGGTCAACGATCTTGAGGGCGATGACAGTGCAGAGGAAGTTGACAGCGGTGATGATGAGGCCGACGGCGGTCGCATTGTCGAAGCCAACCGCCTTGAAGAGCGTCGCGCTGTAGTACATGAGCGTGTTGAAGCCGCAGAGCTGCTGGAAAGCCTGCAGGCCGCAGCCAATAACTGCGAGAGACGGCGAAACAGGGGTTAGTCTGAACGAGCCTAGTCTCGAAGCGAGTGTGACGCACTGAGGGCACGCCGGTTGGTCGCGACGGTGAAGGTGCTGAGCAGGCGTGAGAGGAACGGGACGTCCCGGCCGGCCTCGCGGCCTTGCTCGACGCTCGCGCTGAGGAGCTGAAGCTTGCCGTCGAGCTGGTCGACGCTCGCGCTCGCGTACATCTTGCTGAGGACGACCCGGGCGGCGTCCTTCTTGCCGTGCCGGAGGAGGATGCGCGGGCTCTCGGGCAGCCAGTAGAGGGCACCAAGCGAGAGGATCGCAGGCGCGGCGCCGAGGCCGACCATGTACCGCCAGCCGTGGCTGACGTGCGCAAAGGCGGCGCCGATGGCGTAGGCGATGACCTGGCCGAGCGTGATGGCGACGACGTTGATGGTGACGCATCGGCCGCGCAGAACAGTCGGCGAGAGCTCGCCAATGTACAGCGGCGCGATGCATGATGCGATCTGTTTGACGAGGAGGAGGCGTCGCTGCTCTTAGCAAACGCGAAGGGCGAAGGGAAGGACAACAGAGCAAGACGACGTACGCCGACGCCGAGACCGATGACGAAACGGCCGGCGATCATGCCCCAAACCGAGTTGCTGACGGCCTGGCCGATAGCGCCGCCAATGAAGATAAGGTTGGCGACGCCGAGGACCCACTTGCGGCCGACGACATCGGACCCGACGCCGGCCGCGAGGCCACCGATGAGCGCACCGAGCGTCGTCGAGCTCGTGATGAGCTCCTTCTGGCCGTTCGAGAGGACGGCCGGGCCGAGGTCGCCGCCGATCGAGATGAGGGCTCCAGAGATTGTGCCGGTGTCATAGCCGAAGCAGAGGCCGCTCAAAGCCGCGGTCGAGATGAGCGCCCAGACGTAGAGGGTGACCCTGCGGAAAGAAAGGTGGGCTGCACGTCAGCTGGCCGCGAGGGCGGAACAGTCGAGTGCGCGAGACCAGGGCAGAGGACGTACTTGTCCTCGCCGTGGGCAAAGACGGCCGACTCGTCAATCTCCTTGATGGCGGCGCTCGCGCGGATGACGCCGCTGTCGGTGTCGTCGAGCGTCGTAGTGGCCGAGCGCTTGTCGTCGAGGTCAAGCTTGTCAGCCTCGCCCAGAGAGGTCGGCTTGCCGGTTCCGCCAAGCGTGGGCATGGTGCTCGCCGCGACAGAGATGTCGTCGGCGGACGAGCCGTCGGAGGCGGTCATCGTTTAAAGCGAGAAGGGAGGGTGAAAGGGGTAGGAGAGGAGAGGGTTCCAGAAAGGAACGTGAGGTGAGGTTGGTCCGTGGTGTTGACAGGAGAGCTCTATCGGGTTGCTGTCCGGCCGGGAGCAGTCGTGTGGTTTCCGCCCCTGTAGAGTCGCACAGAGCAGCAACGTCAGTCAGACAACCCCAAACCAGAATTCAGCAGCTCTCTCCGTGGCCGGGACGGACCGGTGAGGCTGCAGCGAGTGGCACGAGGGAGGCAGCGACGGAAAAAGAGGCGTCAGCGCTTGGACTCGCGTCGCGCCGGCAATGGTCGAGGTTCCGCCGACCGACATTGTGCGTGCTGCTGAGCTGGTTGCTAAACAGTTTGAAAGCTGTTAGGGTGTCCGTTCCGGGCGTCCTTTGACAGAAGCCTGAAGCGAGGACGGCGAGAGGAAGGTAGGGAGGGAGGAAAAAGGGAGAATGCGGTCGGAGGAAGGGCAGGCAGGCGGGCCATCGAGCCGCGCCGAAGGGCCGGGCGGCGACGCGAAAGAGCCTCCGTCCGTCCGAGCAGCCTAACAGACGCCGAGGCGTACGAGTGATACCGCGCGCAGACCTCTGCCTGGCCCACTTTGCCTCGCTTGCCTGCTGTCTCCTGCCTGTCCAGATTCCTCGCCGTCTCTGCCTTCCATTGGACCAAATCAGTCTCTAACCATCCCTCGTGCTGCCCGATCGCCGCACTGCACACCGGTCCCGGTCGGGCCGAGAAAAACAGGCTACGACGCGACACTCGTCTGCCAGGACATCGCCCGTTATGAGTACTGTTTCAAGTCACGGTCTTATGGGAAAGCAGCAGAATATCGCTTTATGAAGATAATGCATACGAAAAGCAAGCCAGCGAGCAGACATACCAGATAGGAGTTGCGAGGTACGAAATAAGGCCGATAGTGGCAGAGGGAGCAGAGACGGTGCGGATACGACAAGCAGGTTTTGCGGAGAGACAAGCAAAGAGAGAGAGAGAAACGGTGAGGCCCAATGAGAGAAGAGAGTTGGAAGAGAGCCGGATGTAGTCTACATGTCTACTTGGTGAGGACCCAGAGGGCGTTGCCGCCGCCACAGACTTCCGTCTGCGCTCCGGCGCAGGCGGTGTCGCAGTTCGAGCTCCGGGTGGCGGAAGCGAGGTCGAGGCCCGAGGTGCAGTAGCATTCTGTGAGAGAGAAGAATCGAAAAGAAGACAAGGTCAGTTGTTGGCGCTCGCGGACGGTTCGTCAGAAGGGGGGCGCGCGGCCGCGAGCACGTACCGGTTCCGTACTCGACACCGGCCTGGTTGAAGCCCTTCAGCGCGCAGAAGTCGGTGCAGACCTCCTGCGTCATGCTGGCGCTCGTAGTAGAGGCGCCGGCGAAGAGGCGGCCGTTCTGTCCGTCGAGCAGGCAGAGCTGGGCGGCCTTCCAGCCGTTCGAGAGGACCTGGGGGGTCGCGTTGGCCTTCGAGGTCGTGAAGATCATAAGGGCTTGGGCGCCGCCGCAGATCTTGGAGCTGTCACCCGAGCAGGCTGGAGCGGACGAGCAAGAGGAACGGGTCAGTCGGTGAAGCTCGGACGCACGAAAAGCAGCCAGAGAGACGCGAGAGGGAGGGGGTACTGACCGACGTTGCACTGGTGGCTCGGCGT
>Ga0308160_10003561_pt1 | contig 17446 bp, 23 predicted proteins | sample PhyFR1_FD_201036 | JGI IMG/M metagenome (GOLD analysis project Ga0308160, IMG submission 201036) | Phyllosphere microbial communities from UC Gill Tract Community Farm, Albany, California, United States - DLSLF.R1 | ecosystem: Host-associated > Plants > Phyllosphere > Unclassified | place: USA...
AGAAGAGGACCCAACTTGTCCTGGATACCCCCCCTGCAGAGAGACAATGCCGAATGATGTCGAGCCACCCGCAAAGCCGGTGCCTCCGCCAGCAGCCCCTCCTGCACCTCCGGCACCTACAATGGCATTAATGACTTGACCCGGGGTGACATTCATAGCGAACTTCTCTATAAAACCACCTCCAGAGCCACCTCCAGAGCCAGCGACTGTCGCATTGATTGAAGTCTGCGATCCACCTCCACCGCCACCGCCACCGCAGCCAGACACATACACGGTGTTTACACCATCAGGAACTGTAAAAGGGCTGCTTGCGGTAAATCTCAGTTGGCGATTTACAGAAAGGGTATTCCTGGTCATAGCTGAAATAAGCTGGTTAACCAATTTATTTTGGTTACCATCGTCGAGGACGTCTGATGAAAGAATATTTGCTACGGCCTGTGCTAGTGCGGATGAAACAAATGAGGATTGTCTCAAAGCCTTATTAATCTGCGCCGAGCTAGCCTTCCCTGACTGAAATCCAGTCTGTAACGCAGGCAGGCTTTCATAATCCGCCTGAGTAGTAACATTCGCGCCAACCCCAGAGGCAAAAGGTTTAAAATTGTTAATAGCCATTAAAGTGCTTTCTCCCATGCGCCATCATCAAATCCGGCGATGTATTGATTTTCAATGTCGAATCCGAAGAATTTGTTACCTTCGGATGGTGTCAGAACGGCAGGAGTTGTGATGTTACCGGCATAGACGCCAGCGGCTTTTACGGTCAGGTATCCCTGCCTGATGGCAGCTATCAGCTCCAGAGAAACCGTACTGATGTCCGTTTCGGGAAATACCCAAACACCTATCGTCATATCTTGGTTATCAACGATCTGCATCGTCAGCCCTGAGCCTTCCAATGCTGTATCAAGAATCTGTGGCAGGGAGTCATTGGTACCATCCCAATTGTTAATAGCTATTTTGGCTTTCAGGATGATGCGATATGTGTCATCGCCAAGGCTGGTATATCCAGCGTCTGGATCATACGGCCCCTGCCAGACTCCCTGATCCCAACCCAGACCGGCAGTATCAAAAGAGAAATAAACGCCTGATATTGGCTGACTGACAATCCGGCTTCTGCCTATCCACTCACCTAGCGCATCAAGCTGAATGCCAACCGCCTCATCGATATCAAACGCTGAAACCAGGCTCTTAACAGCAATAGATGCGTCGGTCAGTGGTCGAGTGGAAAGGTCAACGTGATCAACAAACAGGGGCTTCCCCCTGTGATAATTGGTTATCAGGTCGGTATATTTGCTCATGGCGACACCGTAATAGAGATGTTCGCTACACTGCAGGTAGCAGTTTCGTTATAGGTAATGATGATGTTTGAGGCCGATACGCCCTTGGCCGACTTACCTATCTGCAGGCTGTTAATATCGTAATAACGAGCGTTACCGCCACTGACTACACCAAGGTTTGCAGGCGAGTACAGGCGGCTTAGCAGCACGTCATCTCCTATCGTTAGCGAGTTGATGTACTCAGCTATCGCCTGCTTAATCTGCTCGCCAATCTGAGTGGTGTAGCCGGTGAAAACCTTCAGCACAATGACCGCATAAATCGGCACATTCGTTGGGCGTGAGAAGCTGATGTTGTGCGGGTTACCGTACTTGTCAGGCACCGGCGTGGTCGTGCTGCCGAAAGTCCCCACACCCTGGCCTTTTTTGCCACGAATAGTTTGAGCAATCAGAGTTACATCCCCGCCCTCCACGATGGCTGCAATGGAATGGCCGGGGATGCCATTAGCATCAGTTGCGCCCGTGTCGTTCTCATACAGCTTGTGCCGCGTTACGCCGGATACGTTTGCCAAAGCGCCATCAACAGCATCGAATGGTGTCAGGGACGGGATAGCAACGCTCTGCCCCTGCCTGATACGCAGTGCTGAGTCTTTTTCCATGTCAGAGCCCACAGCGGCCGCAACTGAGTTAGTAACGCCAGTCCAGCCGCGTGTAGGGGTGTTTATCTGAGTTACCGTACCAATAACTGCCGCTACGGCTCCCTGCACAGCACTGGTTGCTGTTACCGTAACCGTGCCGCCCACGCCGATAGTGACGCTGGCAGGAAGGTTCCAGATGATGCCGTTCGCATCTTTCACCGACCCGTTAGTGATCGTGGTTCCGGCTGCGCCCGTCAGCGTCAGGTCAACCGTTGAGTTAGTCGAAGGCTTGCGCGTGATTCCGTTAATTTTGACGTTGCGGGTGAGCGCGTCAGTCAAAGCAGTTGACGGAGAGAATGACGTGTAAACCTGAATGGCAGCATTGTTAGCGTCATGTACCGCCAGCGCCACCAGAGCAACCATCTGACCATCTTTGCTGTCAGGATTGAGATAAGCATCGGTACCGTAAATCTGCTGAAAATATTCGGTGAGTTTACTCAGTATCGTCTGGTAATTGGGCGCACTTATCCCTGAGGCGGTCACCGTAGCGGAGAGCCCCAGCGTATCGAGATTGAGAGCCATTATGCCTCGCTTTTGACGGTCGTCGTTCCGTAAATGGTGTCGATGGTCGCAATGAAAATTACGCGCCGTGATGAGGTGTTGAGATTGGTATCAAACGACTTAATTGAGTTGACGCCGGGTGTTTCAAGAATCCTTTTTCGGATGGCCAGGTTATACGTTTCAGGCTTCTGCTTTCCGAGAACCGACTGTACCCACGGAGTGCCTTCAGTAGTGTCGAGGAACCATTGACCGTACCAGAGCAGGAAGCGCGTCTTGATCGCCTGGGCGACGCACTCTGGCGAGTTAATCAGCCAGGTGTCATCCCCTTTACCAAAGGTGTAATCGCCGTTTTCATCTTCGCGTCTGTATCGCATCAGTTCACCTTGCCTGAATTGCTGTTGCCGCTTTGTACGCTGTTATGCGTATGCTCATCGCTGATATCTTTGCCGTTGGATTTCAGGCTGCCGATGAATTCGATGGCGCCGGTAATTTTGGCTGCAGTACCAGTTGCCAGGCTACCAACCATCCCGCCCATCCACGTAAGCAGCCCCGCTATCGTTACCGCCTGGCTGAACTTAGCCAGGGGAGTCGTTACATTTAGGCCGCCCGGCGCGACGATATTTACTGCATGGCTGTTCGGGTCGAGCTCGATATAGGCAACCCCGTCATCGGTGCGCATCTGCATCGTGGTGGTGCTGATATTGTTGATTTTCTCCGCCTGCGACTGCGGCCCCACGAAAGCAAAAGCATCGGATAGGTCATGCTGACGTGGGTCTACAGGCTCCTGTACACCGCCGTTCTGCCACCAAAAATCAATGCAGCGATCGGAAAAAACGACCAGGCACTCATCACCCTCTTTTACCGGAAAAGTGATCGTGCATCCGCCGCCGCGCGGGAAAACAACGGGAACGTCGAGCAGCAGCGGCATTGGCTGGGATTTGAAGTTGCCAAGCTCGTCAGAAACCTGTCCGCTAATGGCTGGCTGTACAGTGCAGGTGCAGGCGATCGGGTCAAACGACTGGATAATGCCGGGCATAGAAACGCGGAGCATGGAAAAGATGGAATCGGAAAGCGCTTTATAGGCCTGCGATTCATCCCCAGCTTGTGATTGTGATGAAACTGGCATATTTGCTCCAATAAAAAACCCGCTGAAGCGGGTTTTACAAATATTTTGGTCGAATTATGAAACTAATGAATTTTCATTAACAGAAAGTGACTCATTGTTTATTTCTAAAGAACGGTAATATTGTAAGGCTGCTGGGTTGACTACATAATCAACTTTGCCGTGATTTTCTCTTACGCATTGAATTATTTTATTTATATCAGTTTTAAAAAATTCCTTACGAAGATTCACTTTATTTATTCGATCCTTTTTCAAGAGGCTATGTAATTTAGCCTCTAAAGCTGGCGCATCATCACAACTTATCATAGCGTGCACATCAAACTCAAAAGGCACACTGGCTCCGCTTAATTCAACAATACGGTCAAGAGGCTCTAAGCGGCGGGTCATGCCAATTTTAAATACATTTTCGCCAAATGAACCAACATTGGATATTATATAAACATGTCCTTGTTTGGTCATTTGAGCTAATGATTTAGCCCTTTCATATTTCTTATGTACTTCTTCAATTTCTTGTTCTAAATTGCGGCGCATTTCTTCTAGCTCATGTCGATGTTCTTCATCTGCTGCCAGCAATGCATTTTCAATCGACTTTCGGCGCGCTTCCAATTCCTGCTCTTGCAGCTCAGCCTCTAACTGTTGTTTTTCAAGTTCTTCAGCACGCTGACGTTCTTCCCTCATCTGACGCTTTATTTCATTTTGAGCTTCTCTTTCGTCCTGAGCTTCCTGAAGAGCTAAGACTTTATCTCTGAACTCTCTCTCAACCATATTCCAATCAGAGTTATCCACAAGTTCAAAATAATCATATTTAGCAATTAAAGATTGGTGAATAGAGGTTTCTTTTTTAATTTCCTCCAGTTTTCTTTCAAAATTCTTTAACGTCACAGAATTAAGTAGAGTTTTTCTTTTGAACCGATAGGCGTCATCCAGAACTCGCTGAATTTCTCCCTGTGCATTTTGATGCTGGTTTTTAAATATTTTCTCGAAGTCGAAAGCAAAGTCTACAGCTTTATTAAAGATAGCCTTGCTTCTACCTTTATGGAGTTCAATCACCTTATTAAGTTCATCTAAAAGTTTTCCGTGTTCAGCTTCACGATAAACTTCTCGATTTTTAAACCTCTCAACAACTTCATTCTTTTCTTTAAATGCAGCGCTTATAGCCTCTTCTTTTTCAGTCACCTCATCATTGACTCTTCCGTTAAAAATCGATTCAAGCTTGGCATTTTTTTCATCATATTTTTTCTTCAAAAGCTTGTACGTAATGAGCCAAGCACACAAAGCACCAACACCGAATACTATTAGAACCAAGTAAAGCGCATCCATTTCACAACCCCAGATATATTAATTCAAATGTTTTAAAAATATAACATCTGCCACTATAAAAGCACTATGCAATATTAAGATTTACTTAATTTTATGGATGAAACTGCCCAACGCAAGAAGCTAATTAATTGATTTTCAGACAGTCAAAAGAACCCAAAGCCCGCCGTTGATCCATGTTTCTGCGGATCGGCTCAACGTTAAGAATGGCTTTGCCATTCCGCTTGATATATTCAAGTCCGTAAAACCCAGGGTAATCGCTTCGCTCGACCATCCACTCCACCATGACGCGATTGAAGTTATCAGCTCCAGTTAAAAGCGTGACCTTTTGGGTTTTAGGGGTAAGACCGTTAATCAACGCTACGTTGCCCCGAGAGGAATCAAGAAGAAATGGCCCACACTGAAGCGCTTTAGATCCAAGGAATATGGGAATTAGATTGATATTACTAACTACAACCTGTTCTTTGATCGGATTAAGTGCACTTTGACGGGATAATTCTTTCACCTTTGCCTGCCTAGCTATTCTATTCTCATCTGCCTGCTTAAGCATCGCCCTGCTTTGATATGATACGCAGCCAGATAAAGACATAGTAGCAAGGCATAACATGATGATAATTTTATTTTTATCCAATTGATGGAGACCTTGTGATAGCAGTTGATGTCTGAAGGTCTGCGGAACCTCTGGCGCTGCACATCAAATCCATATACCAAGCTTGTCCGCGAGTATCTCCATTATAACTTATGGATTGCACGATATACACGCCATCGGTCGCAATACTTGCGGGTTGTTGCAGCGTGCCGGAAACAGTCAGGTTGCCGTTGTTTTCAGCCTCGTTAATCCTTACTCCGGCGCGCTGAATTTCCTCGCTGGAGAGCGCGGTACGGTACACCGAGGCCTGATCCAGTTCTATGAGCCCTCCAACCCGGATATTGGGATTAATCAGGCAGCGGGCGTTAACCCCGGCACCCATGGTCTGCTGCGGCATGCCAATGAGGCCGGTACGACTGCTCAGTACGATCGCCTCATGGATGTACTTATCAGTGCTGACCATCTGTGCCTGACCATCCACAATCTGCCAGTTGGCAGTACACTGCTCGGCTACGTTCGACATGACATCGCGCGCCATGCCATACATTACCCGCCCGCGCGGAAACACTGTGTCAGGCATCTGGCCGGTAATTCCCTGCGTTACTCCAAATGGCTGAAAGCTCTGCATTGTGGCCGCATGAACGTCGGCAACCGTATATCCGGCGGCCAGCGTGGTGTTTACCTTTGCACTGATAAACGCCTGATGCCCGTCAATCGCCTGGATAAGAATGTAGGTATCCGTTGGGTTATCACGTCCGGTGATCGTAAAACGAATCTCACCGTCGAATATTTGCCCGAAGTTCTGGCCGCCGTTCTGTCCGACCTGAGCAGCATCGATATCCCTAGCAATACCAATCTGACTGGCATCAACCGGCGCAGTCAGTCCGTCATACCCAGCGATAATTTTCAGTTTCGCAAATTCTTTGCCCTGAATACGGCTGGTCGTATTTTTGGACAAGTTATAAATCTTTACCGTTGCAACGCGCGGCCACAGGGCATTTGTCCATTCAATACCGAACACCACTTTAAAATCGCTCAGGCTGATACCCTGCCCCGCCTCGTCCGTGAGGATAAGCTCAAAGTGGCGCATCCAGTTCTGACTCATGCTTACTCCGTTATGACATAAAGGTGGCTACGCAGGCCGAGATCGGTTTTTGTTGGGTAATCCTGAGCAACATCGTCGCAAGCTACCTCAAGCGCAAAACCCAGATTTAGGTAGCCCAGCTGGCTCAGCAGATTGCCACCGGTGAACATCGGAATGCCTTTGGCAATATCGCCCCCGCTGCTATCCATCAGATCCAGTACCCAGCCAAAGTCCCGCCACTGCACCTGTAGCTTATAGGTGATATTGCTCAGGGTAATATTGAATGCCTGATTGTCAGGTGAGAGCGGTATTTCATAGCCCTTCATAGTTACCCCGCCGCATAGCTGTAAAGTTTGGATATCATCGACTCGTTTGCTGTTTTTACAGATTTGGTTCCGGTGTTCTGGACAGCAGAAGTGCTGACTCCCTGCGCCATATCTGACTTGTTTGCGACGCTGATGGTCTGCGTTGAAGTAATGAGCGCCTCTTTAAGCGTGAGGGTCGCCATCAGGACATTTTCGGTTGTGCGATCAGTTGTGACATCAAGAACACGGATAAGCATGTTGCTGTAAATGCGCTTACCGGTCACCACATCAAAAGGTACTCTGCTGGCCTGCAAATCGAGCAACTGCTGATAGGTCTCGCGCGGGCTTAGCCCCAAACCCATTCCGAAGGAGGACGTATCAAAAACATCGAGCAGCGAGCCGCCACCAGAAAAGCCAACTTCCATTGTCAGTTCTGAAGGCCGCTTAAAAGCATGATCTGCAATCGGCGCATCGTCCTCGGTGGGATGCTCAGTAATTTCGAGCACATCCTGATGCTTCTCAGCAATAACCACGTCCGGGATGATGAGCCCAATCTTCCTGCTTCGCTGTGAAAAAAGCGTTGAGAGAATATCCATTATTTAATACCCGGCGTTAGTTGCTGAACGAGTCGGGAGTTCACGCCCATCTGACGCTCTGCGACACTGCTGCCGGCTCGTTCAGGATCGGAAACTCCGTGGATATGAATATTAGTTTCCTGACTGACCGTAGCACCCGCCGCCTGAGCAGCGAGCGGGCTGTTCCAGCTGGAAAACCCTTCCTTTCTCGCCATGGACTGCATAAGCGACGTCATGGTTTGCGGGTTATTCAGGTTGAGGGCAGCATCAGGAGCAACACCCATCCATTTCGAAATGTCGCCGATGTATTTACCGGTATCGTTCTCGCTGGATGGTGCCCAGGTGGAGACGATATCAGTGATGCTTTTAAGCGCCTTTCCGGTGGTTTTTCCTGTGAAATAGCGCATCAGCTGATTCCGCATGGCTTCCCAGCCCTCAATTGCTGAGTTGAACGAGCGGAATCCACCACCACCTACCGGGCGAAGGTTGCCGGGATTGTTGTTACGATCGGGGAGATTCCCGCCCCCCTTCATCCACCTCCCGACACTTCGGGGATCAAAGCCTGTTTTACTCTTTATCCACTCCGCCGCGCCCTCTGCGCTGTTCGTGACGGCTGGCAGCGCGTCCGGGCTTCCCTGCCCCTGATTCATAATCTCCCGACCAATGGAGTAGGCATCCTTCCAGCGACCGTCCTTGATGGCATTCAGCAGGCGCGCTATGCCGTCCAGCATTCTGGACAGCTCGCCAAGGTTGGTCATGAGGTTACTCATATCCCACCTGGCCGACCATGTCTGCGGATCGATACCGAGCAGGTTCATGACCGATTTTTTCAGGTCATCAATGCCTTTAATGGCGCCTTTTATTTCAGGCTCCCATTTATCCCAGTCGACGAGAGATTTACCGCCTTCTTTCCACGTTTTGTAATCGTCATAGAGGCCGATAATCGCCGCACCCAGCATCGTAATGATGCCTATGGGTGACGTCAGAAATGCGCCGTTGAGAATCCGCCAGGCCAAAACCAGACCGCCAAGCGTCATGATGAGTTGTTGCGTACTCTTGTCGAGGGTGCTCCACCACTCACGCACATCGTCAGCTGCTTCAATGAGGCGGAAAACTACACGACCTATGACCTCCGCCATCCAGAGGATGCCGTTGATTCCACGCGTCAGTGCGTCCTCTATTTTTGGGAAGTTGTCCAGAATCAGCTTGCGGAAGTTATCCAGTGAGCCGGTGAGGCCCTCTGCCAGATTGGAGCCGATCTTATCCCGTGCCATACCTGCCATCTGACTGAAGGCGGTCAGCGAGGTCATGAATTTATTGGAGCTGACGGCGGCGGCATCCGCGTTATAGCCGATCGCCTTCGCCATCTGCGTGTACTGCGCATTGAACTGACCCAGCCCGCGGCGCATCGCCATTAACGTGTTTTCGTCAATGCCGAGCATTTGCGCGTACTGGTTAGCGCGGTAATACGGCATGTTGCTGAGCTTCTCACCCACGCCGGTAAAAATGCTTGCCATGTCCCGCATATTGCCGCTGGCGTCGCGCGTCTGAACGCCCAGCCGGTTCAGGAAACCTTCCGAGCCGGGGTTGTTGCGCATAAAGCGGGAGAGGCTTTCCAGCGAGCCCCGCGCCGCCTCAACCGAGCCGCCCATCTGACTTACTGCGTACCCAATCTGCCGGATGCCGTTAACCGTTGCGCCCGTGCGCTGAGACATCCAGTACAGATTATCCAGACCGCTGGCAATCTTCGCGGTGAAGGCAACCACCGTAAGCGCCGTAGCCTCAACTGCTGCGCCTGCTTTGAGTACATTGGCCGTTGTTCCGGCCAGAACAGAATCAAACTTACGCGCGCCAGCATCGTCTATCTGAAAGCCGAGGCTTACCAGAAAATCCTTGATAGTCTCAGCATTCATTATCCTGTCTCCAGCGTGCTATGCGGTTTTCGTTATCTGCTTTCAGGTCGAGCCAGTCATTCATCCTGGCTATGTCCGCGAGGTCTACAGAGCCATTTTTCAGAGCCGAATAGCTGATATACCCGGCATCCACCGGGCGCATCAGGAAGTCCTCGCCGTCAGGCAGTGAATCCAGCGTCAGGCCGCTGGCGGGGGCGCAGTCTCGTTGTCGGGGGCTGCGGGCAAAAAATTTCCCAGACTGTCGCCCACCACGCGACCAACCAGCTGCAGCATGCTCATAAGATCGATGTCATCAAACATCAGCTCGCTCTGGTTCATTACCGGAGCCCACGCTTTACCGCTCTTGCGAGCCACCACCGACAGGCATGGGAAGATGATCGCGTTAGTATCTTCTTCGCTCATATCAGCGAGCGATTCGGCGATTTTTGGCAGCACCTTCTCCATCGCCTTATACACGTCGCCACCGTTAGCGGCAGCCTTGATATTCTGGAAGTCACCCATCATACCGGCGAGGATCGGCAGCAGCTTGCGGGATACCTTCAGCTGGTCGAATACGCTGAGCTTTGACGTGCGGTAGTTAACGCCTTTAATTTCGAATTCCATCGATTAAAACTCCCCGAGAATCTGATCGGTTTTACCGCCGTCGAATACCCAGGCCACCATTCCGGCCACCTTAGGGTTATTCCAGTCTGGCTGGCGTTTAAACGCTGCTGAGCGAATGGTGACGATGTCGCCAGACGCCTTGTTGCGAAGCACAAACACGTTGTTGCCCCATAGCGCAGAAGACTGGCTCTGCGCGTTGTACATCAGCGACAGCCTCTTGTTTAACGGTGAGGTTTTCTGAAGATTCACCGTTACCGTACTGGCCTTGCCAGCATGCAGGCTGTGCATCACCTCGCCGTCTGCACCAACGGTCATGGTGTTTTTGTCCTCGGCCATCGTAACCGTGATGCCCTCGTCCGCGTTCGCCGAGCCATAGCCAAGGTCGAGCGTTCCGGTCGGGCCGGTCATGGACGCCGTGACGTCCATAAAAGAATAAGTTGGCATTTATGTCCCCTTAGCGAACAACGTTGATCTGAACATCAGCGAAATGAACCGCACCGGCCAGCTTAACGGCGGCCTGAATCAGCGGGGCTTTGCGCGCCTCGCGGTCTGCCTGAGCCTGCGTGGACAGCGGCTGTGCATAGGTGTAATAACCCTTGGTCAGCGTGTCACCCGCCGAAATCTGACCAATGTCGCCGCCGTTCCATACGCCCGGCGCAATCAGACCATTCGATACGGCCTGATCCAGTGACTGCTCGACGTTGGTCAGGAGTCGCGTGATACCGGCTTCCGTCTGCGGGACTTTGGTGGTTGAGGTGTAAAGCAGGTTAAACAGGTTGGTCTGCACGAAATTCTGAAGCCAGTCGAGGCCATGGCGCTCATCAAAGAAATCGCCGTTGGACATCACGCCCTGCTGCAGGATGGCCGTATCGTTCGCGTAGTAAACGTAAACGTTCGCGTTGCTGGCATCGACTACCGCCGCCTGCGATCTGGTCAGGGTTTCGTACGTTACGCCCGGCTCTGTTTTGAATTTCAGGGTCAGCGTGGTGTTGTTCCCATTGAAGTTCACGGTAAATGCGCGGGCAAAGGCTGACAGGGCGGCGTATCTGCTCTTCGTGGAATACTGAACAAAGGTGCGACCGTAACCGGCGGCTTTCAGCTGTCGGCCAAGGTTATTGACCGATGCCGGGTCGATGATGCCGGAATCCGCTGAGGTGTATGCGAATACCCGGCTGAGGCTGGATGCCTGAACGGCAGCCGCTGTTGCCAGCACCTCCGCCTCCGTCAAATCGTCTTCATCAGCAATGCCAAGCCCGTACCAGTTCGTGAACTGCAATACTGCCGCGATTGCCTGCGCCAGCGTTTCCACGCTTCCGGCTTCGCCGGTTGCCAGCGCTTTGGCCCATCGCCCCACATAAGCCTGAGTTGGCTTTGGCGACTGTGAAAAGTAAATGAGAGCTGCCTCGTTCTCAGGGCTGTCTTCACCAAAGTCAGCCGCAATATCTTCCTGTCGGGAATAAAGACGGATGCGTTCTGACACAGGGATAACGGTTGATGTACCGAGAATGAGCAGTGCGCCAAAATTACGACCCGTTGCCGCTTTGGGCGACATGATCACATCAACGTTCACTACGTTGGATACAGGTAAACCCTGTGCCATAGTTAATCTCCAAAGAATGATACTGGTGCGCTGACCAGAGTTTTAATGCCGTAATCGCGGATAACCTTGCGACGCAGTCGCACGGTGATGTCATACCTGCGTACCCACTGGTTATTGATCAGCTCGGGGAAAGCAGTCAGTTCACTGTAATCAGCAAGTGAAAGCTCCAGCTGGTTCAGGGTTGAGTTGTTTTGCTCTACGGTGAGGTTGTCGCGAAACAGCGTGGCGATAGACTGACTTTGAGGGCCATAGAATGACGCCATGGTTTCGATAACCTCATGCCGCCACAGCTCGCTGCTGTCATCCGACTGCCGGACAAACGCCGGTGAGCTGTCAGCAGTGAAACCAACAATGCCGAAGCCGCACCAGTTTTCTTCCGCTGCGGGCATAGCCGCCTGCACCGGCGTCCAGCGAGGGCGAACCATTTTTGCAGGCAGACCTGATAGCGCGCGAACCCACTGGCTCAGCTCTCGCTCCAGCGATTCGTCATAGGCCTGCCCGGCACCGGTTTCCGTGAGGTATCCGGCAGTCGTACTGCTGTTACTCACTCGGGCCTCCGTCAAATGGCAGCAGCTCGCAGTGCGCCTGAACAAAGCCCGCGCCATAAGCCATATAGGGGTCAACGAACGTCACGCGGTAATCACGCCCGCGATAAGTCACCACATCAGCATCAATGCCGGTGTTACCGCTGGTTAGGTGAAAAATCGTGACAATCAGTATCGCTCCGCTGATGACCTGCCCGGCCTGCATGCGCCGCGCCTCCAGCGAGCGATCGACCGTCACCACGCCACCGAATGGGGTCACGGTTTTTTTATTCACCGCAAAACCGTCGTCATCAAGTGCCTGATCGTTGCGCGTAACCGTGAGCGTGGTGTCGAGAAACTCAGGCGAAAGCAGCACGTCACTCATATCAAGAGTCGGCATCTTTATTCCTCACAATATGGGTGATTGATCTGCGGTATTCGCCAGTGTCGATGAGTGGTTTATTTCCGGTCCGGCCACGCCTCAGGCGGTTTGCGATTGTTGCATCCGCCAGCGGTGTAAAGCCGGTAATCGTGATGTAGCGCTTCACACCATTTGCTGCGATGGTGCCAGCCCGCTCAAGTGAGACGGTGGCCCCCTCTGCATCGCCTTCCAGTGCTTTCTGTGCAGCAGCCTTCAAGTGCGGCAGGTAGTCAGGCTCAGAAGCCCTGACGCCGGGCTGAAGGTGCGGGCGAGCAGGAATATTCTGCTTTGGCGAACCGTTCTCGTTGATGTAGCCGATACCTGCGTTACCAAAATCTCCTTCAGCATCCTGACGCTCATCCCTGGCTTCCGGGACGCCCACCAGAACGTCCCTGTTAGTGAGGGTCTTAAGAGCTTCCAGAATGGCCTGCGCATTATCAGCGCGAATCGTTACGCCCGATCTCATAGCTGAACCCCGCCATAGCCGAAGAATTGCAGGTACTGCCAGAACTCCGCGCCGTAACGTGAGAAGTTCCAGAAGCCCGCGTCAGCATTCAGCGTCGAGCTGTTGTCGTAGCTTACGCTGACCTTGTCCACGGACTTTGACGAGACGACGCCGCTGGTTGAACCGCCCGCACCACCCAGCGCCCCGGCAGCCTTATCAGCTGCGTTAAGCACCATGTAATGCGCAACGAACAGCTCAGCCAGATAAGGGAACATTTCCCCCATGGCGGAACCGTCAATCAGCAAATCAGCCAGGTTTAAACGGAAGTTGATTACAGCGTCGGGGTATCGGGTGGTGTCATCGAACTGAGGAAAGTCGCGGCGAAAATCACTTACTGTCGGCAGATTTCGGTTTCTTGACATTGCCTTCACCTTCCGGTGCGGTATTTGAAGCGGGAGCCTGAAGCGCCGCCAGCTGCGTGGTCAGATCAGCAATGGTCGCGTCCTTTTCGGTCACCGACAATTGCAGATCGCCGATGACTTTATCCTTGTCCGCCAGCTGTGTGGTCAGGCTGTCAATATGCGCCTGAAACGCCTTGTCATCATCGCTGTTGCGGGCATCGCCGTTGACATCTGCATGGGCAGTAACGAACCAGTGCCCCGCCACGCTTTCATCAACAGTATGCTCACCCGCCTCAAAGCGCTGAGAGGTGCCATCGCTGTGAGTAAAGTTAAACGGTGTATGAACGCGAATTTTTTTCTTAGCCATGTCGTTCTCCAGAAAGCCCCTTGCGGGGCCGGTTTAAATTAAATGCCGTCCAGATACGCCATGGTTTCCGGGTACGGTGACTCAACAGCGCCCAGCTTGCCGTAATAGGTGGTCAGCTGATAAATGCCGCGGTACTGAAGCGGTACATTCATCAGTGGCACCATCGGGAAGCGCACGTATTTCTTATCGTTGGTGTAAGCCACCATGCGATCGGAGCCGCCTACGCCAGCGCCTTCCAGCCATTTCACCGCGTAAATCTTCAGGGGTACGCCGTTCTGGTGGAATGCAATGGTGTTGTTCTGCAGATAGGTCAGCAGGGACTGATTACCTGCTTCAGATACAAGACGCTGAGAAAGCAGCGCGAATGCCTTAGGTGGCAGACGCAAGTCACGCGGTACGATGGTATAACCCGACGCCAGCCAGGCATTGGTCAACAGCGCATTGATGGAGTCCAGAATTTCGGCATTGGTGGAGTCGGCCCACTTTTTGACCGCATTCGTCACGGTCGCACCGGTGTAGTTGAACAGGCCTTTTACGCCCAGCTGTGAATCACCGCGATAAACCTGCTCGTCGGTATCCATGTTCCATTTCAGCTGCATGCCATCGTACTTCTGCGTGTCAACCGGTCGGCCTACCTGAGCAGCGGCAGCCAGCTCGACTACCGTCCAGCCCAACTCCATGCCCCATAAGGTCAGTGGGAAGCCTTTGCGATCGATATCCAGATTGATACCAGCAATAGCGGTAGAGTCTTTGCCGATCCAGTTCTTACCGTTCGGATTTGGAGTACCAGCAGCTGCAAAGGTGGAATTGGTGAAAGAGCTGATGTCGTCCGCAATTGAAACGTCTTCGCGCAGCTGAATGTCGCGCGACCACGTATAACCCACCAGTGGCATATTTAGCGTCTGATCCAGACGCTCCAGCTCACCGACCAGGAATGCGCCAGCGCCGTCAACAGTGGCTTGGTCATAAGTAAACATATTTAGCGATTCCCTTAGATGTTGTAAGCGACTTCAGCGTTGCCGTTGGCATCGCCTGCGCCGGTGAATGTAGCGTTTGGCAGGATGACGGTTTCCCCGTCCACTGCTGCGCCAAGAATTGCCCCCAAGGGACTTGCGTCGGTAGGGTTAGCGTTGCGCACATAAACCGGCGCGCCTTTAGTGAGGTTTACAGCAGTGCCGCCGATGTTCACGGTCATATAGCCGCGCTTCATAACGTCGCCGGTAAAATGCTTACCGGTGCCAACCTGACGAACCATATCCGGGGTGGACGTGGTTGGGTAAGGACGCATATACAGGCCGGTAATAACGGTAGCCGCGTCAGACGCTGCAAGCGGGATGAACTTGCCATCTGCGCTGTCTTTGCCAGCCAGGCCGTATGCACTGAACGATTTTGCTGAGTCCAGAATAACCGGCTCTGCGGTCAGATCCTGAGGGCGTGAAACGCCCCCGGCGATGCCTACTGGCATCCGGTACAAATATGCAACCATGGGTTTTTCCCTTATTTATTCCAGTGGGCGTCGAAGGCTTTGTTCAGCGCAGCCGGTGAGTTTTTGTTGGAGCCGTCGTAGAACGAACCGCGTGAAGTGGTGACTGGTGCGCCATTGCGCAGCTTGGCAATTTCACTGGCCGACACGAAAACTGCATCCAGTGTCGCTTTCGGCATTTTGGCAAAGTCAGGAGTAGCACCAACCAGCGGAGCCAGCAGTGCCTGACCTTCTGCGGTTTTAAAAGCCGCGTCCATAGTGGCGCGTTTAAACGCAGCAAGTTTGCCACCCTCAGGCAGCCGCACACCCGGCATAATCAGCTCGGCGCGGGATACAATGCCCTGATGGTAAGCGGCATCGTTTGTGGCTTTACGCTTTTCGTCTTCTTCATCCGGGTCAGAATCGGTGGTAGATGTTGAGGCCGGGTTGATAAGCTGCTGAACCAACAGCGCCAGCGCATCGACTTTCTTTTCAAGCTCACTGGTGCTCATGGCGCCAGCGTTTTCGCCATCTTCGTCAGTCGTCAGGCCGCCAAGCTCTTTTTCTACAGGAAGAGGCTGGGCCGGGTTAATCGTGATATTTACTGCCCGAGCCAAATCAAGGCTTGGTTCGACCAGTTCTGCTGGAGCGTTATCAACCAAATCGGCCAGCGTATCGGCATCTCTGGTTTTAATTGCCCGTTTCAGCTGGGTTAACCAGCCCTGATTTTTGGTAGTCATGAATGTGCTATCTCCAATTGAACAGCGAATGCCTGCACGACCGTTGGGGACGCCCGCACAGTGGTTACCGATAATGGTGTGTTGTCGGGCTTGCCCGGCGCCCTGCTGCTCATACTCGGCGTCGTAACCCATAGAAATTTGCTCCAGACCATCCATTACTTTCTGAATGGCCTCAGCGGTTTTGATGTGAATATCGCACAACATTAAATCTGCCCGGTCACCCGTTCCTCGCCGGACGTTCTGAATGTGACCGTGCGAGTGCTCGCGCCAGTTACCCGGATTGACCATGTCTTTCGGGTGGCCCAGCGTGAATGCCATGCCTTCGAACGATGCCAGCGTTTCTGGCCGGAATACTTCGTCTGCGTCACGCGTTACGACAATCTCGCCATCCTCATCACCAACGATGCCGGGTAATTCACTTTCGTCATATACCTGCGCGCCGGTGCGGGCGATCGGGACGTCTTTGCATAAAAGGGAACCATCGGCCATTTCGAAACGAGTGTTGCCGAGGCGGGTTGTGTAAAAATATTGCATTGCGCCACCTGCATTCAGGCATTAAAAAAGCCGCACACGCGGCTTGTTTTTTGTTTCGGATTAAAATCTCATTTTCCGGGAATTTGAAGGCTTTTCTTTTTCTATTCTCTGGTTAATTTTTTCAAGCCCCTCTTGTAATATACTCATAGCCTTTCTCATCTCATCGCCTATCCCTAACTCCTCCATAAGAATATTAAATAGATACGCCTCTACAGGAAGGCCATTTTCGTAGGTAAAGCCAATGACATCGCCACTATCATTAAACACGATTAAAATTTTAATCGGCTCTCCACTTTCCGGATAATAAATCAGGTAAGAATCTGCAATTGCAATAGTCATATCTTTTCCTTATATTAATAGAATAATCACCATAAAAGATAGACCTTATTTAAAAATCTCGACCTATAAAACCACTTCGCAATAGCAGCGGCAGTTAGGAAATTGACCGGCGTGTCCGGTCATACCGTCAAGCGTTGGGGGGGTGGCCCACTCCACATACTGGCCGTTCATCTGAGCATGAGAGTGGCGCACGTCGCCGTCTTCAGAAGTGCGCCAGATGTAGCCACGTGAGCCAATGGAGGTAGAACGTGCCTGGGTGATTGCGGTTGATGCTCGCCCCACTTCCGTGCGGGCAATCGTTCGGGCCCGCGCCTCAGTCACCTGGCCGGTTCGCATAATTTCATCTTTCAGCGCGCTGGAGCGCTTACCGGACACCACGGCTTCAATCGCCTGATTATGAATGTCGTAAACGCGGTCGGCGGCTTCGAGCGGCAGTGACTTGAACAGCTTCACCTGCTCTTCAATGATGCTGCGGGTAACCTGCCCCTGACTGCCAGCCATCACGTCACGCAGACCGGCAGAGATTTGCCAGGAGCGCTCACGCCACACAGCATCGTCCGCAATCTCCAGCGTGCTGATGAGGCGCTTCGATATCGCCTCAGACCACGGCTCAATCAGGTCAGCATAGCGATCGAGC
>Ga0308160_10003562_pt1 | contig 17442 bp, 18 predicted proteins | sample PhyFR1_FD_201036 | JGI IMG/M metagenome (GOLD analysis project Ga0308160, IMG submission 201036) | Phyllosphere microbial communities from UC Gill Tract Community Farm, Albany, California, United States - DLSLF.R1 | ecosystem: Host-associated > Plants > Phyllosphere > Unclassified | place: USA...
TCGGGGCGCGCATGGCCGCAAGCGGACCCAAGCAATACCTGAAAATCGGCGGCAAGCCCATGCTGCGGCATGCCATCGATGCCTTCCTGTTCAGCGAACTGATCGCGCACACCTACATCGTGGTCAGCCCCGACGATCCGGTGATCGACAGCATCGTGCCCAGCCATGGCGTGACTGTGCTCAGATGCGGCGGTGCAACACGCGCCGAATCGGTACAGAACGGTCTGGCCGCGCTGAACGGCACCCTGCGTGAAAACGACTGGGTACTGGTGCACGACGCCGCCCGTCCCGGACTCGACGAACAATTGATCGAAAAGCTGATCACGCATACCGGCGAACACCCGGTCGGCGGCCTGCTCGCGCTGCCGGTGGTCGACACCGTGAAGCGCTGCATCGCCGGCGACGTCGGCACCGTCTCGCGCGAAGGCATGTGGCTGGCCCAGACGCCGCAGATGTTCCGCTACAAGCTGCTGCGCGACGCGTTAAGTGCTGCGCGCGACATGAAGCAGATCACCGACGAGGCTTCGGCCGTCGAGGCGCTGGGCCTGTCGCCGAAGCTGGTCGAAGGCGACCCGCGCAATCTGAAAGTCACGCTGCCCGGCGATATCCGCATTGCCGAGATGTACCTGGCAACGACCCAACCCGCATTCCTGTAAGCGAACCATGGCACTAGCATCCTACAACCCGACCCCACCGTTTCGCATCGGCACCGGCTACGACTGCCACCGCCTGGTGGAAGGCCGCAAACTGATCGTCGGCGGCGTCACCATCCCGCACCGTCTTGGCCTGTTCGGCCACTCCGACGCCGACGTGCTGCTGCACGCCATCATCGACGCGCTGCTCGGCGCCGCCGCCCTCGGCGACATCGGCAAGCATTTCCCTGATACCGATCCGATGTTCGCGGGCGCCGATTCGCGCACGCTGCTGCGCGAAGCGGCCACGCGCGTGCTGGCCACCGGCTACACCATCGGCAACGTCGACGCCACCATCATCGCCCAGCAGCCGAAGATGGCGCCGCACATCCCGCAAATGGTTTCGCGCATCGCCGAAGATTTGGGCGTGTCGCCGCAGCAGGTGAACATCAAGGCCAAGACCAATGAGAAGCTGGGTTATCTCGGCCGCGAAGAGGGCATGGCCGCCGAAGCGGTGGCGATGCTGATCCGCGCGGCGGCTTGATGGAATAGGGCAGCACCGCGCTGCTCAACCGTTTTACGAGGACGACCTCGCCCACATCGGGAAACACGACCGGGACGGCCCGGCTCTTCGAGGAGAGCCGTATGGCTTGGATCATGTTGTTCGTGGCTGGGGTGCTGGAAGTGGTGTGGGCGTATTCGATGAAGCAGTCCGAGGGGTTTACGCGGCTGCTGCCTTCGGTGATTACCATCGTCATGATGGCGGCGAGTTTCGGCTTGCTGTCGTTTGCGATGCGCTCGATTCCGCTCGGGACCGGCTATACGATCTGGACCGGGATCGGTGCGGTGGGGGCGTTCGTGGTCGGGATCACGGTGCTGGGCGAGTCGGTGAATGCGACGCGTATCCTGGCGGCGGTGCTGATCGTGTGTGGGCTGGTGTTGATGAAGATGTCGGCCGAGTAAAACTACTTCTCGACTTTCACCCGCCGTACCGCGTGGACTCGGGAGTCCACCCTACGAAAACCCGTGGCTGCACAAATGTAGGGTGGACACCTGTGTCCACGCCGTCCTACCCTCGCACATTCCATCATTCCCATCGCCACCAACCCGGGCATGCTGGAAAAAACTAGCGCCCCTGCAAACGCGCCACATCATTGCTAAAATCCCATCCCTGACCAACGCGTGTCCAAACGCGTCCATCCGGGGAAAACAATGACAACGACAAACGAGATGTCCCCACGCGCCGCCTGGATCCTGATCCTGGCCGCCAGCGCCATCCTGATGATCACCATGGGCGCGCGCCTGACCACCGGCCTGTTCCTCTCGCCGATCAACACCGCCACCGGGCTCGGCATCACCAGCATCAGCTTCGCCATGGCCATCGGCCAGTTCATGTGGGGCGCCTCGCAACCCGTGTTCGGCGCGGTGGCCGATAAATACGGCCCGGCGCGCGTGATCGTCCTCGGCGCGGTCCTGCTGGCCGGCGGCCTGGCCGCCACGCCCTTCGTCAGCTCGGAATGGGGCCTGATGCTGACCCTCGGCATCCTGTCCGCGGCGGGCGCCGGCGCTGGCAGCTTTTCCATCCTGATCGGCGCCACCGCCCAGCGTCTGCCCGCCGCGCGCCGTCCCTTCGCGTCCGGCTTCATCAACGCCGGCGGCTCCTTCGGCCAGTTCGTGTTCGCGCCGCTGATGCAGGTGCTGATCGCCGGCCCCGGCTGGATCCTCGCCATGCTGACCATGGCGGCGACGACCTTGCTGACCATCCCGCTGGCCTGGTTCCTGCGCAAGAAGCCAACGCCGGCGCCCAGCATTGTCGCAGCCGGCGCCGCCCCGGTCATCGGCATCGGCCTGACCGAGCAATTGCGCCAGGCGATGCGCGACCGCAGCTACCTGTTCCTGCACGCCGGCTTTTTCACCTGCGGCTTCCACATCGCCTTCCTCGTCACCCATTTGCCGGGCGAGGTGGCCTTGTGCGGCCTGCCGGTCGGCGTCGCCGGCACCGCGCTGGGACTGATCGGCCTGTTCAACATCGCCGGCAGCCTGACGGCCGGCGCGCTCTCGACGCGCTACCGCATGAAGAACCTGCTGGCCCTGATGTACGCCAGCCGCGCCGTCATCATCGGCATCTACCTGGTGGCACCGAAGACCGCACTGACCTTTTATATCTTCGCCGCCGCCCTCGGCTTCACCTGGCTGGCCACGGTGCCGCCCACGGCCGGCCTGGTCGGCAAGCTGTTCGGCACGCGCTACCTGGCCACGCTGTTCGGGCTGACCCTGCTGTCGCACCAGATTGGAGGCTTCTTCGGCGCCTGGCTGGGTGGTCTCGCCTTTGTGCGCTTCGGCGACTTTTCCTGGATGTGGTACGCCGACATCGCGCTGGCGATTGCCGCCGCCCTGATCAATCTGCCGATCCGCGAAGCGCCGGTGGCGCGCGCCGGCATGCTGCCCGCGGCCAAGGCATGAAGGTGGAGAACTGAGGCATGGCACGCGATACCTGGGCCTACCGCGAAGTGGCCGTGCATTCAATACTGGACGCGCGCAGCGGCAAGTTGACGATCCGCCCGATGCCGGGGCAAGCCTTTGCGCCCTCGATGCGGGTGCAGTGCGCGAAAGCCTTGAGCGATCCGGAACAGTATCCAGCAGGCACGCGCTTCCTGCTGCAGGCCAAGCTCACCGACCGCCTCGGCGGCGAGCCTTTCCTGTATGCCTGGCATGGCGACCCGGTGCTGGTATTGAGCGCCGCCAAGGCCAAAAAATTCCTCGCCGCTTTCCGCCGCGGGCGCATCTGAGGCGCGCCACGGCCGCGCCATGCAGCGCTGCGCACGCCCTTCGATAAAAATGTTTACTATCGGGACTTTGTAAGCAAAAAAGAAAGGGAAAGAAATGGCAAACAAGAAAATCGCAATCGTGGTCGGCAGCCTGCGCAAGGACTCGTTCAGCGGCAAGATCGCCAAGACCATGATCGGCCTCGCACAAGGCAAGCTGGACATGGAAATCGTCGAGATCCGCGACCTGCCGATCTACAACCAGGACGACGACACCGAGACCCCGCCGCCGGCCTTTACGGCCTTCCGCGACAGCATCCGCGCCGCCGATGGCGTGCTCTTCATCACTCCCGAATACAACCGCTCGGTGCCGGGCGCGCTGAAGAACGCCATCGACGTCGGCTCGCGTCCCTACGGCAAGGCCGCCTGGGCCGACAAGCCCTGCGCCATCGTCAGCCAGTCGCCGGGCGCGCTGGGCGGCTTCGGGGCGAACCACCACCTGCGCCAGATGCTGCCTTTCCTGAACATGCCGGCCATGCCCGCGCCGGAAGCCTATCTCGGCGGCATCGCCACCAAGTTCGACGGCGACAAACTCACCGACGACGGCCTGCGCGACTTCCTGCAAACCTTCGTCGACGCCTTTGCCGGCTGGGTCGACAAACACAGCGCCTGAGCACGCTGCCTGCTGCTCGACCACGGTCGCCGGCTTGCATGCCGGTGATCCGCTGCGCCCGGCCGCACACTTTTGAGCGGTCGCAAACGCGCAGGAGCATGCTTCTCTAGCCTTGTAGCTTGCTGTGAAAGCCAGTCTCCCTTTGCCAGGGATCTCGGACTGTTTTCCCACGGCCCGTTCGCGCATGCATCCTGCTGCGCGGACACACTACCTACAACCACATTGAGAGGCGAAGAATGTTCCCATTTTCCCAGTCGGTCCATCCCGCAGTGCGCACCCACTTGGATGCGCAAACCGCTTTCCTGAACGACGTGTCGAAGTCCTTCTTCCAGTCCTTCCAGCAGATGTGCGACCTGAACATCCAGCTGGTGCAAACCATGCTCGAGGAAAGCGCCATCGCCGGCCAGCAGCTGGTCACGGCCGACCGCCAGAGCGAAGTCATCAGCGCTGCCGCCGCCCGCGCCCAGCCGACCAGTGAAAAGCTGCGCGCCTACCAGCAGCACATCTCGCGCCTGGCGGCCGACGCCCAGGTCGAAATGGCCCGCGTGACCGAACAGCACGTGCAAACCACCAGCCGCACCGCCAAGGCCCTGGCCGATGAAGTGGCCCGTACCGCAACCGAAGAAACCGAGCGCGGCCTGCGCAAGTCGCAGGAAACCGTCGAACGCTTCACCGACCCCTTCGTGCGTTCCGGCTACAGCGGCAATGGCCAAACCGACCCGCGCGCCAGCCGTGACACGCAAGCCCAAACCGCGCAAGGCAACAGCGGCACGCCAGTATCGGGCAGCCAGTCCAGCGCCATTCCCCGTAGCGACGGCAATCCCGCTGGTTCGCAGGCCGGCAAGGGCGTGCACGGCGCTTGATAGACATCTGGCGTAATCTGTAGGGTGGGTTCTCGAACCCACCTGATGTGTCATCACATCATCCGGTCATCCGGATACTGCTCGCGGCGGAAAGCGGTACGCTCCTGAACGGCAGCCCGAACAGCGGACGCAAGGGCGCAATCCGCCGCACCGTTTCGTAGATGGCAAAGCTCAGCGTCAGGGTCAAGGCAATCAGCACAGGCGCCTCGACGAAGGGCGCCAGCTTCGCCGGCTTGAACCAATGGGCCAGCGCAACGATGATCGTCTGGTGCACGATGTACACCGGGAACACGGCCGCGACCAGATAGCGCCGCGCCGGACCATCGCGCTCCAGGTGGCGCGCACCGAAGCCGCAGGCGGCGACAATGGCGCTCCATGCCACCGTCGCGTACACCGTAGCCATCGCGGCGAACGCGAGCGGCGTGCGGGCATCGGGTATGCGCTGCTCCAGTAGCGCATACCAGAGTACCGTTGCAGCCCAGCCGGTGACGGCAAGCGCGAGCGCAGGCCAGCGCAGGCGGGTGAAGCGCGGCCAGCATGCCGGTGCATGGGCCAGCAGGGCGCCCATCAGGAACAGGAACAGATAGGTCGCATGGTTGAACCAGTCGTCGAACAACATATGGGTTTCGCCAAACCGGTGCAGCAGGCAGACGCGCGCCAGCGCCAGGCACGTCGCCGGCAGCACGATCAGTTTCCAGCCGTGCAGGTGACGGGCTGGCAGGTGCGCCAGGCTGGACAGGCGCGCACCCAGTATGGCGGCGAGCAGCACCAGCACGAGCGAATAGGCCCACAGGTAGGGCACGAACCACAGGTGGTTCCAGGTTGGCATGAACAGGCAGCCGTCGTGGTCGCAAAAGCCGCCGTAGCCACTGACAAACAAACCGAGAAAGCGCAGGTAGCCGCCGCTGTAGCCCACGTCTTCCTGCACCTCGAAATAGGATTGGGGCGGGACCACGACCAGCACACCGAACGCGAGCGGCAGCAGCAAGCGCAGGCTGCGCCGGCGTACGAAACGTGCGGCGCCCAGGCGCGCCAGCGCCATGGCCGCCGCCGCGCCGCCTACCAGGAACAGCAGCCCGAGCCGCCATGGCGCCGACAGCAGCATGAAGGCATCGAGGCCGGGAACGATGGCGTCGCTCTTCACGTGCCAGTCCCAGCTGACGTAATACATGCCCACGTGGTACAGCACGAGAACGAAGAAGGCGAGGATGCGCAGCCAGTCGAGGAAGAACAGGCGCGGTGGTGAATGGGTGGCGTGCATGCGAAAGCCTGGCAGTGGGAAAGCACCAGACTAGGGCCAGGCAGGGCCAGGGTGCGAGCGCTATGTGGCCAGTTGCATCGCAGTTGGGGCGAAGCGGATTCAGCCCAGGGCCGCCATCACCGCCGCACGATACTGGCGGCTGCAAGGCACGCGCATGCCATTGGCCAGCAACAGTTCGCAATCGCCATGCGGGCGCGCCAGCACCCGTTCGATGCGTGCCGCCTGCACTGCCGCGCGCCGGTGGCAGCGCACAAAGCCCGGCCCCAGTTCGGCCAGCAGCGCGCCCATGGTGGTGCGCAGCAAAGGCTGGCCCTTGATCGTATGCAGGATCACGTAATTGTCGGCAGTCTCGATCCAGCCGATGTCGGCCACCGGGACCACCGTGGTAACGCCGCGTTCCGGCACCAGCAGCTGGGCCGGGCGCGGCGCCGGCGCCAGCCGTGCGCGGACACGCGCGAGCGCACGGTCCAGGCGCGCCGCATCGAAGGGTTTCAGCAGGTAATCGGCGGCGCCCGTGTCGAAGGCGGGCAGAGCATAGCTGTCGTGGGCCGTGGTGAACACGACTGGTGGCGCCGGCTGCGGCAGGCTTGCCGCCAGCTCCATGCCGCTTACTCCCGGCATGCAAATGTCGAGGAAGAGCACGTCCGGGGCGTGTACGGCAAGCTGACGGCGCGCATCGGGCGCATCGCCGGCTTCGGCGACGACCGTCACGCCGGCGCCCTCGAGCAGGCGCCGCAGGCGCAGCCGCGCCGGCACTTCGTCGTCGACGATCAGGGCGCGCATGGCACCCGCATTTCCGCCCGCACCCCGGCTGGCAAGCGTTGCGACAGGGTCAGCGTGGCAGCCGCGCCGTGCAGGTTTTCCAAACGCGCCCGCAAATTCGCCAGCCCGACGCCGGCACCGTGGACGTTAGCTGCAGGGGCAGCGAGCACGCCGGCATCGTCGTCCACGCGCAGCACCAGGTCGGCGCCGTCGCGCAGGGCCGTTACCGCGATGCCGGTGCGCTCCGGGCGCCGTTCCACCGTATGCTTGAACACGTTTTCGAGCAGCGGCTGCAGGCTGAGCGTCGGTAGTTGGAGCGGCAGCAGGTCCGCGCCGATGTGCCAATCGAGCCGCACGCGCGCGCCGAAGCGCGCCGCCATCACGTCGGTGTAGGCGCGTGCCAGCGCCAGTTCTGCGCCCAGCGATGCCTGTTCGGACTGCCCGGCCTGCAAGGCCGCGCGCAACAGGGCAGCCAATTGCACCAGGGTGGCGTCGGCTTTCTCGACATCGGTGTGCATCAGCGAGGAAATCGTGTTCAGGGCATTGAACAGGAAGTGGGGCTGCACTTGCTGGGCCAGGCGCTGCAGTTCGGCCTGGCGCAACAGGGCGCCCGCTTGCGCCGAGCGCAGGCCTTCTTCCAGCATGCGCCGGTACGACAGCAAGCCGAAGGCGATCACGGTGAACAGGCAAACGAAGAGCGTGATCTTCGAGGCTTCGTACAGGAACAGCTGCCGCCAGGGATCGTGCCGGTAGCTGGCGCCGGCCAGCGCATACACGCCATGGCGGATGCCGAAAGCGAGCGGCACAAAGGCAATCCAGTACATCGGCAGCCAGGCCGCCTGCAGGGCGAACCAGCGCCAGGGCTGTTCAATCGACACCGCATGGCGCGCGGTGGCGCGCTGCTGGACCAGCCAGAGCGCGCTCAGGACCAGCGCCGAAGACAGTTCCCAGACCAGCGGCTGCCACAGCGCATCGCCGCCGCTGCGCCGGTACTCCTGTACGGCAATCAGCACCATCAGTGCCCAGAACAGGCACCAGGCGCAGACGACAACCCGGGTAGTGCGAATGGCCGGCATGAACAATCCCTGTGTGAATCCGGGAATCATCATGTAATTGGAGCAAGATGTCAAAGCAGCAGAAGGTGCGCTTCAGTTGCCAACATCGCCCTTCGCATCCTCCTCATCCGCCCGCTCGCGGTCCAGCTCCGCCTTCATCTGCGCCACATCGTCCATAAAGGCATCCACCGAATCGTCGGCCGTGGCGCGCATGTCCGGCGGCAGCAGCACCGACATGTAGAGTTCATCGGCCAGCCGTCCGTTGCGCTGCTCGTTGCTGATGAGTACCAGCCCCGACCCGAGCAGGGCCAGCGCCGCGCAGATGGCCGTGAAGCGCCTGCGCGGCCTTGGCGCCACCGTGGTCAGATGAAACCAGACCATGCCCGCCACCAGCACGATCGCCACATGCGAGCCATAGCGCGTGAACACCTCGATCGACCAGGCGTAGCCCACCGCACTCGACAGCAGGCGAAAGCCCATCAGCACCGCCACCCCGCAGCCAAAGATGAACAGGTGGCGCCCGAGCCGCGCGTGACGCCCGAACAGGCGGTTGCCGAGCGCCCACAAGCCGGCCCAGACCAGCCCGGCGCCCAGGCCGTAGGCCAGTGCCTGCAAATAACGGAACAGGCGGAAGGGCTGGGTATCGGCCAGCCACATGGTGAACAGGGCCACCAGCGCGATCAGGGCCGTGCCCGCCAGGCCGGGCAGGCCGCCTTCCCAGCCGTGGCGGGTGCGGTCCAGCGTCTCGGGCGCGACCATGAAATCCGCCGCACGCACGCGCACGCTGGTGTGGCCCAGCCGCACCACGGTGTTGCCGCCTAACGCCAACGTCGCATGGCGCCGCCTGCCATGCACCATGCCGTTGCGGGTGCCGAGGTCGCGCAGCAGCAGGCCGCCGTCGGCGTCGCGCTCGACCCGGGCATGGCAGGGCGCAACGTGGGCGTCGTCGAGGATGACGTCGTTGCCGTAGCCGCGCCCGATGCGGATCGGCAGCGTGTCGGCGCGCTGGCGATGCAGCACGTCGCCATTGCGCGCCAGGGTTTCGATGAACCACGGGCCCGTCATAGTTTCCCGCTGCGCCCGAGCGCATTCAGGAAAGCGCGCGTTACGCGCATGCCGTTGTCGTAGGACACGCCGGCCACGTCGAGCCGGCTTTGCAGGCTGGCTTGCGGATTGTCGGTGCTGGCTGTCAGCAGGGTGAAGTTGTACAGCCCCGGAAATTTTCGGTAGGCGCGCACGCAGGTGACGGCGCGCAGCGGCAGCGTGTTCGAATGCACGAAGCGCTCGCTGCACAGCGGCCCGGTGAGCCGGGTGTCGCGCGTGCTGCCGAGGCGGTCGATGCGGAACTGGCTGCTGGCCAGCGCCGCGAAGCGCAGCGGGTGCAGGGTGGGCGAGCGCAGGTACTGGTGGGTCATCGACACGTGCCCGGTCTGCTGGGTGTCCGACACGTAGATGGCGGACTCCATGGCGCAGCTCAGGGTGTCGGCGCTGTAGGACGCATCGGCCATCACGTTCGAGCGGCCCCAGCAGCGCACCTGGCCGGATTCGCGCACCGGCACCCGGTAGGGGCCCATGTTCTTGATCGACAGCGGCGTATCGAGCAGGCGCGCGACCATGGCGCGCTGGTGCGCCAGAAGTTGAGCGGCGATCAGGGGATTGAAGTCCTTCGGCGGCGCACCTTGCAAGGCTACCGTCTTCAGTAAATCTTGGGCATAGCGCACCGGCACCAGGAAGCTCACCGCTTCACCGTCGCGCCGCTTCGACACATTGATCCCGGCCACGGTACCGCCGGCCGTCACACTCGGTCCGCCACTCATGCCCGAATTGATCGGCCCGCTGAAGATCAGCTGGTCATAAAAGCTGCGGCTGACCACGCCGTTATAGGCGCCTTCGGAAATGGCAAAGCCGAGGTCGAGCGGATTGCCGAGCGAGTACAGCGGCTGGCCCTGGATCAGTTTCACCGGCTTCTCGGGCACGCTGAAAAAGCCGCTCCCCTGGCGGTTGACGCGCAACACGGCAAGGTCGTGCAGGACATCGACGGCCAACAATTCGATGGGGCCGCGGTTGCCGTCGGTGTCGACGTATTCTCCGGTGTAGACGGCCGGATCGAGCGCCATTTGCGACACCACGTGGTAATTCGTCAGCACCAGGTTCGATTCGCCGACCAGGAAGCCGGAACCGACCGTGGACTGGGTGCGCCCATTTCTGAGCAGCATGCGGATCTGCAGCAAGTCGCCCTGTGCCGAGGAGTACAGTTCCTGCGCGGCCGACGAAGGCGGCGGCAAGGCCGTGGTGGTGTCGGTTTCGCCGGGGCCGGGGGCGGGCGGTGTGGCAGCGGGCGGCGCGGCCGGCGGCGTGACGAGCGGCGGCGCATCGGACTTGCCAGTAAGCGGAGATGCGGGCGGAGATGCCGGCAGAGAAGCGGATTGGGCCGTCGCAGCTTGCAACGGCAAGGCGGCAGGCGCACGGAGTTTGTCGCCGGGCGCGGCGTTGGACGTGCTCAGGCACAACAGCAAGAGAAAGCTGGCGGCGCGTCGCATGGTGGTTGGCGCCGGCAACAGCCGGCGCGCATTACATAGGTAGCTGGGGTAAGCCTATTCTGCCACCAGATCAGCCGAACTGGAGAACGAAAAGCGACGGCTTAGAGTTCGCCGTCTTCCGCCACGGTTTCCGGCGCGCTCATCATGTGGCCGAGCTTGGCCTGCTTCGTGTTCAGGTAGCTGTTGTTGAAGGCATTCCGGTTCACCAGCAGCGGCACGCGCTCGGTGACGTCGATGCCGAGGCGGGTCAGGGCGTCGATCTTGCGCGGATTGTTCGTCATCAGTTTTACTTGCTTGATGCCGAACTGCTCCAGCATCGGCAGGCAGAGTTCGTAGTTGCGGGCGTCGGCGTGGAAACCCAGTTGCAGGTTCGCCTCGACCGTATCGGCGCCGGCTTCCTGCAGGCGGTAGGCGCGGATCTTGTTCACCAGCCCGATGCCGCGGCCTTCCTGGCGCAGGTACAGAAGGGCGCCACGGCCTTCGGCGGCGATGCGCTTGAGCGCGCCTTCGAGCTGGGCGCCGCAATCGCAGCGCTGCGAGAACAGCACGTCGCCGGTGAGACACTCCGAATGCACGCGTGCCAGCACCGGCTCGCCGTTGCCGATGTCGCCGAGCGCCATCACCAGGTGCTCCTTGCCGGTGGAGTGCTCGACAAAGGCGTGCAGCGTGAACTGGGCCCAGGGTGTCGGCAGGGCGCAGGACGTGACGTAATCGAGCAAGGGTGCGGCGGTAGTGTTGTTGTTGTCGGACATGCTGGGTCTTCGGAGCGAATGGCTGTAACCGGCAAGTATAAAAGATTTCGCGGCTTCCCGTGCGGCTGACGGCCGCGCCAGGGGATCACCGACCAGCGCCGACTAGCGCCCGGCACGCCTGCGCCATGTTACCCTTGTGACATCGTCAACATTCAAAGCTTATGGACCGAGCTACCAACGCAATTCCGGCAGTGCGCCCGCGCCAGGGCCGCCGCCGCTCGCTCGGCACCTGGCTGGCGCTGGCCTTCGCGCTGCTGTCGCTGGTGCTGACCGTGCTGCTGGTGGAAGTGGTCGACATTGCCGCCACCGGGCAAGTGCAAACCAGCATAGGCCACGGCCTGCGCGAACTGGCCCTGCAAACCGCCGATAAGCTCGACCGCGGCATGTTCGAACGCTACCGCGAGGTGCGCCTGCTGGCCGGCCGGCGCGACCTGGCGCCCGGCACGGCCAGCCTGGCCGAGCGTCGCGCCGCGCTCGACGCCATCCAGGATACCTACGGCTTTTACGACTGGATCGGCATGGCCGGCGCCGACGGCCGCGTGCAGGTGGCTGGCCGTGGCCTGCTCGAAGGCGCGGACGTGACCCAGCGGCCCTGGTTCCGCAACGCCCAGCGCGGCGTGAACGTGGGCGACGTGCACGAAGCCGTGCTGCTGGCGCGCGTCCTGCCGAAACAGGGCGGCGAACCGCGCCGCTTCGTCGATGTCGCATTTCCCTGGCTCGACCGCGATGGCAAGACAATCGGCGTGCTCGGCGCCCACCTGTCCTGGCAATGGGCGCGCACGGTCGAACGCTCGGTGATCGCGCCGATTGCCGCCCGCGGCGGCCGCGTCGAAGCCCTGATCGTCAGCAGCGCCGGCGTGATCCTGCTCGGACCGAAGAATCTGCAAGGCCAGACCATCGACCTGCCGAGTTTTCAATCGGCGCAGCGGCAGGACCATGGCTTTCTGGTCGAGCGCTGGCCAGACGGTCATTCATACTTGGTGGGTTATGCGCGCAGCCAGGGTTTCGACAGCTATCCCGGCCTCGGCTGGACCGTGCTGGTGCGCCAGACCGTGGACGACGCCTACGCCCCGGCGCTGCGCCTGCGCGAACGCGCGCTGTGGAGCGGCATCGCGCTGGCGCTGCTGGTGTCGGTGCTGGGCGTGCTGGCGGCGCGCTACATCACGCGGCCACTGGGCCAGCTGGTGCGCGACGCCGGCCGCATCCGGCGCGGCGACAGCGCCCGGCTCGACAGCACGAGCAGCACCTACCTCGAAGTCGAACGCCTGTCCGAAACCCTGAATGCCCTCGTGTGCGACCTGGTCAGCGGACGCGCCGAGCTGCAAGGCCTGAACGCCACCCTGGAAGCGCGGGTCGACGCGCGCACGGCGGAGCTGGAGCGGGCGCTGGTGGCCGTGCAGGCCAGCGAGCAGCGCGTGGGCGCGATTGTCGAGGCGGCCCAGGATGCCTTCCTCGGCGTCGACTTGCGCGGCATGGTCACCGACTGGAACGGCGCCGCCGAACGCATGTTCGGATGGAAGCGCAGCGAAGTGCTGGGCTGGCCGATCGCCGAACTGATCGTGCCGCAGCGCTTCCGCCCCAGCACCGCGCGCGCCATCGACCACTTCCGTGCCACAGGCCTCAGCGTGCTGCTGGAACGGCGCGCCGAACGCTTGGTGATCAACCGCCAGGGCATCGAATTTCCCATCGAAATGACGGCGGCCCTGGCCGGCGGCGGCGGCGGCGTGTTCTTCGCCGTGTTCCTGCACGATATTTCCGAACGCAAAAAGGTCGAGCGCATGAAGAGCGAGTTCGTCTCGACCGTGTCGCACGAACTGCGCACGCCGCTGACCTCGATCCGCGCCTCGCTGTCGCTACTGGCCGACGGCATGGCCGGCGAACTGGCGCCCGACGTGGCGCAGCTGGTCAACCTGGCCAACGACAGCAGCGAGCGCCTGGTGCGCATGGTGAACGACGTGCTCGATCTGCAGAAGATCGAGGCCGGCGGCATGGGCTTCGAACGGCGCGCCCAGCTGCTGCTGCCGGTGGCGGAACACGCGCTCGATTCGATGCAGGGCTACGCCGCCCAGCTGGGCGTGCACCTGCGCCTGGAATGCAGCGAACCCGCGCGCGACCTCGCCGCCGCCATCGACCGCGACCGGCTGGTGCAGGTGCTGACCAACCTGCTGTCGAATGCGGTGAAGTTTTCGCCAAGTGGCGGGACGGTGACGCTGGTGCTGGCCGAGCACGGCGCCTGCGCGCGGCTGGCGGTACGTGACCAGGGCGCGGGGATTCCGCCGGAATTCCAGGCGCGCGTTTTCCAGCGCTTCGCCCAGGCGGATGGGGCCGACACGCGGCAGAAGGGCGGCACCGGGCTTGGCTTAAGTATTACCAAGAGCCTGGTGGAAGAGCATGGGGGGCGGATCGGGTTCGAGACAGCGGCGGGGCAGGGGACGACGTTTATGGTGGATTTGCCGGCGGTGCAGGGCTGAACAGCCGGGGTCAGGTCTGACATTCGGACACGAGCTCATGCTTGCAGCAGCATCAGTTACCAGGCCGCAAAAACCGTCTTACCCTTGCCAGCAATTCCTGCGGTTCGAAAGGCTTGACGACGAAGTCGTTGGCGCCGGCATCGAGGCCTCGCACGGTGTCGCGTTCGGTGTTCTTCGCGGTCAGCATCAGCACCGGCACTTCGCGCCAGGCCGGTTGTGCGCGGATCAGGCCGACAATCTCGAAGCCGTCGACGTAAGGCAGCATCACGTCGAGCAGCACCAGGCCGGGCGGGTTCGACGAAGCGATGTATTCGCTGGCGGCACGTCCGTCGGCCATGTGCGTGACCTGGTAGCCCTGGCGTTCCAGCATGAAGCGCAGGACCTGGGAAATGTGTTCGTCGTCTTCAACGACAAGAATGCTGGCGGGATCGGTCTGCATGCGCAATGGTAAGCGTGGAGGCAGAGCGATTATAGCCAAGCGATCACCGCACAGGTGCGCACAGGAAGACAGCGTGGGCCGTCCGTGCTAGATTTACATCTTTCCAATAATAAATACTTGGCTTTGCGCCGGTGCATGCGGACTATGAAAAAGACCATCCTGGAAGTGTATGCAATGGCCGTGTGCTTCTTCACAGCCGTGTGTTTCGTGGTGACTGCCGCCATGGGCCTGTATGCCTTGCTCGGCATGAGCAAGCCGGAATTCACGATGTCCTCGATGCTGTACGAAGACTTCCAGAGCAATGATGCTTACTTCGAGTCTTACCGCGGATACCGCATGGCCCGCGAATGCTCGAGCGACGAAAAAAAAGACTGCATCCGTCCGCCGGAAGCCCGGTTGACCCAGCTGCGCACCGATGCCTACGCGCGGGCAGTGGCCACCGAGGGGCGTAACAGCACCCAGATGCTCGTCAAGTGCCTGATCGTGATGCTGGTCGACGTGCTCATGTTCGCGGTCCATTGGGTTTTGGCACGCCGCTCTCGCGCTCGCGCCGAGATTTAAATCCGGCGCAGCGGATCGAGCAAACCACGCAAATCATTGTGATCGAGCTCGTACATCAGTTCCAGTAATTCGCCCAGTTCGCCGCGCGGAAAGCCCTCGCGTGCAAACCAGCCAAGATAGTGGGCGGGCAGGTCGGCGATCTTGCGGCCCTCATATTTACCGTAGGGCATTTCTCGGGTCAGCAGCAGGGACAGGTGTTCGGGTTTCATCGTGGCGGCACTTTAGCAAATCCAGGGAACGATGTAGCATTAATACTACTGGAAGCATGCGCTGGAGACCGACATGAACACCCATTTCAACCTCGACCGTTTCGTCGCCGCGCAAGACCCGGTCTATTCCGACGTGCTGGCCGAACTGCGCACCGGCCGCAAGCACACGCACTGGATGTGGTTCGTCTTTCCGCAGATCGAAGGGCTGGGCAGCAGCGAGATGGCGCGCAAGTATGCGATCGGCTCGGAAGACGAAGCCGCCGCCTACCTGGCCCATCCGGTGCTGGGGCCGCGCCTGCGCGAATGCGCGCGCCTGGTCGCCACCCACGCCGACCGCGATATCGGCGCTATCTTCGACAGCCCGGACGACCGCAAATTCCAGTCATCGATGACGCTGTTCGCCGATGTCGCGCCCGACGAGGCCGTATTCCAGGCCTGCCTCGACATCTTCTTCGATGGCAACGGCGATCCGGCCACGCTGGCGCGCGTGTGAGTCTGAGCGTCAGGAGTTGAAGTCGATGGGAACCGGCAGCCGCGGCGGCTGCCAGCGGTAGCGCGCATCGAACACGTCCTGGCCTGGCTGGTCGCCTTTCCACTCGATGCCCAGCAGGTTGGTCAGGCTGTGCGCCAGCCAGTCGCCGCGCACCGGCAGCGTCAAACTCGCACCCGGCGCGGTGTCCTGGTACGAACTCCACACCATCAGCGGAATCCGGTAGCCGTCCGGCGTGGTGGCGCTGTGGCCGGCGCGGTCGATTGTGTGGCCGACTTCCTGACCGTGGTCCGACAGGAATACCCACATTTGCTTGCCGGGCGCGTGGCGGCTCAGGTCGAGCGTGGCGGCGACTGTGCCGTCGTGGTAGCGCACCGCCGCATCGTAATCGTTGCGCATGGCGCGCAGCCAGGCCGGGCGGCCGGCGCTGCGCAGGCGCGCGTCGACCCCGTCGGCGGCATCGGCAAACGGCCGCATGCCGGCCGGGTGGCGCATTTCGTAGTCCGGGTGCAGGCCCAGCATGTGGACCACGATCAGCTTGCGCGGCGCCGGATCGAGCAGCGCGGTGCGCAGCCCGGGCAGCACGTGTTCGTCGAGTGCTTCCGAGCCGCGCCCCGGCTTGCGGTTCAGGATCTCGACGGTGTCGGCCAGGCGCGCATGTTCCTGCTCGATGGCGAGGTCGTTGTGGTTGCTGATCCACCAGGTGCGGTAGCCGGCCGCGCGCGCCAGCGCCAGCAGGTGCACGCGCTCCTTCGATTCCGGCGTGCCGAAGTAGAACAGGTTGCGCAGCGCCGGCACCGTCGACGCGTTCACCGACCAGGCATGGCGGAACACTTCCATACGATCGCCCAGTTCGCGCTGGCGCGCGCGCAGCTTCGGCGAAGTCGGGCGCGCATAGCCGTAGCTGCTCATGTTATTCCGGTTCATGCTTTCGCTGATCACCAGCACCAGGGTGTCCGGGCTGTCTGCGGCCAGGGTCGGCGCCAGCTCCTTTGCCGCCGCCAGCAGGCGCTGGCGCTGGGCGCCGAGCTCGCCCCAATGGCGGCGCAGGTCGCCGATGTCCTGCGCCCACTGCGGCCAGAACAGCATCGGATGATGGCGGCGCCAGGGTTTGCTCACCAGCGAGCCGAGGATCAGGGCCAGCATCAGCACGGCCAGTGCGATGCGCCAGCCGCGCGGCTCGGGCAGGTGCGGCGGCGCGCGCCACCACAGGCGCATGCCCCACACCAGCACGGCGCCGCACAGCAGGGCGAAGAGCGACCATTCGAGCATGTCGCGCCAGTACATGGCGGCGAATTCGCGCGATTCGCCGGGCGTGGTGTTGGCCACCGCACTCAGCACCATCGAACTGTTCGGCAGGGCGTCGTAGCACGATAACAGGAAGCCGCGCACCGCGCCGTCGAGCACGAAGGCCATCCCCAGCAGCAGGCAGAGCCAGCCCTGGATGCGGCGATGTCCTGCGCTGCGCATCGGCCAGCACAGCCAGAACCAGCCGGGCAGGGCCAGCACCAGCACTTGCCAGGCACGGGTGCCGGCGTGGCCGGCGTTGATCGCGGCCAGGATGGCAAGGAAAGGAAGCAGCAGCGGCAACGCCCGGTTCAGGCGCGCAGCTAGGCGATTTGAAGTGGGACGGAAACGGACTGCGGGATGGTTCGACTGCTGCATGCGGGTTCCGGGCTCAAGGCAAAGGCAGGCGGATTGCCTGCTCGGCGGCGAGTGTAGCGAGCGGGGTGTGAAGATTTCGTTAAGCGCGGAAAATAGTTGCGCGCATGGCCGCTTTGACAAGCAGATCGGCTGCGGGCTTGTTGTGCGTATAATCCGCGAAGCTATTCACCAATTTTTAGAAATCAATAACTCCATGGGTTCATCCTCCGACAACATCAGCATGGCCGTGTTCTGCGACTTCGAGAACGTCGCCCTCGGCGTGCGCGATGCGAACTACGAGAAATTCGACATCAAGCCCGTCCTC
>Ga0308160_10003564_pt1 | contig 17439 bp, 17 predicted proteins | sample PhyFR1_FD_201036 | JGI IMG/M metagenome (GOLD analysis project Ga0308160, IMG submission 201036) | Phyllosphere microbial communities from UC Gill Tract Community Farm, Albany, California, United States - DLSLF.R1 | ecosystem: Host-associated > Plants > Phyllosphere > Unclassified | place: USA...
GCGAAAAAATCTGTAATGTAGTAAATGGATCATTTGGATTTACCATCAGATAATTCTGGATGGCGGAGCCGATAACGGCATTCGGGCCGGCATCATTATTCAGCACAAATTTTCCCTGCACGGTAATGCTGTCCAGGCTTTTATTTTTCAGATAGGCATCACTTACCCCCTTCACCATACTAACACTCTGGCGTTTTTCATAAATCAACAAGGCATTTTCTGCAAGCACCTCGGTATAGGAGTAGATGTCGGCGTCCTTTTTTAAGTTGTTGAAATATGGGGTGTTGGGTTCAAAGGTTTTGCCCATTTTTGGTGCAATTACCAGATGTGGGGTGATGGTATTAAACATCTTCAGCACCACTTCTTCAAAGCCGTTGAATACTGATAAAATTATAATTAAAGCCGCACTACCAACAAATACCCCAACCACAGAAATGGTGGAAATGATGTTGATGGCATTGGTAGACTTCTTCGCAAAGAGGTACCTGCGGGCAATATAAAACGGTGTATTCAATTTAAACAGCGGTTAGGTAAGGAACGGATTGTGTTTCTTCTCAAATCCAATGGTTGTAGATCTACCATGCCCTGGAAATACCTTGGTTTCCTCAGGCAGTATAAATAAGTTCTCTCTGATGTTTTTAATCAGCTGTTCATGATTTCCCCCTGGCAGGTCGGTACGCCCGATACTGTTGTAGAATAACACATCGCCTCCGATCAGGAAATTATCCGCTTCCGAATAAAAACAAAGATGTGCAGGTGAATGCCCCGGAGCAAAAATCAAACGTAAACTGCTGTTCCCAAAGGTAATTTCACCACTTTCCGGTAAAAAGGTCTCTGGCTCAGGAGAAAGTTCGTAAGACAAACCCATTTGAGGTGCGTAGCCGGGAATTGCTTGTAAAATAACAAGTTCACCCTGATGAAATTCTGGTTTCAGGCCCCAATTGTCAAAAACACATTTATTGCCAAAAACATGATCCAGGTGGCAATGTGTATTCAAAAGCCTTTCAGGCGTTAATCCTGCAGATTTAATGAACTGAATTAACTCGTTTTGCTCTGCACCATCATACATACCCGGGTCAATGATTACACAGGCACCGGTTTCGTCAAACAGCACGTAAGTATTTTCCTGATAGGCATTGAAGGTAAACTGTTTTATGTTGATCATGAGCTAAATTAATTTTTCCATTTAAATGTTTTTATCATCTGGTCGATGTCTTTTTTAAGAAAGTCTACCACAGGCTGAATGGAATCATATTGTGGTCTTTCATTAAAATACAGCGCCCCTCTGAAATAATGTTTTGCACTGTCGGTAAGAAAAAACTGAACAGAAGAAGCCGTATTTCCATCTATAGCATAATACACGCCATAAACTTTCTTATCCGGAAAATTTATAAGCTTCTGATCTATGGCATTCGCCTTAACGGTATGTTTAAAAGCGAGTTCCCGTGCATATTCAACCAGACGGGTAAATTCTTCCGGTGAATCAATCTTGTGATAAGTCAGGTGCAAGCGCCCATTAAATTGTGGAAATACGAGGTTATTCCAGCAGGGCTGTGCATTTTTGTCGCGATCGGGTTCTACTTTTCCATACACCGGGTAATCGAAACTGAACGCACAATCACCGCTGTATTGGGCATATTTCTTTTCGGGAAGTTCGATATGATAATAACCTCTGGGTTTTGGGGTATTTACAGGATCCCCGGCGCAGGCACTCAGCAGCAGCAAGGCAAAAGACAGATAAAACCATATTTTTTTCATACTTATGCTGTCCAGATCGCCCAGGCTCTTTCGGCCTGTAAATGTAACATTTCAAGACCACCCTTAGTTTTAGCACCTTGTGCTTTAGCCAGCCGAAGAAACTTGGTTTCTTCCGGATTGTACACCAGATCGTAAACTAGGTGTCCTGCGCCAATGTATTCATAAGGGATATCCGGGCAGGCATCAACATTCGGGAAAGTGCCCAAAGGGGTGGTATTTATCAGAATGGTGGCCTCCGACAGCAGTTGCTCATTTAGGTCTGTATAACCCAAAGTGCCTTCTACAGGATTGCGGAGTACCTTGATATAAGCAATGTTTAATTGCTCCAGTACATATTTTACGGCTTTTGCCGCACCCCCATCACCAAAAATTAAAGCTTGTTTATGATTCGACGCCAGTAGTGGCTCCAGCGATTGCTGAAAGCCATAGGCGTCTGTATTGTATCCTTTAAGCTTGCGCTTACCTTGCTCATAACTGATCTTCAGCGTATTTACGGCGCCAATATATGCCGCCGCAGGATCTAATTCATCTACAAAGTCAAGTACCGCAACTTTGTAGGGAATGGTGACATTAAGTCCCCGCAAATCAGGATTGTCCAGCAATAACTGGTCTAAAAGACCAATATGCTCAATGGGGAACAATTCATAGGCTACCTGATTCAGGCCCTCCTTCTGAAACTTCTCCGTAAAATATTTTTTAGAAAAAGAATGCGATAAAGGATACCCGATTAAACCAAATAATTCCATTTCATGACCCTAGCGTGCTGACCGAAATTTATTTTATTGAATTTAAGAAATAATCGAACGTATCGCCTCTCAAGCCCAACCTGATGGTTTCCAATGGGATAACCTCTGCCGGAGCAATATTTCCAAGGTTTACATTGGTACCAATAAGTTTAATGAACCATACTTGCTGCTCCTTTTGTGGTGCTTCCCAGATGATGGTTTCTTCAGGAATTTCTGTTAAAATCTCGTCAACCAATCCTTCTCTAACTTCTCCTGAATCACGGTAAATGCCCACATTTCCACCTTCGCGGGCTTCAGCAATAACTTTCCAGCTACCGGCTTCAATTTCAGCCTTCATCAGTTTAATCCATTTATAGGGTGCAAAGATCTTCTTTGCATCTTTAGAACCAACTTCAGAAATTACCGTAACCTGCTCTGCAAGTTTGCGGATATATTCACATTTATCTTCATGTTCAATAAAGATGGAACCATCTGAAACCTCTGCATATTCCATTCCGAACTCTTCCAGTACCCTGCGGTAATCATCAAACTGATTTCTAATGATAAAAGCTTCAAACAAAGTACCTCCAAAATAAACTGGAATGTTTGCACTGCGATATATAGCGAGCTTTTCTTTAAGATTCGGGGTAACAAATGAGGTTGCCCAACCTAATTTTACAATATCTGTATGTACGCCGGCTACGTCAATGAAGTCTTCAACTTGTCTTAAACTCAAGCCTTTATCCATAACCATGGTAAGGCCTTTATGACGCGGTTTTGCCGGACGCTCCGGTATATTATTTAATTGGTAATTCATATATGCTGCAAAGGTTATAAAAAAAAAGAAGTTCCGCTTAAGTTTTATGTTAAACGAATCTAATCTATCTTATAAATTTGTTAATTACTTCTAAAATAAGTCCGTTATCTTGCAATTGAGGTAAATATTCAAATAAAATATGATGTTTGTCCGGGTCCGTAACCAAAGCGGTCTCCAGATAAATTAAAGCCTCGTCCGACTCTCCGAGTGCAAAAAGATAAGCCACCATACGGTAATAAAGCTCCGCAGCGTCCGGATTATTCTTAATTGCCTCAGAAATGGTGTCTGCAGCGGCCCTTAGTTTTCCCAACTCATATAAAAGCGTTGAATAATCCAACCAGGCTTCTACGTCTACCGGGTTATATTCCAGCACCTTTTCATAAGCCGTTGCAGAAAGATCCATTTGGCCAAGTTTGTAATAAGCATCAGCCATAGCAAACCAGAAATCCGGATTCTCTTCATCAAGCTCTATAGCTTTTTTATAAAAATGCAGGGATTCGAAATAGCGCTCCTCAAAGTTCAGTGTCACACCGATACCAAACCAGGCATCAGCCATGGTGCTATCCATTTTCACAGATTTCTTATAATAAGAACGCGCTTCGTCCATCCTTTCGAGCTTTTCATAGCACTCTCCAATGGCACAATAGGTATCCGCATCAGGCTTTTCATACTCAAAAGTCTGTTTATAAACTTCAATTGCTTCCGCAAATTTATCCAGCTGAACCAAGGCATTGCCCTTATTGTAATAAGCAGAAGCAAAGTTATCCTTGATTAAAATTGCATAATCATAGGCGTCAATGGCTTTTTCAAAAAGGTCAAGTTTATGATAGGAGTTTGCCAGGTTATACCAGGCAGCATAAGAGTAAGGATCATTATCAATGTACTCCTGATAAAATTTGATGCTTTCCTCCTGCTTATCCAGAATATCATAACAAAAAGCCAGCTCATACAAGCCATCCTTGTTTTCCATATTTTGCTCCAGGCTTTGTTTGATGTAAACAATGGCCTTTTCATAGTCGAGCATGTTCTGGTACACATAAGAGATCTGCAGCAAAATCTCATCCGTTGTTTCTGCAACGGTAAGTGCCTTTTGGAAATTCTCCAGGGCTTCACTGTAGCGCTTAATGTTGTTGTAAATATTACCCCTTAAAATATAAATCTCAGGTTCAGATGCTTCGAGCATTTCAGCTTTTTCCAGTGCATCAAATGCCTGGTCTAACTGCTCGGTCATATAATATAAATGCGCTTGCTTTACCCGGAAAACCGCTGCATATGGATGCTGGTTCAAAGCATATTCTACGACCTGTAATGCTTTTACAGGATCATTTTTCTCAATGTAATAGTCAACAATGGTTTCGAAAGCGTGGGCATCAAAAAAGTATTGATCCTGGTTCCTCAACATCTCCTCATAACGTTCTACAGAACGTTGCGCATCATCACTAAAATCAAAATTAAATTCCTCTTCCATCGTACAAATTAATTAAAGAACAGCTCAATGATTTTAATATACCGATTAACTTTTCGTTTTATTAACGGATTACTTAAATAAATTTTCAACATTCTGGGCATTTCCCGATAAAACATTGATAATGAATGGCAAGGAAAAAATAGAAAAATTTAACTCCATCATAGGCTTAACCCGACGCGGGTAGTTCGATAATAATACAAAAATAACTAAACTTAGTCCAACACCTGGTAAAATTCAGGTAAAGAAACGGTAACCAAAGCCCGTATTTACCCTTAATAATACCGTCCAGCCTTCACATTTTTTTTGTCTATTTGTAATACAAACCGTTATCGTTATGGAAATTAACATTAAAAATGTCCTTAAAAATTTAGGGATTCTTGAAATAAATGCCGCTTACAGTACCGGTATGGAATCTGGAAAATCGGAGCAGCCTAAAGCCATTGAAAGCTATTCACCAGTTGATGGCAAAAAGATTGCCACGGTAATTTCGGCTACAGAAGCGGAGTATGAAGTGGTCATGCAACAGGCTAAAGCTGCATCTGGCTATTGGAAAACCATACCTGCGCCCAGACGAGGGGATATTGTAAGACAACTTGGTGATGCCCTGCGACGCAAAAAAACCGACCTCGGCACGCTGGTATCCTATGAAATGGGCAAAAGTTTGCAGGAAGGCCTCGGCGAAGTGCAGGAAATGATTGACATCTGTGATTTTGCACTTGGCCAATCCAGACAGTTATACGGACAAACCATGCATTCAGAGCGCCCAAGCCACAGGATGTATGAGCAATGGCACCCGCTGGGGATCGTTGGTATCATCTCCGCATTCAACTTCCCGGTGGCCGTATGGAGCTGGAACACCGCACTGGCCTTGGTTTGTGGCAATGTATGTGTATGGAAACCATCCTCAAAAACCCCGCTCTGTGCAGTTGCCTGCCAACATATCCTGGCGGAAGTATTAAAAGAAAATGACCTGCCTGAAGGCATCAGCAATCTGGTGATGGGAAATGCCGTTGGCGACCTGATGAATAATGACCCGCGCATTAACCTGCTTTCTTTTACCGGATCCACCCGCGTGGGCCGCATGGTTTCCACTGCAGTCGCTAACCGGTTTGGAAAAAGTATCCTGGAACTTGGCGGAAATAATGCCATCATCATTTCAAAAGAAGCTGATCTGGAAATGTCCATCATTGCGGCGGTATTTGGTGCCGTAGGAACCGCCGGACAACGCTGTACCTCTACCCGCCGACTGATTATCCATGAAGATATCTATGAAACCTTCAAAAACAAACTGGTTCGTGCTTATGGGCAGCTTATGATTGGAAACCCTTTAAACGAAGAGAACCATGTGGGGCCGCTAATTGATACCGCAGCGGTAGAGATGTACCTCAAAGCCATTGAAAAAGCAAAACAGGAAGGCGCCAAATTCGTTGTAGAAGGTGGCATACTGGAAGGTGAAGCTTATGCTTCTGGCTGTTATGTTAAACCCTGCGTAGCTGAAGTGGAAAATCACTTCGAAATTGTTCAGGAAGAAACTTTTGCTCCGATTTTATACCTCATCAAATATTCCAGCCTGGAAGAAGCCATTGCCATTCAAAATGGTGTGCCTCAGGGCTTATCATCCGCTATTATGACCATGAACCTGCGGGAAGCAGAAGAGTTCCTTTCCGTATTTGGATCGGACTGTGGCATCGCCAATGTCAACATTGGCACCTCAGGAGCGGAAATCGGTGGCGCATTTGGCGGAGAAAAAGAAACCGGTGGCGGGCGCGAAAGTGGCTCAGATGCCTGGAAAGGTTATATGCGCCGGCAAACCAATACCATCAATTACTCCTATACCTTACCCCTTGCACAAGGTATAAAATTCAACATCTAATTTTCCGGCCTTCTGTTAGGCCAAACAAAAAGAAAGCGGCAATCTCCTGATTTAATGGAGCTGGCCGCTTTTTTAGCGTTTACAGAATTGGGAACAGCAGGTATATTTTAATGTAATTGAGCAGTGATGCGCCGGTGATGCTGCAGTTCTGAAGGACGATAGCTGGACAATGGATGGACAATAGCCAGAGCACCGCTGCTTGAATAATTATCTTCTTGCGAAAGCAACAGTAGGCTTGCTGGTGATGGTGGTTTCATTGGCAGCTAGTTTTCCCATGCTTAGGTTACCAAGGTCGCCCATTACTGCCATATGACTTTCAGTAGATCCGGCAATTTTCAAATCAGCGGCATCTTTAATGGAAGTGTACAGGTTAACGGTATTTGCATAGATGTCTGCTTTTGCATTACCACTAAGTTTAACATCCAGATCCAACAGTTTGAAGTTTCCTTCAGTTTTTACCTTGGCATTATTTGAAGCCTCAATAGCGGCCAGGTTTTTTACAAAGACAACAACGTCCAATGGTTTTTCCTGGAATGAGCTTACCCGTAAGGTGCCACCTTGTTGTTGTACCAAAGCATTTTTTGAGTAGTATTTGTCATACACTTTTACACTTTCGTTTGCGTCCTGAATCAGGATCAGATTAACATTTCCACTTACCACAATTTTGCTGATGTTTTTAACTGTTCTTAAAGTGGTGATATTGTTTTTAATGTCAGCAGCTTTAACTGAAACAGCACTTGTCATGGTAGCGCCTACTAATAATAAAGCGATTAGGGTTTTGAATGAAGTTTTCATAATTGTATTTTTAAAATTTGTAAATCAGTGAGTTATATATTGTTTTCTTTGGTATTAAGACGCCTCGACAGAAAAAACGTTTCACGCGATTTTGTCGAATTAGACCATAAGAAGGTTAACCTCGACGAAAGCCCGGATAAATTCGACCAACAGGTAAAAAAACTTTCATTTCCATGCAATCCTATTTGATACGACCTTAAAATCCTGTATGTTTAAAGCTTTTTATGTGCATAAAGCGCCATCCCACAATTACTTTTGCCCATGTTACGTGTCGACAGTACCAAACCCTTCAAGATTGTATACGCACTGTGTAAACATGACTTTCTTGGTTATCTGGTTGAACCTCATATTGTACAGCTCAATCCTCAGGGCGACTTCTCTTTAACTTACCAACGCATATTTAGTCATACTGCCGACGAATTTGCCGGGCATCTCTCGGAAGCGGACTTGAAAATCATCAAGATGCTGGATGAAATTGAACAGGATTTCATCATCAAAAAGCATCATAAAAAACAAGTAAGGCCGTTTGAATTTTTCAGTAAGGTTTTTGACGAGAAGTTTTATGATCATGTACGTCCGAAGATTGAGAAAAAGCTGGCCGACATCCTTAAAAACCCCATACTGGAAAAATCCCTCTACCTGATGTCGAAAGATGGCTGGCCCGTGGGCACAAAGCTTCAAATAGCCAAGGAACCGGCGACCATCCTTTTCCACTTTAGAAGAAATAACCTGGAAACCCGCTACTTCCCGACCATCAAATATGCTGGGATGCGTATTGATTTCATGTTCAAGGATGCACAGCTGATCAGCAATCAGCCAGCATGGCTGCTACTGGATAGCACCTTGTATTTCTTTGAGCCGGGCATGGAAGGTAAAAAGCTGCAGCCTTTTTTAAATAAACGTTACATCACCATACCAAAATCAACGGAGGAAGCCTACTTTGAAAAGTTTGTAGCACCACTGATTGAGAAATATCATGTCTATGCCGAAGGTTTTGAAATTATAACCACCATGACAGAACCAACACCCATCATCAGCATATCATTTGTAGAAAATGGCACTTCACAATTGCAGCTCTGCTTTAGATATGGCGATTATATTTTCGCTTTGGGTGATGGGCAGCCAGTTACCGTGCGGGTGCAGAAAGACGGGGAAGCCTATACTTTTAACCGGATTAAAAGGCAAAGCGACTGGGAAAAGGCCAAATACAATGAGCTCCTGAAAATGGGCCTGAAAAAGACCGATGATGCCGATCCATCTTATGGTGTATTAAACTGGGCCAATGAACATATTGCAGAACTACAGGAACGAGGCTTCGAAATCCAGCAAACCGCTGGAAGCAAAAAGTTTCTATTTGCTGCAAATCATATCGACTTTGAAATTAAAGAGGAAAATGACTGGTTTGACATCAACGCCATTGTTTACTTCGGCACCTTCGCCATTCCTTTTATCAGCTTAAAGCAACACATCCTTCATAAAAAACGCGAGTTTAGCCTGCCCGACGGCTCCATTGCCATCATACCCGAAAAGTGGTTTTCTCAATACGGCAGCCTGTTTAATTTTTCTGATTCTTCAAAGGCACTTAAGCTACATAAGCATCATATTGGCCTTATTAACGACCTGTCTGAAGATAGTATAGCCCATGTAACCTTAAACCGGAAGCTTCAGAAGCTTAATGATTTTGAGCATATTGAAGAAAGTGATATGCCACAGCATTTCAAAGGTCATTTGAGAAGTTATCAGAAAGCCGGCTATAACTGGTTCAGCTTTCTAAGAGAATACCATTTTGGCGGTTGCCTGGCGGATGACATGGGTCTGGGTAAAACCATACAGACCCTCGCCATGCTCCAAAAGCTTAAGGAAGAGGACCACCATAACAAGACCAAGAGCAGCTCTTTAATTGTTATGCCGACTTCCTTAATTTATAACTGGCTCAACGAAGCTAAAAAGTTTACCCCACAGTTGAAGATCCTTGCGCATACCGGTGGCACCAGAAATAAAGATGTGAGTCATTTTATAGACTATGACATCATCATCACCACTTATGGAATTACCAGGATCGATGCCGACTTGCTGCAGCATTTCTATTTCAATTACATCATTCTGGATGAGAGTCAGAATATTAAAAATCCGGCCTCAAAATCATTCAAGGCGGTTCGCTTATTGAAATCGAGACATAAGCTGATTCTGAGCGGAACACCCGTAGAGAATTCTGTTGCCGATTTATGGACGCAGTTAACCTTCCTTAATCCAGGATTACTGGGTACACAATCTTTCTTTAATGATGAGTACGTACAGGCCATTGAAAAGAAAAAGGATGAGGATAAGGCTCGGAAACTGCAGGCCATCATCAAACCCTTTGTTTTGCGCAGAACCAAAGAACAAGTGGCCGAAGAGTTACCGCCTAAAACAGAGCAGATTTTTTACTGCGATATGAGCGAGGATCAGGCCGCCTATTATGAGAAAACAAAGTCGGCCTACCGTAATGATTTACTCAGCAGCATGGACGATGGCACTTATAAGCAGAAGCATGTACAACTGCTTCAGGGCTTGACCGCTTTAAGGCAACTTGCCAATCACCCGGTGATGATTGACGAAAACTATCATTCGGATTCTGGTAAGTTTAAAAACGTCATACATGCCTTAAACAACGTACTCAAAGGCGGACATAAAGTATTGATATTCTCGCAGTTTGTGAAACACCTGAACTTGTTCAGGCAGGAGTTTGATCATGAGGAAATTCCTTATGCCTACCTGGATGGCGCCACAAAGAACCGTGGAGAAACCGTGGCAGATTTCCAGAACAATCCGGATCTGAAAGTATTCCTGATCTCGATTAAAGCGGGTGGTGTAGGACTAAATTTAACGCAGGCGGATTATGTATTTATCCTTGACCCATGGTGGAACCCTGCCGTTGAACAACAAGCGATAGACCGTAGTCATAGAATTGGACAGGAAAAAAAGGTGTTTATCTATAAATTTATCGCGAAGGATACCGTTGAAGAAAAAATTCTTGCACTGCAGAACCGCAAAAAGCGCCTGGCCAGTTCATTGATCACAACAGAAGAAAGCTTTTTTAAATCGCTTACCAAGGCCGATATCCGCGAGATTCTGGAATAGGTTTAGCCCTGTTGTTTCAGAATTTTAAGATAACGGGCTGCAGGGATCATTTCTGCTCCAAGCGTCATCAGGTGCGGATTGGGCAACTGACAATCAATGAGCTTAAATTCTTTGGACCGGCAAAGGGTAATGAAAGCAGCCTTGGATGCATTACTTACCAGACTGAACATACTTTCGCCGCAAAAGACGCGGTTTATAATCAAGCCGTAGAGGCCACCAACCAATTGATCCTCTTGCCAGACTTCTATACTATGCGCAAGCCCTTTCTGGTGTAAGCGGATATACGCTTCCTGCATATCACCGGTGATCCAGGTATCATCCTGCCCCTGCCTGGTACGGTCTACCTTTGCACAACTGCTGATTACCATCGCAAATGCTTGATTTCTTGTTATCGTAAAAAACCCGCTTTTAAGAATCTTAGACATGGATTTGCTGACCTTCACTTTATCCGGGAAGACCACACAGCGTTCATGTGGTGCAAACCATAGTATGGGATCCCCTTCGCTGAACCAGGGAAATATGCCCTGTGAATATGCTTGTATCAATCGCTCCGGTTTCAGATCACCCCCTATCGCGAGCAAGCCATCCTCATCAGCCAATGAAGGATCCGGAAATTGCAGCAACTGTTCATCTAAACCAAAAACCATACTGCAAGTATAGTTATTTGAGCAGGGTTTCCAGGCCTTCAATTTTTTCCAGTGGCGCAATCAAACCGATTGTTCTGGAGTGACTGATGGCTTCTGTACTGCTGTTAAACACACAGATCTTGATGCCTTTTTCTTTAGCCGGGCTTAAGGTTTGCTGAGTTTCTGTTTCATTGGCCTGCACAACATTACGAATATAAATAGCCTCTACCTTTTCTGGGTATCGATCTGCAATGCTGGCATAAATGAAGGGATCACGCTGAGAATTATCACCGAAAAATACAAAGCGCTGATTGGGAAAAGCATTAATGATACGCATAACCCGGATCAGTTTACCCTCATGCCCAGTTTTACCGGACCTGATGAGGTTGGTCCACAGCTTTATCTGATTAAGCAGAAAGACGCCTTCCGGCAATTTATTGAAACGGAACAGCTCAACCAGGTAATCATACAGGTTCCATTCCGAACTGGATACATAGAAGAAAGGATTGGGCTGGTCTGGGGTGGTATGCGATAAAGCCAGCAGGCTGTAATGTAACTGCACATCTTTGAACGTCTTGCGGGTTCTTGGGTTCTTGATAAAAAGTTCCCTGAGTCGCCTGAAAACAGTAGCAGAATGTGAAACGATAACGGTATCATCCACATCAGAGATGAAAGCATATTGCGTAATATGCGGCACGTACACCGTACCGTCACAGCTTGCCAGGCTTTCTTCATTTTCTCCTAAAGCCTCAACCTTTACCTGATGCCATCCCGCTGTTGTCTTCTGCGAAGCCTGCCACTCAAACTTAAAAAAGCCATCATATTCCGTAGTCTGATAAACGACCTGATCATGAAAAGTAAGTTTAAGTTTTAAACCGGGATAAGGTTTTACAACGAACAGTTTGAGCAGGTAAAATATGTTGACCAGCAGGTTGTTGCTATAATTCTGTACGGTTCTCGCTCTGAATTTAAAGGCGTTGCCATAAATAATCAGATTGTGGGTATGGCCATAGCCGTGGTAAACTTTAAGACGTACAGATTTATTCATCAATTTTAAAACAGCAGATCAGCATTGTTGTTTGTAAGATTAAACGACAATTGATGAGCCTTAAACCTGAAGGGTTAAAATTTCTCTTTATCATAAATCCAGGATCCGGAAACGGAGACACGGATTATAAGGCCGAAATTCAAGATTACTTTGCTGAACTTTCTAATGAAGTGGAGGTCTTTGAATTACCCGCCGATTGTTCCCTTGATAAAATTAAGAACCGTATTGAACAAGCGAAGCCCGACCGGGTAGTCGCCGTGGGTGGCGATGGTACCATCAAACTGGTGGCGCAGTGCCTGCTCAAAACAGAGACCCCAATTGGCATCATCCCCGCAGGATCCGCAAATGGTATGGCCAAAGAGCTGGGCATTTCCCTGGATGTAAAGGAAGCACTGGATACCGCAGTAAACGGACAAGCCACAAAAATACATGCAGTAGTGGTCAATGACGAGCTTTGCATCCACCTTTCAGATATCGGATTTAATGCTTACATCATTAAGAAGTTTGATGATTTGCCGCAGCGCGGCATGTGGGGTTATGCCAAAGCGGCATGGCATGCATTATGGAACCACCATAAAATGGAGGTAAACATAAAAATTGATGGAGAAGAAATCCGCTCAGAAGCTTCCATGGTGGTGATTGCCAATGCAACCATGTATGGTACAGGGGTAAAGATAAACCCGGAAGGAAAGCTGGATGACGATGTTTTTGAAGTGATTCTGGTTAAGAATTATTCGATTCTGGAGATTTTAAAAATCCGCTTCACCAATTTACCCTTTAACCCAAATTCCATCGAAACCTTTAAAACCGATAAGCTGGTAATTAAGTCCAGACACCGGGCGCATTTTCAGGTTGATGGGGAGTACCAGGGAAAGGTAAACACCATAAATGCGCACATTATAACTGACGCAATCCAGGTAATTTTATAACCCGGACAAACTTTTTATAGGCCAGTATGGTGTAATAAAGCCGGAAAAATTCTGCAACTATGCAAATCCTGAAGAGCCAGGTAAAGAAGTTTTCTCCCATATCTATTACTTCCGGCAACAGCGTAATAAATCCAATGGATAGAACCATCAAAAATAGCCTGAAAGGAAATTGGATATAATATACAATCATGCCATATCGCTTGAATTTATATTGCCCAAGGGCGGTATAAAACAAAGAGACATAAATTAAAAGGACAAGCCCTGCTTTGGTTAGTGATAAGGGATCTGTTTTAAGCTGCCCAAGATGCGTGAGCAGCGTCCACACCTGTGAAAACATAAAAAGTATGCTGATCAGATCCAATAATGCAAAAATTTTAAAGGTCAGACGCATCGCTTGATTGTTGGTTTTATCTTGCTGAAGTTCCAAAGGCTGCTTGTAATATGGGATAAGGATCAGGACAATTCTCTAAATATTGATCGGCTATAGAATATTGGCAAACACCGGGGTAATCACCAACCTTGCCTTGCATATCCAGTATCAGCTGAAAATGTAAATGCGGTGGCCAGTGCCCGTTTTCCTCTGGAATACCAAAAGTTGCAAATTCTTTGCCAGAAGCGATTGTCTGGCCAACTTGTAGTCCCACAAGCGAATTAAGGCTTAAATGCCCATATAATGCATGGAAAATGAGGTCCTCAAGTTCATATTGCAGAATAATGGTGGCGCCATAATCCCCAAAGTGGTCATTAAATTTAAAGCTGTGGACTTTAGCGTCCATGAAATTGAAGATCGGAGTACCTGCAGGCCCCCAGATGTCTGTTCCTAAATGCAGGCGACGGGGCTCTTCTGCCCCATCAAAGTAACTGCTTCTGGAATATATGGTACGGTGCTCATTATAACCACCTATACCATACTTAGATTGATGCTGCTGAAGTTCCTGGTTGATCCAGTCGCTGAACGATCCGGTATCAGCCAATATTTCATCATTTAAAGACTTATTGCTGCTCGTCAGATCAAAGTGATACAAACGATCTTTATGCCGGTCAAATTCCACCAAAGGATTGATATGAAGGCCTGGCGCAGCAATATAATTTTCAAACTTTTGCTTAGGCGTCATCTTCTTCAACGCTTCCATTTTCTTTACGCTCTTTCGCTAGTTTATCAAAGATTTTATCCATGTGTTCTGAATACTCATTAGTATCATCAACAAAAAAGGTAAGGGTTGGCACCACACGTGCCTGATGGCGGATTCTGGAGCCTAACTTATAACGGATTTCTCCGGCATGTGCATTTACCGTAGCAGCAGATAATGCTGTATTATTCGTGTTTAAAAAGCTTAAATAGACTTTGGCGACCGCTAAATCGGGAGATACCCGAACTTTAGTGATGGTTACCAGGGTATTGGGAAGGTAGGCTGCACCTTCCTTCTGGAAAACAGCTGCAAGTTCTTCCTGTAAAAGACCTGCAAATTTCTGTTGACGTTTACTTTCCATATTTGTGTGTGTTAAAATAAGAGTTTATCATATGGATAACGCTGGGTATGCATGCCCAGGATCATATCATATAACAACTGCTTAAATTCTTCTAAATTTTCTTTGTGCAGGGCAGAGATAAACAATGCCGGTGCGTTATGCTGGGCCATCCAGCTGTTCTTAAATTCTGCAAGCGTTAAAGTCACCTTTTCATCTTCATGCTGCGTTGCGGATTCCGGACTCACATAGGCGTCAATCTTATTGAACACCATGATGGTCGGTTTGTCCCTGGCGCCCAGGTCTTTCAAGGTTTCATTAACTACATTTATCTGATCTTCAAAGTTAGGATGTGATACATCCACCACATGAACCAGGATATCTGCTTCCCGAACTTCATCCAATGTAGATTTAAAGCATTCCACCAGGTGGTGCGGCAATTTACGGATAAATCCAACGGTATCGGATAAAAGGAAGGGCAGGTTTTCAATCACCACCTTTCTAACGGTGGTATCCAGTGTTGCGAACAGCTTATTTTCGGCAAAGACTTCAGATTTTGCCAGCATGTTCATAATGGTTGATTTACCCACGTTGGTATATCCTACCAGGGCAACACGAATCAGCTGCACGCGATTCTTACGCTGGGTCTCATTCTGCTTATCAATCAGCTTTAACCGGCCTTTTAACAAGGAAATCTTTTCAAGGATCATCCTTCTATCACTTTCTATCTGCGTTTCACCCGGACCACGCATACCGATACCACCCTTCTGGCGTTCAAGGTGGGTCCATAACCTGGTTAATCTTGGCAGTAAGTATTGCAGCTGCGCCAGCTCTACCTGCGTTTTAGCTTGTGCGGTTTGTGCACGGCCAGCGAAAATATCAAGTATTAAATTACTTCGATCAAGTATTTTCACTTGCAGCTCGCGTTCGATGTTCCGAAGTTGTGAAGGTGACAATTCATCATCAAACACCACCATATCAATCTCTTCAGACTGCACATATGCTTTTATTTCTTCCAGTTTACCGGTACCAACAAAGGTGGCACGGTCTGGCTTTAACATCTTCTGTGTGAACGTGGTTTCTACTGCACCTCCGGCGGTATCAACCAGGAAGGCAAGTTCATCCAGGTATTCTTTAGTTTCTTCCGGTTTTTCTCCCGGCCGTATTACACCAACAAGAACAGCCCGTTCCTGCTTAACTGCGGTATCATAAGTTTTCTGTTTTCCCATTTTGATCTACAATTGTACAAAATTTATACCGGGATCAATTTACTGACAAAGCGTTCCATCTCCGCGGCAGGATCTGCTGTTTTCATGAAATTTTCTCCGATTAGAAAGCCATTAAAGCCGGCTTTCTTTAATTCAATGATGGTGGAGGGGTCACTGATGGCACTCTCTGAAATCTTCATCACCCCTTCCGGAATCTCGTTCACCAGATCAAAGGAGTGTTGTAAATTAACTGTGAAATCTGCCAGGTTACGGTTGTTAACCCCAATGGCATCAATGTTTGTGCTGATGCTTCGCTGCAATTCCTCCAGACTGTGCACTTCTAACAGCACACTCAAACCGAGTTCTTTTGCCTTACTGGCAAAATCAGCGATTTCTTCAGGAGTTAGTATGGCTGCAATAAGCAGAATAATGTCGGCACCCATGGCTTTCGCCTCTATAATCTGGTAAGTATCAATAATGAAATCCTTTCTAAGAATGGGAATTTCATTGGCTTCCCGTGCTAAGGCCAGATCTTCCGGGCTTCCACCAAAGAAATCCTGGTCGGTCAACACGGAAAGTGCTGAAGCCCCTGCAGCAGCATAACCGCTGGTCACTGCAGCTACACTTGCCGAGCCATTGATTAATCCTTTAGATGGCGAACGACGCTTAAATTCTGCAATGATACCAGTCCTCGATGGATCAAGTAAAAAGGTCTTTAAAGCGTAGGGCTTACGGTTGAAATATTTGGATTGCTCCAATTGTGCTATGGACACCATCTCTTTTGCCAGTGCTACCTCTTCTTTTTTACGAATTACAATTCTATCTAATATGTTCATACTAATCCTCCAACCAGTTCGTCATCATTTGTTTGCCATGCTCCGTTAATACGCTTTCCGGGTGAAACTGCACCCCCCGTACATCGTAGTCCCTGTGCCGCAATGCCATAATCTGATCATTGACATCTGTTGCGGTAATTTTTAGACAGGCTGGCAAGGCCTCATTGCTCACCACCCAGGAATGGTAACGTCCCACCTTAAAGTTTGGCGGACAATCCTTAAAGGTCAGTTCTTCTTTGTCAAGCACATCAATGCTGGTTGCAATGCCATGCATAGGTCGGCCAAGATTATATAAATCGCCACCGAAGGCCTGCGCTATGGCTTGCTGCCCAAGGCATACGCCGAAGATACTCTTCGTTGGTGCATAAGTGCGGATAACTTCCAATAGCAAGCCGGCTTCTTCCGGGATACCGGGACCAGGCGACAAAAGAATTTTATCAAACTGTTCAACGTCTTCTATATTGAATTTATCATTTCTCCATACCACGGCCTCATGACCAGCTTCATTAATCAAATGAACCAGGTTATAGGTAAAGGAATCGTAATTGTCGATGATTAATACTTTCTTTTTCATGTTGGTAGCCTTAAATTTCAGTAGCCATTTGCAATGCTTTACGCAATGCGGCAATTTTGTTATTTACCTCGTTCAACTCATTTTCAGCGATGGAATCTGCAACGATACCAGCACCGGCACGGTAATGAAGCTCGTTATTTTTACTCATAAACGTCCGTATCATAATGGCGTGGTTAAATTCTTCATTAAAACCCA
>Ga0308160_10003565_pt1 | contig 17438 bp, 12 predicted proteins | sample PhyFR1_FD_201036 | JGI IMG/M metagenome (GOLD analysis project Ga0308160, IMG submission 201036) | Phyllosphere microbial communities from UC Gill Tract Community Farm, Albany, California, United States - DLSLF.R1 | ecosystem: Host-associated > Plants > Phyllosphere > Unclassified | place: USA...
CTGCGCTCGATGTCCGTGAACGGATCCGCCCCGAAATTCGCGTCCCGGATGAACAAGGCAGGTGTCCCCTACGGCGGGATCGCCATCACCGCCGGCGTCTCCCTCCTCGGCGTCCCGCTGAACTACCTGGTCCCGGCCGAAGCGTTCGAGATCGTGCTGAACATCGCCTCCGTAGGCATCATCATGACCTGGGCCACCATCGTCCTGTGCCAGATCCAGCTCAAACGCTGGGCCGACAAGGGATGGGTGGAACGGCCCTCCTTCCGCATGTTCGGCGCCCCCTACACCGGCTACCTCTCCCTGGTCTTCCTGGTAGGCGTCCTGGTCATGGTGTTCATCGACTCACCACTGACCATGATGGTCACAGCCATCGCCTCAGTCCTCATGGTCTTCGGCTGGTACGCCTGCCGCAAACGCATCCATGAGATCGCCGCAACCCGCGAAGACCACACCGGCACCGCACCCGTGGTAGCCAACCCACCTGCGGAGACGTTCAGGTAAAGACGGCCACACGAACGCCAAACCTGACACCGCCAAACCTGTCCACACAGCCAAAGAAAGCCCATGACAACGGAAACCGAAGCAACCCTGACCGCATCCCACACCCGGCCCGCCGCCGTCGTTCCTTCCACTGCCGACCCACGCCCGGCGCGGAAATCCGCCGGGCACGTGATTGTTGATTCGCTGCTGGCCCACGGGGTGGAACGCACCTACGTTGTCCCCGGCGAGAGCTTCCTGGACGTGCTGGACGGCCTGCACCACTCGAAAATTGAAACCATCGTCTGCCGGCACGAAGGCGGCGCGGCGTACATGGCCGAGGCGGACGGGAAAATGCAGCAGCGTCCCGGGGTGGCCATGGTGACCCGGGGGCCGGGGGCGGCCAACGCGCATGTGGGGCTGCACACCGCATGGCAGGATTCAACGCCGATGCTGCTGTTCGTGGGCCTGATCCCGTTTGCGCACCGTGACCGTGAGGCGTTCCAGGAGTTCGACATCAAGGCCTGGTTTGATACCGGTGCCAAACGTGTCATGGTGCTGGACCACCCGGAACGGGCGTCCGAGATTGTGGCTGAGGCGATGTTCGCGGCCATGAGCGGGCGGCCGGGCCCGGTGGTGGTGGGGTTGCCGGAGGACATCATCCGGCAGCAGATCGAACCGGCGGTCCACCCCGTCATTCCGGTGGCGGCCGGCGGGATGAGCAGCACCGATGCCGCTGCCCTGCAGGCTGCGCTGGCGGAGTCCCGCAAGCCGCTGTTTGTCACCGGCGGCAACGACTGGACGCAGGAGGCGGCGGATCAGCTGACCGGATGGCTGGAACGGCATCACATCCCGGCGGCAGCGGAATGGCGGACGCAGGGCACGGTGTCCTTTGATTCCCCGTCCTATGTGGGACCGATCGGCTATGGGCGCCCCCGGCCCACGTATGACCTGCTGGAGGAAACCGATCTGTTGGTGTTTGTGGGGACGGTGCCGGGCGATGTGATTACGGATGGTTTTCTCTGCCGGCAGGACTGGAACAAGAAGAACTTTCTGGTGACGGTGGACCCCTCACTCCGGGGACGTTCGGGGCCCGTTTCGCGGCAGATCCTGGCCAAGCCTGACGCGTTTGTCCGCGACCTTGCGGGCATCGACCTGCCCGTGAAGGACGAGTGGAAGGCGTGGACGGCCCGGATGCGTGGCGAGCAGGAACGGTTCGCCGCCCTGCCCCCGGCGGAACCGGCAGCGGGGCAGGCGAGGATGGACACGCTCATGGCGAACCTGGTGCCCAGGCTGCCGGAGGATTCGATGGTCACCTTCGGTGCGGGCGAACATACCAACTGGGCCCACCGCTATTTCCCCACCCGCCGCTACGCCTCCATGATCAGCGCCCGCAACGGTTCCATGGGCTATTCGGTCCCCTCGGCGATCGCGGCCTCGCTGGCTGACCCACGACGCCGGGTGGTCACCATCGCCGGGGACGGCGAGTTACTGATGAACGGGCAGGAACTGGCTACCGCGGCGCAGTACGGGGCGACGCCGCTGGTGATCGTGATGGACAACCAGGAGTACGGCACCATCCGGACCCACCAGGAGCGGCACTACCCGTCCCGAGTCTCCGGGACGCAGCTGAAGAATCCGGATTTTGGCCTGATGGCCCGGGCCTTCGGCGGTTTTGGGATCACCGTTACCGAGGACCGGGATGTTCCGGCCGCCCTGGACGCGGCGCTGGCGGCCATCGATGAGGACGGCGTCTTCGCGCTGATCCACCTCATTGTGGAGCAGCGGGTCAAAGCCTATTGAGAGGGGCATTTCCTGTGGCGAATCTGCCCGGTGATTCCCAGCCTCCGGACGTAAACTGACCTTCGCATCACTTCCCGTGAGCTTCGAGTCAGGTTGGAGCCGGCATGCGCTGGAGACTGTTTCTTGAACACCTGCGGCCGCCGCGCCCGTGGCGGCAGGCAGTAAGCCGGCCCGTGTTCGTCCAGCTCCCGGCGGAGGAGACGGCATGAGCCCCGAACCCGCGTCGGCACCCGGCACCAAGGCCGCGGCCGGCACCAAAACCGCGGACGCCGACGTCGTACGCATCCCGCGTCCGGCCGGCGGCCCCGGACGTGGCGGGCCCTTCGGCGGGATGAACATTCCGGCGGAGAAGGCCATGAACTTCGCCGCGTCTGCCAAGCGGCTGCTGGGGACTCTGCGGCCGGAACGTGCCTGGCTCACCCTGGTGCTGCTGATGGCCGTGGCGGGCGTGGTGCTGCAGGTGATCGGGCCGCGGCTGCTGGGCGAGGGCACCAACCTGATCTTCTCCGGTGTGGTGTCCAAAGAGCTGCCGGCGGGCGTGACGCAGGAGCAGCTGATTGCGCAGCTGCGCGCTGCGGGGGAGAACCAGAAGGCGGACATGCTCAGTGCCATGACGCTGACGCCCGGTGCCGGGATCGACTTCGCGGCGCTGGGGAGCGTGCTGACGTGGGCGCTGGTGCTGTATGTGTTGGCGTCGGCGTTCATGTGGGGGCAGGCGTATGTGCTGAACGGCGTGGTGCAGCGGACGGTGTTCGGGCTGCGCGAGGAGATCGAGGCGAAGATCAACCGGCTGCCGCTGAAGTACTTCGATTCCATCCAGCGCGGTGAGCTGCTGAGCCGGGTCACCAACGATGTGGACAACATTTCGCAGAGCCTGCAGCAGTCCATCTCCCAGGCGGTCACGTCCGTGCTGTCCGTGGTGGGCGTGCTGGTGATGATGTTCATCCTTTCGCCCACGCTGGCGCTGATCGCGCTGGTGACCATTCCGCTGACGCTGGGGATCACGGCGCTGATTGCCAAGCGTTCGCAGAAGCTGTTCGTGGCGCAGTGGAAGAACACGGGGCAGCTGAACGGGCAGATCGAGGAGACGTACACCGGGCACGCGCTGGTGAAGGTGTTCGGCCGGCAGCGCGAGGTGGGGGAGCAGTTCCGGCAGAAGAACCAGGAGCTGTATGAGGCCAGCTTCGGGGCGCAGTTCATTTCCGGGCTGATCATGCCGGCCATGACGTTCATCGGGAACCTGGTGTATGTGGGGATCGCGGTGGTGGGCGGTCTGCAGGTGGCGTCCGGGGCGATGCAGCTGGGCGATGTGCAGGCGTTCATCCAGTACTCGCGGCAGTTCACGCAGCCGCTGGCGCAGCTGGGGTCCATGGCCAACCTGCTGCAGTCCGGCGTGGCGTCGGCCGAGCGGGTGTTTGAGCTGCTGGATACGGAGGAGCAGTCAGCGGATCCTTCTGGTTCTGTTGGTGCTGGTTCCGGTGTGGGTGCTGGTGCTTTGGGTGCCGCGGCTTCTGCTTCGGAGGACGCGTACGACGGCGGCCGTGCGGTGCGCGGTCGGCTCGAGTTTGAGGCGGTGTCCTTCGCGTATTCGCCGGACAAGCCGCTGATTTCCAACCTTTCCCTGGTGGCCGAGCCGGGGCAGACGGTGGCGATCGTGGGGCCGACTGGGGCGGGCAAGACCACGCTGGTGAACCTGATGATGAGGTTCTACGAGCTGGATGCAGGACGGATCACGCTGGACGGCGTGGACGTCACCACCATGAGTCGGCATGACCTGCGCTCGCGCATGGGGATGGTGCTGCAGGATACGTGGCTGTTCGGCGGGACCATCCGGGACAACATTGCGTACGGCCGGCCCGGGGCGTCGGAGGCGGAGATCCTGGAGGCGGCGCAGGCAACGTATGTGGACCGGTTCGTGCATTCGCTCCCGGACGGTTACGACACCGTGCTGGACGACGAAGGCTCCAACGTATCCGCCGGGGAAAAGCAGCTGCTGACCATTGCCCGGGCGTTCCTGGCCCGGCCTTCTGTTTTGATTCTTGACGAGGCGACGTCTTCGGTGGACACCCGGACGGAGGTGCTGGTGCAGAAGGCCATGAGTGCGTTGCGGTCGGACCGTACTTCCTTTGTCATCGCGCACCGCCTGTCCACGATCCGCGACGCCGATCTCATCCTGGTGATGGAGGCCGGCCAGATCGTGGAACAGGGGACGCACGCATCGCTACTGGCAGCTGGTGGGGCGTACGCGCGGTTGTATGAGGCGCAGTTCGCGGCTCCGGCGGCGGAGGTATAGAAGCTAGCTACCCTCGATTCTCTGTAGTGGGCGCACCTTGGCAGATGTGTGTCGCGCTTCGGCCTCGGATCTGTAGCTGCAAAATGCGACCTGATCGAAGTCGCCAAAAAGGAGTTTTGCCAAAAGCGGGTGCAGCGATAACGCAAACGCCCATGGATGATTTGTGGACAGACGACCCGGGCGGCGCAACTGATCGACCTTGCCAGGAACAAGTCAGCGGTGCTGCAGGCAGGTGCCCAGGTTGTGCCGATGGACGCCTCCGTGGTTAAGATTGGCTGGCTGGCGGGCGACCCGACGGCGGCGTTCCGCACCGAGGCTTCCCTGATTACGCCCTCCGACCCGGCGCTGGACAACGTGACGCTGACGGCGCAGACGATGAGCTCCCTCGTGGTCGGTTCCCTGGAGTGGTTCCAGGACAGCCAGAACGGGGACCAAATCATTAAGGACGCGATTGCCCAGGCGATGGCATCCCGGCTGGACCTCGCAGCGCTTTATGGCGGCATCACGGCTGGTGCCGGTTCCACTAACCTGCCGACACCGCCAAACCCGCGCGGCGTGCTCGCAACTTTGAACGCCGTACTGCCCGGGAACGTGCTTGGAGCTGCGGCGAACGGCACCGCCCAAACCGCTGCCACATACTTCACCGAGGTGCTGGACACCATTTACAGGGTGCGCTATGGCAACGAGGAACCCAACGGGTTGATCTGGAACGCGAAGGTCGCGCGGCAATACGCGGGCGCAAATGACACCAGAGACAGCCCTTGCGGCTGCCGGCCGACGTAGAAGGCATCCCGCGGTACATGAGCAACCAGGTGCCAGCTACACCGCCGGAACGATGACCAACCGCGCATCCGACTTGTTTGTCGGGGACTACACACAGCTGCTCATCGGGCAGCGGCTCGGCCTTACCATCCAGGTACTGACCGAGCGGTACGCCGAGTACGGGCAGGTCGGCATCGTTGTTCACTGGCGTGGCGACGTGGCACCGGCCCGCCCGGCAGCGTTCGACGTTTACCGCGGCATCCAGGGAGCGTTGTGATGAAAAAGGAAGCTGAGGAACAGGCGCAGCAACTTGTGGTCGAGGCCGGACTGTCTTCCGCAGAGGCGGCGGCAACTGTTGTGTCGGAGTGCGGGCGCGGCCTGACAGTGGACATCGATCGTTACCGGTTCGCCCAGGATTACGTCCACGCCACAAACCCTGAAACGGGACCGCTGGTCGTGTTCGTGCCGGGCGAGCTATTGCCGGAGTGGGCTGCCGCCGCGCAGGCCGGACGTACATCCGCGGTGCTGGCCAGCCTCAACCTGCTGGGACCCGGCGATGCGCGGCGGAGGAAGGCAAGCGGCCCCTCAAGGCCGCAAGGGGGGTTCTCCTTGGTTCCTCCCCTAAGGCCGCCAGCGCCCAGAACAGCAAGGCCCGCCGTTCCCGTGGTCCATGACACGGCTATCGGCGGGCCTTGCCTGCCTCTTACATCAGCCAGTTATCAAGTTCCTCCGTTGCCCCAGTGATCCGCTTCCAATAGGAGTGACCGATCACCAGGCCAACTGTGGTCAGGGTCAAACCCTTCAATTGCTCCCACGACTTAGCGACACTTTCAATGCGGGGGTTATGCGCCACAGCTTCCCTCATTACCTCAGAGCTGACCATTCGACCGTGCTTAGACAGCCTCATCAGCTCATCAAGAAACTCAGGAACCCCCAGAGCCTCAACCATCCGCTTCACGTCATCGTCACCGGCTCCGGCCAGCTGGTAATAGCCTTCTTGACGCGGACACGGGGCGAATAGGGCCTCAAGGTGGGGCGACTCTTTAATGTGGGCGGGGATCGCTTCTAGGGCGAATCCGCGCGTGAAAAGCCCCTCGGAACCTAACAGCAGCGCGTCTCCGAATGAGTATTCGCCCAAAGACCTGGAACCGGCTCCGACGTATTCGATATGGAGCGCGTCGTGCCGGAGGGACTGGATGTCGGCACCTACTGCAACCAGTTCATCCACGTAAGTCGTCATGAACTCATCAACTGTGGACGCTGTGGTTCGCGTAAAACGAAGAAGGAATACGAGGGCAATAGAGCGCCGTTGAGCTTCTGTAAGCTTCGGGACCGAGGCGATGGCCTCGTTGAGCACGAGGTTCCGCAACGAACGATCCACGGTTGTTGTTCTGCCCACCAGCAGATCCACAAGAACGGCTTCCAGGTCTTCCTCGCCGGACCTAGCGTAGGATTTCTGAGCTTCGAACATGACGCTTTGGATATCTGGATCGGCGAGGTTTTTGAGGGCCGCAGGGTCCTTCGCCATTAGCCGCGTCAAGAAGTCAGTGGTGATGTATTCGGCCCTGGCATTGGCGACTTCCTTGGCGAATTCTCGCAGCTGCGGGGCATTCGCGTAGTACACGTCCAGCGCCACTTGTCGCACCTGATCGTAGGTCATCCCATAGTTGTTGATGTTGCCACCCGCTTGGTAGACAGTGGCATCGTCTCCTGCGGTTAGTTCTTGCCTAAGGGGTTTCATCTGTGGCTCCGATGTTGATATTGCCGCCCGCCTGGTAGTTGCGTGAGTTGCCGCCCGACTGGATGGACTGCGCAGTCTCGCTGTTCGCGGCAGATGTGCTCCGGTTTCTAAAACTGGGAACCATCAGAGCCACGCCGATAACGAGGGTGGCGACAAATGCCAAGCCCGGCCACGGCCACAATGAGTCGTCGGCCGGCGACTCCAAGATGTAAATCCAATATGGGAAGGCTGCTGCGCTACCGATACTCAGAACCAGGCCGCCGATCTGAAACCATCGTTCTCTTGTCCCCAAAGTGAAACCCATCTACTTAATCTTTGTGTTGGCGCGCTGATGCGCAGGGTTATAGGGCACAGTCCCGGGGCTGGAACTTCCGGGCCGGGACTGTGCCTACGAGACCTTGCTAAAGGTCCCTATGCCACGAACCCGTGGAAGCGTGGTAGGTCTCCGTGTAGGGCTGGGTATTCCCGTTACCGCCCCAGAAGAAACGTTCGTCGCCGTCCAGCGGCTGTTCCTTCCGGTCGATCACTTCTTACCCTTGCCCTTCTGGGAGAGTGCGCTTGCAGCAGCAGTCTTCGAGGCGGCGCTGGTGCGTCCGTCCCTCAGTACCTTGCTTGCTGCGGTCGCTGCCTTGCTGCTGGTCTGGCGCTTGTTAGTTGCCATATTGGTAGCTCCTTCTACAAGCCAAGTGAGGAGTGACCAGCGGGCGAATCGGGCATTGTAACAGGTTGTTAGTCCGCCCTTACGCCTGTATTGTTTTGGTCATATCCCGCAAAGATATAGACCCGCACATACAGTCACATCCTTCAGGACCTTCGCGGACCTCGTGTCCGTGCAAGGCCTTTTGGCTGCCTTTTTAGTTTACCGGCCGGTAGTGACAACGGACAGGTCAGGCGAACACGTAAATCCCATGCTTGTAACTTACGACCAAGTAACTCACAGGACGCGCCGGTCGAAATCCCCGGTTTCTAGCGGATCATGAATAGCCTGTCCACATCCTGTGGAGTAGTTACACACAGAAAAAAGATTTTCTCGCTTTCCGCTGCCTTCGGCGTGTCGCGGATGCTTTGGCGTGTCCTAGGCTAATGGGGACCTCTACTGCGTGCCGTCCCGTTACCTGGCTAGGTGCTCGTTTTGGTCCCGGCCGATGACACGACCAACCAAGCGGGCGATTAGGCCTTTGCGAACAGGCGGCTTCCTCTCCGCGTCTAGCTTCTTCTTGAGGATCCTGGAAATCTCTCCATACCAGTTCGAGTCCTCCATCGCGCTGCGACTGCCGCTTCCTGGATGCGGTGCCATCAACTTGTAGTAGTCCGACTTCTCGAACTCCTGGAAGTAGGGAAAGGCTGCTCGCCTTGTCTCCTCCACGTCGTCAGGCATCGGATGCGAACCTAGCATGGGTTCTTCCACCCCTTCGAGATAAAGGGCCATGTCGTACAGGGATCGCTCGTAGTTGCGGAGCGCCAGCGTGCGCTTTGCATCCTGCTCCCTTTTCCATACTGCGTTTGCCTGGCGCACGCCGAAAAGGGCGCCCACAAAGCCGACGATGAGGCTGGCAATCGGCGAAAGAATGTCTCCAAGTTCCATAGGTGCATCGTCTCACTTGCCCTTGGGTCGCAGTTAATGGCGGACCTGCCAGTCGAAAAACCCCCGATACTGCACGTTCGGGGTGCCACTCGTTTTGGTGTGCTGACCCCTGAACAACCAGCCGGTGCACCTTCATCAACAGTCACAGACACGTTTTGCCGAGGATTAACCCCTGTCCGAGGGCTTGTGACTTGCACCTGATGGCCCGTTGATACCCCAGAGCCAGAGGAACTATTCATAGTCCTGAGGCTGGCCACCTCGAGCCTCTCGACCGTTTTGGCCTCATCCGCTTCGACAAACTCACGCGCTTCTTCCGGACAAAGCTCCAGTCAGGCAAGGAACCAGCACGGATCCTTGGATAGCGGTTGTTCACTCTCTTGGTACCAAAGCGAGCGGACGACGGCAGGGCCTCCTCCCGATGTCGTACGTCCAACTTCAGTTGCATCAGGGGAAGGTCGGCATATTCTTTAGTCCCGTGGTGCTGGCGTAACTCTATATGGCGTGGTCGAGCGTCTTTTCCACGCCCAATTTCTGAGCGGCTTCCTTGACCAGCCCGCCCGCACCTTCGGATGCAACTCGCCGCCCGACGGCTCGTGCGACGAATGCTGTAATCCACGAGTTTGCTTTCGCTCCGTCATGGCTGAGGAGCTTAGTGAGGTGCCTAGACCTGAAACGCAGGTGTAGAGCTTGCAATGCTCGTCCTGGTGGGGCTGCAGGTTGTAAGACTGGGTGATTCCAGCGCGCCAGAAAGTTTCCAGCGGCCTCCGATGGCGAAAGCCTTAGTCTTTCCTGCGTGCACCTTTTGGCCATTCAGAACTTTTTCCAAGGCGACCGGGTCCTGCGACGCCAAGTGGCTCATCTTTTTTGAAGGCGCCACATGCTCTGAGTGCCTTTGGTAGCGCAATGCCGCTCTGCTCCATGCGCACCAGTCCAAGACCCATCTTTGCTTTCTCGGCCGTAACCAAACCGGATGGACATGACGGCGTCTACCAAAGAGAGGTCCAGGCGATCAGGGTGTCCGCCGGGCCACTTTTTCACGGCGTTGGGATTGCGGCAATCGCGACGAGAAGCAGATCCAGGTCTGTTGGGGGCGCCGTCATAGGTAACTCTTGACGCTCGCGCGCAGCGCCTCCGTGTGCTCGTAGATCTCCTCGAGCGAGCTGATGGGAACTCGAGTCTCTTCCTTGTTGTCGTCAAAGATTCCGATGTACTTCTGCGTCCGGTTGAAATGCAGGCGTGCGATGGGCTTGCGGTTGTTATCGTCCAGCAGCACTGCGAAGTAAGACTTGGCATCCCTTTGAACGACTCGCGCTGGCTTCACCTCGCTACAAACAATGGCCCGGACAATTTGGTAGCCCTCAATTTCCTCCAGCGTCGTCTCCAGCCCATCAGCTTCGGCCAGGTCCGCTTCGGCCACTGGAGCGCTGGTGACGCTAGCCGCCACTGCAGCTTCCTCACTCTGGGGGAAACCCGGGTTGCCGAGGGCCTTCTTCAGACGCTCGTTCACCTGGTCATTCAGAAACTGTTTCGAGGCCTTGGACACCAGGGCCGTGAATTGCTCCCGCACCTTTTGGGTGTACGGGCCTGGGTACACTCGCCCGGTCAGGAACTTGACCCATTCATCTTCGGGCTCCTTGAACTGTGCAGCTAGAGTCCGCTTCAGTTCGCCGATGTACTTCAGCTCACCGGCGGCGCTAATTATGGAGTCAAGATCGAAGACGTCCTTGGACAGCTTCTGCAGTTCCGGGATAAGCATTTGGTCGATGTCGTTTAGATCCAGGACCAAAAACGGCTTTGCGTCCATGCGGTTCGGGGCATCAAGGTCCGTGAAGAATTGATACACCTCCCCGTTAGTGAGGATCGCGATGCGAGCGTTGGTTACGGCGAAGTATCGGAAGAGCTGCGATGCATGCTCAATTTTGACGGGTTCACTGGACTTCTTACACTCGATCAGGATCTGGACTTCGCCGTCCTTGACGATGGCATAGTCGATCTTTTCGCCCTTTTTGAGCCCCACGTCTGCGATGAATTCCGGAACGACTTCCATGGGATTGAAGACGTCGTAACCAAGAATCGTCGAAATGAACGGCATCACGAACGCGTTTTTCGTCGCCTCTTCTGTCTGGATAACGCCGCGCTGCTGGCGCACCTTTGCTGCCAGCGCTGAAAGCTTCTCTGCGAACTCCATTTGTCCCCCTACAAGACCGTCGATGCTCCACAACACAGTGCAGCAAAGATCCAAGCTGATGAAGCAACAAACTACATGTGATTGTCCTGAATCACACTCATCTGGCTGGCAGGTATGACTCCATGTCGAAAAGAGCGCATAACAACCGCCCCGGCTGTACAGCCGTCAAACCGAAGCTCCCAAGCCAGCGTCCGTCGTCGGCCTGCTGCTGACCCACGCATGCGGAGGCGGCGCCAAGGATGTCACCCGCCCCCGTCGTAGTACACGGACATACGAAGCAATGTTTCGGCGTGTCGACCGTAACCTGTTTAGATGCCTCGTTTTGCTCTTGATATTGAGTCCGTGCCCCGCCCTGCCCGTGCGCAGGAGCTGCTGGACGCTGTGAACCACCGGGTCGTCATTGCTGACGGCGCGATGGGCACCATGCTGCAGGGCCGGGATCTTTCCCTGGAAACAGACTTTCAAGGACTCGAAGGCTGCAACGAGATCCTCAACGACACCCGGCCGGACGTCCTCGCGGACATCCACGACGCCTACTTCGCCACCGGCATCGACGCCGTGGAAACCAACACCTTCGGCGCCAACTGGTCCAACCTCTCCGACTACGGTATCGACGACCGCATCGAAGAGCTCGCCCGCAAGGGTGCCGAGATCGCCCGCGAACGCGCCGAAGCCGCAGAAGAAACCGACGGCCGGATGCGCTGGGTCCTCGGCTCCATTGGCCCCGGCACCAAGCTCCCCAGCCTCGGCCACACCACCTACGAGTACCTCAAGCAGACCTTCGCCCTGCAAGCCGAGGGCCTCATCGACGGCGGCGCGGACGCGTTCCTCATCGAAACCAGCCAGGACCTCCTGCAGACCAAAGCCGCCGTCAACGGCTGCAAGCAGGCCATCGTCTCCAAGGGAATCCGCCTCCCCATTTTCGTGGAGGTGACCGTCGAGACCACCGGCACCATGCTCATGGGCTCCGAAATCGGCGCCGCGCTCACCGCCCTGGAACCGCTCGGCGTCGACGCCATCGGCCTGAACTGCGCCACCGGCCCGGACGAGATGAGCGAGCACCTCCGCCACCTCTCCAAGCAGTCCACCGTCGCCATCGCCTGCATGCCCAACGCCGGCCTGCCCGTCCTCGGCCCCAACGGCGCGCACTACCCGCTCACACCCAGCGAACTCGCCACCGCGCACGAACAGTTCGTCCGCGAATTCGGCCTCGGCCTGGTGGGCGGCTGCTGCGGTACGACGCCGGAGCACATGGCCGCCGTCGTCGAACGTCTTGAGCCCTTCCGCCAGCAAGCCGTGCCCGCCAACGCGGCAACAGAACCGGCCCGCACGCCCACCGAGCGCGAAGCCGGCATTGCCTCCCTCTACCACCACGTGAACTTCGACCAGGAGTCCGCCTACCTGGCCATCGGTGAGCGCACCAACGCCAACGGCTCCAAGGCCTTCCGCCAGGCCATGCTCGAAGAGCGCTGGGACGACTGCGTGGACATCGCCCGCGAGCAGGTCCGCGTGGGTGCGCACCTCCTGGACGTCTGCATCGACTACGTAGGGCGCGACGGCGTCGCGGACATCAAGGAGATCGTCTCCCGTTTCGCGTCGGCCTCCACCCTCCCGCTGGTCATCGACTCCACGGAACCTCCCGTCCTGCAGGCCGGACTCGAGCTCATCGGCGGCCGCCCGGTGGTCAACTCCGTCAACTACGAGGACGGCGACGGCCCCACCAGCCGCTTCGCCCGCATCATGCCGCTGGTCAAGGAACACGGCACCGCCGTGATCGCCCTGACCATCGACGAACAGGGCCAGGCCCGCACCACCGAGGGCAAGGTGGCCATCGCCTCCCGCCTGGTGGACTCCCTGGTGGGTGACTGGGGCATGCGCGTCGAGGACATCATTGTGGACGCCCTCACGTTCCCCGTCGCCACCGGCCAGGAGGAAACCCGCCGCGACGGCATCGAAACCATCGAGGCCATCCGCCAGATCACTACCAAGTACCCCGGCATCAACACCACGCTCGGCGTCTCCAACGTCTCCTTCGGCCTGAACCCGGCAGCGCGCATGGTGCTCAACTCCGTGTTCCTGCACGAAGCCGTCCAGGCAGGCCTGACCAGCGGCATCATCGACGCCGCCAAGATCGTCCCGCTCGCCTCCCTCCCGGAAGAGCAGCGCAAGGTGGCCCTGGACCTGGTCTATGACCGCCGCGAGTACGACGCCGACGGGAACGTCACGTACGATCCGCTGGCCATCATGCTGGACCTGTTCGCCGGCGTCGACACCGCTGCGCTCAAGGACCAGCGCGCCGCGGAACTCGCCGCGCTGCCCACCGGCGAACGCCTGCAGCGACGCATCATCGACGGCGAAGGCAAGGGCCTCGAGGCTGACCTGGACCTGGCCCGCAGCGAAGGCATGTCCCCGCTGTCCATCATCAATGACCAGCTCCTTGAGGGCATGAAGGTGGTGGGTGAGCGGTTCGGCGCCGGCGAGATGCAGCTGCCGTTCGTGCTCCAGTCCGCCGAGGTCATGAAGAACGCCGTGGCCCTGCTGGAGCCACACATGGAGAAGTCGGATTCCTCCGGCAAGGGCACCATGGTGATCGCCACTGTCCGCGGCGACGTGCACGACATCGGCAAGAACCTCGTGGACATCATCCTCACCAACAACGGCTACAACGTCATCAACATCGGCATCAAGCAGGGCATCGCCGAGATCATGGCCGCTGCCGAGGAGCACGACGCGGACGTCATCGGCATGTCCGGGCTGCTGGTGAAGTCCACCGTGGTGATGAAGGACAACCTCGCCGAGCTGCAGACCCGCGGCCTCGCCAAGAAGTGGCCCATCATCCTGGGCGGCGCCGCCCTCACCCGCGCCTACGTGGAGCAGGACCTCGCCGAGCAGTTTGAGGGCACCGTCCGCTACGCCAAGGACGCCTTCGAGGGCCTCGCCCTGATGGAACCGCTGGTCCGCGTGGCCCGCGGCGAGGACCCGGACACCGTCGGCCTGCCGCCGCTGAAGAAGCGCATCCACAAGGGCGGACCCAAGTTCACTGTGACCGAACCCGAGGCAATGCCCGGCCGGCCCGACGTCGTCGCTGACAACGTGGTGCCCGCGCCGCCGTTCTGGGGTACCCGCATTGTGCGCGGCGTGGCCCTGAACGACTACGCCAGCTTCCTCGACGAACGCGCCACCTTCATGGGCCAGTGGGGCCTCAAGCCCGGCCGCGGCGAGGACGGCGCCTCCTACGAGGAACTCGTGGAACGCGAGGGCCGGCCGCGCCTGCGCTACTGGCTGGACCGCATCCTCGGCGAGGGCATGCTGGACGCTTCGGTGGCGTACGGCTACTTCCCGGTGGTCACCGAAGGCGAGGACGTGGTGGTGCTGCACCACGGCGAAGACCGCGACGGCGTCCTGGGCGCCGCGGGCCTGCTCGCCCCGGACGGCGGTTCAGGCGGCCCCATCGGCACCGAGCGGCTGCGCTTCAATTTTCCGCGCCAGCGCCGCGACCGGCACCTCTGCCTGGCAGACTTTGTGCGCTCCCGCGAGTCGGGCCAGATCGACGTGCTGCCGGTGCAGCTGGTCACCGCCGGCTCGAAGATCGAGGAGTTCACCTCCAAGATGTTCGCCGCCAACCAGTACCGCGACTACTACGAGCTCAACGGCCTGGTCATGCAGCTCACCGAGTCCCTGGCCGAATTCTGGCATTCGCGTATCCGTAAGGAGCTGGGCTTCGCATCCGAGGAGCCCAAGGACAAGGCCGGCCTGTTCAAGCTGGACTACCGCGGTGCCCGTTTCTCGCTGGGCTACCCGGCCTGCCCGGACATGGAGGACCGCCGCAAGGTGGTGGAGCTGCTCAAGCCTGAGCGGATGGGCGTGATCCTCAGCGACGAGCTGATGCTGCACCCGGAACAGTCCACGGACGCGTTCGTGTTCCACCACCCGGAGGCCAAGTACTTCAAGGTGTGAGTTGGGCCGGACCTTCAGCCTCTGCGGAACCGATGCATGATCGGTTCACGGCTCAAGCCGGGTTTTCGATCTAGCTTCGGCCCTTGCGATTAACATCGGAGGCACGAGCGAGCTCTTGACCGCGTGGAAAAGGCCGGACATTATCGTCGGAGGAAGAGCTGGACCGCAGGTCCTCCCTCATCGAGCCAACGACCGATTGTCGAATGCTGTTGGCATGCATCAGGAAGATGATCTGGTGGAACTGCTGGGCCGGCTGCGAAATGGTCATCATCTACTCGCCACTAGCCACGCTGTACGGTCACGCACTGAGACGTGAAGGAAGCAAGCAAATGAGTGAAGAACTCCGTGAACGCATGGATCGTTTCGTCGAATTCATCAATTCAGCCGACGAAAAGATCGGTGTTGAGGTCATTTCACCGTCGGCGACGTTCCACGTGCCCTTCCTGCCGGAGCCGGTGCAGGGTCCAAGCGGCTACCTGAAAATAATCGGCATAATGCGGCAAGCGTTTCCCGACGTCCAGTGGTCACTGGAAGAAACCATTATTGAAGGAAACACGGTAGCCGCACGATTCATCCTTCGTGGCACACACCAAGGGGACTTCCTCGGCGTACCTGCAACAGGCAAACCAATCCAAGCGCAGGCGATGAACGTCTATCGATTCACAAATGGTCAAATCACTGAAGAGCACGGGCTCCCGGACCTCTTCGGGCTGATGATGCAAATCCGGCCAATCGACGCCTAGATGTAGGGAATCAGGACCTTGGTTGCTTCGCGAATATAGCTGAAGGGACTGGGACCGGTTTAATACCGAACCCAATCCCTTCAGCTCCAGCTCGCGGGGGAGCTGGCCCTACCGGTGTGTTATTTCTTTTCGGGAAGGAACATTGCCTTGTCCAGCGGTGTCACGGTGAGTGATTTGAGCTGGGCGGTCCCGCCTTCGGCGAAGAGGGCCATCTTGTCGGCTCCCGGGTTCGGGAACACCTGGTCGGTGATGGTCTTCAGGCCGTTCTGGGCGAACACCTCAACGGAGGAGTGGTCGAGGTAGATCCGCATGGTGATGGTGCCGTTCTTGTCCGGCGTGACGGGGGCGTCCTCGATGGAGGCGAACGCCGGGTGGAATGCTGTGTTGCCTGAGTTCCTGCGGTCAACGAACATCTTGCCGGTTGTGGCGTCGTAGCCGATGACGGTGGATGAGGTTCCGTCGCCGAGGACGGTGACGCCGGATTTTGTTGCGGTTCCGGGGTCGAAGGTGATGTCCACCTGCTGCACCTGCCCTGCCGACTGTGCCGGCAGCGGGTGTGTTCCTGCGGAGATCGGTCCGCCCTTCTTGTCCTTGTAGGCGGCTTTCCCTCCCAGTTTTTCCACCTGCTTTACGGCGCTTTGGGTAAGGCGGGGGCCGTCAGGGGTTTGGGTGAGTTTTACTTCGCGGGGAAGGGCCATGGCGCTGCGCCAGGGGTTGGTTGGGATGTTGTTTGCGTAGTCCCAGTTGCTCATCCAGCCCAGCATGATCCGCTTGTCGTCGGGCATGTTGGCGAAGGATACGGCGGCGTAGTAGTCCCGTCCGTAATCAAGCCAGTCGTAGGCCTCCAAGCGGGATTTCGCTGGGGTGGGGCTCGCAGTGAATTCATCCGCGAGTATGTGTCCCCAGCCGAACCGGTTGTTGTCGACAACCTTGATGTGTGCCTGCCGGCCAACGAATTCCTTGACGTCCCATGATGCCCAGTCAAGGGATTCACTGTCGTTGCCGGTGGCAGTGCGGACCACCTGTCCGTCGACTACCAGGTTCACCGTTTCTTCATCGGACCTGGGAACAGCTGCGGCGTCGGTGAGCATGACGTGGTCAAGGGTCAGGTGTCCCCACCCGCCGGTAGCTTGGTCAACGATCCGCAGCTGGGCGTTTTGCCCGGCGAATTCGGAGACGTCCCAACCCTTCCAGTTCAGCAACCCGGCATTGTCGCCGGCCAGGGAGCGGACCACATTGCCATTGATGAGCAGCTGGACAGCCAGGGTCTGCCCGGAGTCGGCGGAGCGGTTGCCGCCTCCCACCAACATGCTCATGAAGTTCTTCGTGAGGGGGAACTCGGGTGATGTCAGGGTGCCTTGGCGGTCATCACCGGGTACGGTGCCGGTTTCAAACGTGTTGATCCGTTTGGCGCCGATGTAATAGTCCCCGCCGCTGGTGGCCGGCTGGTAATTGGGGGTCAGGTCTCCTGTTCCGGTCCAGCCTGCTGCGGCCAGCGTCGTCCCGTCAGGAACTTCGAAGCCGTCAAACTTGAGCTCTCCTTCCGGCGGGTTGTTGTCCAGCTTGTCGGAGACGTGGGGGTGCTTGCCGCCGCCCACCAGGAAGTTCAGGTAGTCGTCTGTGACGGTGAATGTGGGCGACTGCATGGAACCGAGCGGCCAGTCCCCGTCATTGAAGGAGTTGATCAGTCCGCTGCCGCCGAATCCGGTCACGGGGCTCTGGCCGGAAATCGAACCGGTCGCCGGGGCGTCACCGAAGGGGCCGTTCTTCCAGTTGCCCGGTTCGTTGTTCACCGTCCAGCCGTTGTAGGTTCCGTCGTTGAATCCGGCCAGGACGGTGCCGGCCGGCGGGGCAACGGCTGGTTGGGTGGTTTCGGAGGTGAACGTGGT
>Ga0308160_10003566_pt1 | contig 17431 bp, 9 predicted proteins | sample PhyFR1_FD_201036 | JGI IMG/M metagenome (GOLD analysis project Ga0308160, IMG submission 201036) | Phyllosphere microbial communities from UC Gill Tract Community Farm, Albany, California, United States - DLSLF.R1 | ecosystem: Host-associated > Plants > Phyllosphere > Unclassified | place: USA...
CCGGCGCGCTACCGGGAATGCGCGCCACCACGTTGTGCACCACGCCGATCGTCGTGTGCCGGCCCCCAAAAAAATACACCACCGACTTGCGCACCGTGGCGCGCTGCACCTCGGGCGCAAGGCCCATCGCGCGCAGCTGCCCCACCAGGTAATCGCGTGCGCGGGCGTTGCCGCCGGTGGCGATCTGGCGCGGCTCGCCCAGCGCCTGCAGGTGCCGCGCCATGCGCATCGACCAGCCGGGCGCCGCCACCTCGGCTCCGGGCGCCGTGATGCGCGGCGCCGCCAGCGCCAGCCAGGCAAGGCCGGCGACGATCGTCAGCACCAGCCACGCAACACAGGCAGGCAGGATGCTCGCGAGAGGCGAGGGACGTGACCGGACGGCTTCGATCAGTGGGGCGGCGGCGATCTCCATACGGGTTTCTCTCTTTATTGTTGTGATGGTTGTCGAGGGCGCAGGCTGCACGCGCCTAATGAAAAAAAATGCGAAAAAAACCCGCCGGTCCGGTAAAGGTGGCGGGCCAAAGAGGAGAGGGGCCTACTCGAGGGTCCAGACGTAGGCGATCTGCGCCCAGCCGGCTTCGGGTACGCCGTTGTTATTGGCTGGCTGGAACTGGCACATGCTGAGCGCACCCACGGCGGCGCGGTCGAGTTCGCGTGAGCCGCTCGACGATTGAATGCGCGACTGCTGCACCTTGCCGTCGGCGCCCACCAGCAACGCCAGCGTCACTGTGCCGGTCTCGCCATTGCGCGCGGCGCGCATCGGATAGTCTGGCTTGGCGCAACCGTCGGCATTGGCCAGCACTGCATTGCGCATCTGTCCGGTATTCGTGGAGGGCTGGGCGGCAGGGGCAGGAGGCGCATCAAGCTGGGCTGGCAAGGCCGCTTCCGGCGCCGCTTCGGTCGTGGCCTGCAGCGGCGGCGCCTCGGGTGGCAGCGGCACATCGACCTCGACTTGCGGCACCACGATGTCAGGCGGCGCACTGCGCACCGGCGGTGTCGGCGGTTGGGGCGGCGGCGCAGGCGGCGGAATCTCGGGCTTGACCCAGACCAGCGTATCGTCCAGCACCGCGGACAGCGAGATGGTCTTCGCGTTCATCGTGCTGATGACCCCCAGCGCGACCAGTATGTGCAGTGCGGCCACCAGGGTGATGCGACCGACCTTGGCGCCGGCTTGTTGACCAACGTGCGTGAAATGCATGACAACCTCCTTTGTTGGTCCCGACAGGTGGACCCGCCAGGTTATTACCTTGGAAGAAATACATACTTACCGCTGTTGGAATAAATATATGCTACATACTAGCAATCTGCAACTCTATTCTTGAGTAATTAATTTTCCGGGAAACTGAAGAGCTGGCGTCGTTTCGCTGCGTGTCTCACCAGATCACGCCAGCCTCACCAACCGAAATCGCCCATCGCCTCCACGCCCGTTGTATGAAATAATTCCCAACTGTGCCGTGGCGCCCGCCCGCGGCCCAGAAACGCCAGAGACTGGCTAAGCAATGCAACAGGCCAGCGCGCCAGGAGAACAAGTGGCAGACCAAGACAAACCCATCCGTGTGATGCTCGCGGACGACCACCCGATCGTGATGACCGGCTTTGCCATGTCGCTGGAAGCGGCCGGCATGCAGGTGGTGGGGCAGGCCAAGACCCCGAACGAGGCGACCGCCCTGTACGCCGCCCAGCAGCCCGACGTCGCCATCCTCGACATGCGCTTCGGCACCGAGCTGACCGGCATGGATGCGGCGCACGCCATCCTCAAGGCCGACCCGGCGGCCAAGATCGTCTTCCTGAGCCAGTTCGACCAGGACAGCCTGATCAAGGAAACCTACCGTCTCGGCGCCCACGCCTTCGTCACCAAGGATTGCGACCCGGCCGACCTGGCCACCGCCGTGCGCTACGCGCACGAGGGCAAGCTGTACTTCCTGCCGCACATCGCGTCGCGCCTGGCCAGCATGGCGGTGCGCGGCGAAGTCACGCCGCAGTCGCAGCTCGACGAGCGCGGCCTGGAAATATTCAAGTTCATGGCCGAGGGCATGACCAACGCCGAAATCGCCGAGCGGCTCGACCTGTCGACCAAGACCATCAGCAATATCAGCCAGTCGATCAAGGAAAAGCTGGGCGTGCACCGCCAGGCCAGCATCACGCTGCTGGCGGTCAAGCATGGCCTGATCGAGCCATAGGCATCCGATGAATCGCATCTTGCGCGGCATCGATCCGGGCGCAGGCGCGCCGGCGCTGGCGTCGTTGCTGGCGTTGACCACATTGCTGATCGTGATGAGCGCCGGCGCGGCGCAGGCGGCCAGCCAGACCGCGGCGCAAGCGCCGGGCCAGGCCGCGACGCAGGGCGTCGTTCAAGCGCCCAATCAGCCCGCAGCGACTGCAGCGACTGCAGCGACTGCGCCCACCGCGCCCGCGCCAACCTCGCCGCATGATCGCGGCGACACCCAGGGCTTTCGTTTCCAGATCATCACCGGCGACGAATCCGCCGTCACCCACCGCATCGCCGAAGATCTGTACAAGCGCCTGGTGCCGACCTTCGCTGCGTTTCGCACCGAGCTGGCGCAGAAGCGCCGCATGCTGTACATCGCGATCGGCCCCACCGCGCTGCGCGACGCGCTCTCGCGCCGTTGCGATTGCGTGGTGATCTCGGCCTACACCTCGAGCCAGGTATGGCGCACCCTGACCTCGCGCCAGAGCCAGGCCCAGACCAGGCAGCGGCGTCCCGCCATCACCGCCATCTACGCCGAACCGGCGCCGAGCGACCAGATGCGCCTGGCCGCGCTGCTGTACGGGCGTCCGGTGCGGGTCGGCGTGCTGCTCGGCCCCGACACCGCCTTCCTGCGTCCGGTGCTGCACGACGCGGCCGAGGTGCAGATGTATTCGCCCGGCGAAGACCTGAACCACACGCTCAACAGCATGACGCGCGCCGAGATGCTGCTGGCGCTGCCCGACAGCGACATCTACAACGCCGAGAACGTGCGCAACATCCTGCTCTCGACCTACCGCCGCAAGCAGGGCGTGCTGGGCTTCTCGAGCGATATGGTGAAGGTCGGCGCGCTGGCCACCACGTATTCCGAGATCGAGGACATCAACGCCCAGGTGGCCGAAATCGCAGCCCACTTTGTCGGCACCGGCGAACTGGCCGAGCCGCAGTTTCCGCGCTACTTCCGCACCATCATCAACGAAGGCGTGGCCAGCTCGCTCGACCTGCGCGTGACCGACGCCGCGCGCAACTTCGCGCGCCGCGCGCCGGCCACGCCATGAACCTGCGATTCTGGCGCGCCTGGGGCGTGGGCCGCCGCATGGCGGTGATCACGATGCTGCCGGTGGCGCTGCTGTTCACCTCCTTTGTCTGGTACTCGTGGTACGCGCACCGCGCCCAGGTGGCCGAAGAACTGGCCGAGCGCGGACGCATCCTGGCGCGCGCGCTGGCCGAAACGTCCGAGTACAACGTCATCTCGGGCAACCTGTCCGACCTGCGCCTGACCATCAATGGCCTGGTGCAGTCCGACCGCAGCATCTACCGGGTCGACGTGGTCGACGCCAGCGGCCGCGCCTCGGTGCGCGTGGTGTCCGAATCGGCCACCGACGCCCAGCCGCATTACTACGAGGCGCAGATTCGCAAGCAGGTGGTGTGGATCAACCTGTTCTCGGACAACGGCACGCCGCACGTCTCGGCATCGAGCGATTCGCGTCCGCCGACGCTCACCACCGAAGTGGTGGGCTGGGTGCGGGTGACGATGTCGCCGTCGAACATGATGGCCAAGCAGACCGACCGCTTCCAGATCGAACTGTCGATGGCGGCGCTGGCGCTGGCCGCCAGCGGCATCCTGGCCTGGGTGCTGGCGCGCTCGCTGATCGTGCCGCTGCGCGAAGCGATCGGCAGCCTGCGCCAGATCCGCGGTGGTAATTTCCAGGTCACGCCACCGGTGAGCACCGGCGGCGAGATCGGTGAACTGCAATCGTCGATCGGCGAGATGTCGTTGGCGCTGGGCGAATCCAAGCGCGACCTCGAAAACAAGGTGGCCGAGCGCACCCGCGACCTGCTGGCCTCGCGCAACGAAGCGCTGCGCGCCGACGCCGACAAACGCAAACTCATTCAAAAGGTGAACGAGATCATCGAGGACGAACGCAAGAGCATCGCGGTCGAGATCCACGATGAACTCAACGCTTCACTGATCGCGGCGCGCCTGGAAGCGCAGGCGATCGGCCTGCTGGCGGCCAAGGCGCCGCCGGGGGCCGAGGTGACCGAGATCCGGCGCAAGTCCGAGGCCATCACCAAGCTGGCGCTCGATTTGTACGCCAACGGCCGCCGCCTGGTGCGCCGCCTGCGGCCCGAGGTGCTCGACATGCTCGGCCTGCACGGCGCGGTGGAAGAAGTGGTGCGCCACTACGACAGCACGTCCGGCTGCCGCTTCGATCTGCACAGCGAAGGCGACTTCGCGCGCCTGTCGAACGAGCTGGCGATTTCAGCCTACCGCATCGTGCAGGAAGCGCTGTCGAACGTCATGAAGCACGCCGCCGCGCGCTCGGCCCACGTCAGCCTGTTGCTCGACGAAGGCAAGGGCGTGCTGCGCATCCGCGTGGTCGACGATGGCGCCGGCTTCGACACCGCCAGCGCCTCGGAGGGTATCGGCATCATCGGCATGCGCGAGCGCGCCTACGCGCTGCACGGCACGATCGATGTGCGCTCCAGCCCTGGCGAAGGCACCGACGTCGCCATCGCGCTGCCACTCAATGTGCCGGCGCAGCCGTCCCTGATCACGCCGGCCGCGCCGGCCGCGGCCTCGTAATTTTCATTCTCTTACCTCACATCGCCATGTCCACTGAACTGCTGACGCCCTACGAAAAGGGCAACCTGAACCAGACCACCACCTGGGCCGAATGCATCACCTGGTACCAAGACCTGGCGCGCCGCTATCAGGCGGTGCTGCGCTTCGAGAAAGTGGGCGTGTCGGATGCCGGCGTGCCGATCCACGCAGGTGTGGTCAGCAGCGACGGCGTGTTCGAGGCCGATGCGATCAAGCGCGCCGGGCGCCCGGTCTTCTTCAATAACAACGGCATCCATCCGGGCGAGCCGGAAGGCGTCGACGGCTGCATGGCGCTGGTGCGCGACTTCTGCGTCGAGCCGGCGCGCTTGCAGGCGCTCGGCAAAACCGTGTTCTTGTTTGTCCCGCTGTACAACGTCGACGGCGCCTTCAATCGTGCCGATACCTCGCGCGTAAACCAGGATGGCCCGGAACAATTCGGCTTTCGCGGCAACAGCCGCCACCTCGATCTGAACCGCGACTTCGTCAAGTGCGACACCCTGACTGCGCAGGTGTTCAACACCCTGTTTACTACCTGGGACCCGGACGTGATGGTCGACACCCATACCTCGAACGGCGCCGACTACAGCTACACCATGACCCTGATCCACACCCAGCCCGACAAGCTCGGTGGCGGCCTGGGGGAATTCCTGCGCAAGGAAATGCTGCCCGCGATGTACGCCGGCATGGACGCGCGCGGCTGGCCGACCTGCCCGTACGTGAATCCGGTGCAGGACAGCCCGGACCACGGCATCGCCGACTTCCTCGAGACCGCGCGCTTCTCGACCGGCTACGCGGCGCTGCACCACACGATCGGTTTCATGCCCGAGACGCATATGCTCAAACCGTTCGGGGACCGCTACCAGTCGATGCGCGCGCTGGTCGACACCGCACTCGAATTCACCGTGGCCAACGCCGAGCGCATCCAGGCGCTGCGCCGCGCGGCGCGCAGCGAGGGCCGTACGCGCGCCGAGTGGCCGGTGCGCTGGAAGCTCGACGCCGCGAATCCGTCACGTTTCCGCTTCAAGGGTTACGAGGCCAAATACAAGCAGAGCGCCATCGGCGACTACACGCGCCTGTACTACGACCGCAGCAGCGTGTGGGAGCGCGACATCGCCTGGTACGACAGCTTCCCGGTCGACGCCAGCGTGCCGGCGCCGCAAGCCTACGTGGTGCCGCAGCAGTGGCGCGAAGCGATCGAGCGCCTGCAGATGAATGGCGTGCGCATGGAGCGGGTGGAGGCCGATTGCCTGCGGCAGGTAGCGTATTACCAGGTGCTGTCGGTGCTGTCGCGTCCTTCGGCTTACGAGGGCCACCTGTTCCATGATGAGGTAACGCTCGATCGCCACATCGGTGAGGTGCAGCTGCGCGCCGGCGACTACATCGTGCCGCTTGATCAGGACCGGGCGCGCTATGCGGTCGAGACGCTGGAACCGCTGGCGCACGACAGCTTCTTCCGCTGGGGTTTCTTCAACAGCGTGCTGGAGAAGAAAGAGCATTACTCGGATTACGTGTTCGAGGATACGGCCGAAGCATTGCTGCGCGAGGAGCCTGCGCTGGCGGCCAGGTTTGCGCGATGGAAGACCGAGAATCCCGGGCTGTTGACCAGCCAGGAGGCGGTGCTCGACTTCATCTATGCCAACTGCGAGCGTTACCGCGAACCGGAGTGGAATCGCTATCCGGTGTTCATGATCGAGCGTTGAGTAGCGCGGGTCGGTTGTGTCAACTCGCGCTGCCTGCGACCTCTAACCAGTCACTCCTCTCAAAACCGTCACCCCCGCGAAGGCGGGGGGCCAAGCTCGTTGACGTGCTGCTGACGCAAAACGACGTTGGTGAGAGGGTGCTTATGCGTGCTGTGTCGATTCGCGTAACGTTCGTCGAACCGCAGCCAGATCAAACCTACTTCGACGCCGCAATCCAGCGATCCACCTTCGTCTCCAGCACCGCCAGCGGCAGCGTGCCTTCATCGAGCACCACCTTGTGGAATTCGGGCAGCTTGAATTTATCTCCCAACGCCGCCTGCGCGCGCTGACGCAATTCCATGATCTTGAGCGCGCCGATCTTGTACGCCAGCGCCTGGCCCGGCATCACCATGTAGCGCTCGATCTGCGCGCGCGCTTCCAGGTCGGAATAGCCGAGCGTGTCCTTGAAGTAGCCAATCGCCTGTTCGCGGCTCCAGCCCTTGCTGTGCATGCCGGTGTCGACCACCAGGCGCGCGGCGCGCAGCATTTCGTCGTTCAGGTGGCCGAAATAATCCTCGGGCTGGTCGAACAGGCCCATCTCCTTGCCCAGCGTCTCGGCATACAGCGCCCAGCCTTCGGTGAACGCGGTGTTGCCGCCAAACTTGCGGAAGTTGGGCAGGCCCAGTTCCTGCGTCAGCGCCAGGTGGAAGTGGTGACCGGGTTGGCCTTCGTGCAGGTACAGCGTGACCATGCCGGTCTTGCCATACTGTTTGGGGTCGTTCACCACCGACCAGAACACGCCCGGACGCGAACCGTCGGCGGCCGGCGAGGTGTAATGGTCGGATGCCGATTCGCGCGTCAGCTCCGGCTCCAGGCGCACTTCGAGCGGCGCCTTCGGCATCAGGGTAAACAGGGCCGGCAGTTTGGTGCGCACGGTGGCGTCGAGCTTCTGGAATACGTCGATGATCTGCTGGTCCGACGTAAACGGTTTGTATTTGGCCTGGCTCGAGACCCAGCGCGGCAGGCCGGCGGCGGGGCCGCTGTAACCCATCTTGGGACCGATCTTGCCGTATTCGCCTTGGATGCGCGCCACTTCTTTCAGGCCGATCTCGTGGATCTGGTCCGGCGTCATGTCGGTGGTGGTCATCGCCGCCACGCGCGCCGCGTACCAGGCGGCGCCGTCGGGCAGGACGTTCCAGCCGGCCGTGGTGCGCGTGGCCGGCAGATAGTCCTGCTCGACATAGTTGGCCAGGCGCGCCAGCGCCGGATTGAGCTTGTCGGCCAGCGTCTTGCGGTAGTGATCCGTCAACTTGGCCTTGTCGGCGGCGGTGAAGCTCGCCGGCAGGTTCTTGATCGGGGTGTAGAAGATGCTTGCCTCGGGCGAGGCCGCCACCAGTTGCTTGAGTTGCGGCAGGAGCGACTGCATCGGCTCGCGCGGATGGACGATGCCGCGCTTGACGCCTTCGCGCATATTCGCGATGGCCTGGTCGATGTACGGCGCCAGCTGCGTCAGGCGGCTCAGGTACGCGCGGTAGTCCTTGGGCGTGGACAGCGGCTGCGCGCCCTGGCCGCCGGCGTAGTTGGCCAGGAAGGCCGGCATATTGAACATCTGGTCGAGCGGCAGCAGGTGCTCGGGGAAGGCGCCCAGGCGCAGCGCGGCGCTCAGCTCGAATTGCAGGATATCGTGGCTGGCCGCGTCGCGTGCATTCAGGCGCGCGCGCGGGATCGCCTGCAGGCGTTTCAGGTAGCCGCGGTACAGCGCCATCTGGCGTTCGCGGTTTTTCGGCGCGATCGACAGGCCAAGCTGGTCGAAGAAGCGGCCATCGCCGCTTTCGGTGGCCCACACCGGCTCGAAGCGGGCGTAGGCATCGTAGTACTCGTCGGCCAGCTTGTTGATCTGGGCAGAGGCCTTGGTATCGACGGCCGGGGCAGCAGCAGCGGTCGGCGCCGCGGCGGCAGCGCTGGCAATCGTCGGCGCGCACGCCAGCATGGCGGCCGTCGCCAGCGCGCCCAGCTTGAAGATGGGGTTCATGGTTCTATCCTTAGTAGCTGGCCAGCGGCGTCAACGCGCCGTTCTTGAAGGTGTACACCGTCACCGCGGTTTTCTTGAGGTTGCCCTTGGCGTCGTAGCCATAGGTGCCCACCACGCCCTGGTAGCTGATCGCGTGCATCGCCGCGCCCACCTTGGCTGCGTCGACCGACTTGGCGTTCTGGATCGCCTGCGCGATGAATTTGGTCTGGTCGTAGAACGACGGCGCGTACACGTCCGGCTCGCGCCCGAAGCGCTTCTTGTAGTTGGCCAGGAAGGCCGCGCCACCGGGCTGCCTGGCGACGATGGCGCCGGCCTGCGCGCAGCGCACGTTCTCGCCGACGGCGGCGCCGCCCAGCTTGGCCATCTCGGGGCTGCACAGGGTGTCGCCACCGAGCAGCGGCACGTTCAGGCCGAGCTGCTTCATCTGGCGCACCATCGGCGCGGCCTGCGGCGCATAGCCGCCGAAGAAGATCGCATCGACCCGTTTGGCGCGCAGCGAAGTCAGGATCGCCGCGAAGTCGGTGGCCTTGTCGTTGGTGTATTCATGACCCGCGATCTTGATGCCGGCCGCTGCCGCCTGGCGCTTGAATTCCATCGCGATGCCCTGGCCGAACGCGGTGCGGTCGTCGATCACGCCGATGTTCTTGATCTTGAGTTCCTTGGCTGCATAGCCGGCCACCGAGGCGCCCACTTGGGTGTCGCTGGCAACGATGCGGAACACGGTCGGGTAGCCGGCTGCGGTGATCTTGGGATTGGTGCCGACGGTCGACATCAGGATGCCGGCATTGTTGTAGACCCGCGAGGCGGGGATCGCTACCCCCGAGTTGTATGGTCCGAGCACGAACTTGACGCCGGCGTCGGCGAATTTCTGGGCCACGCTGACGCCCTGTTTCGGGTCGCCGCCGTCGTCTTCGGAGCGCAGTTCGAAGCGCAGCGTGTTGCCGCCCAACTGGATCTTCTGGGCGTTGAGTTCTTCGACGGCCAGGCGCACGCCGTTTTCATTGTCCTTGCCGGCAAAGGCGTTGGCGCCCGACAGCGGGCCGCTGACGCCGATCTTGACGACCTGCTCGGCGGCGGTGGCGTGAGCCGAAACTTGAGCAAGGGTCAGGGCCGACAATACGGCCAGCGCCAGCGGCGCCATGTTCATTTTCGATGGCATTCCCAGAAGTCTCCGTTGATAGCAACGGTCGCATCATCGCACGATTCACGCGCTGCGCGAAACAGGGATGCGCTCGAATTCAGGCCGGCACGCCGTGCGAGATCAGTTCGAGTGGCAGGGCCGTGGTGGACTTGATCTGTTCCATCGAGAACGCGGACGAGACCCCGGTCAGGCGCGCGGCCTTGATCAGTTTTTTGTAGAAGCGGTCGTAGCCGGCGATGTCGGTGGTGACCACCTTGAGCAGGTAGTCGATGTCGCCGCTCATGCGGTGAAATTCGAGCACTTCGGGCAGTGCGATCACGGCGGCGGCGAAGCGCGCCAGCCATTTCTCATCGTGTTCGGCGGTGCGCACGCTGACGAACACCGTGACCGGCAGGCCGACCTTCTGGCGATTGACGATGCTGACCCGGCTCTCGATATAGCCTTCTTCTTCAAGGCGCTTGACGCGCTTCCAGCAGGGGGTGCTGGACAGACCCACCTTTTCGCTCAGCCCCGAGATCGACAGCGTGGCGTCGGCCTGCAGCGCGGCGAGGATTGCACAATCAAACTTGTCGAGTGAGTTCATATTACCGTTTGATGATTTTAGGAATAATCATTCTTCATCTCTAGCGAAAATCAGGAAATTTAGAACGTATCGATCGACGCAACTTCGTACCATATTACTGGACAATAACATCTTGTGCGACCTCTTTTTGATCATTTGGCACGTATTCATGCACCCTGAAATCTACCTTGACGCGAATGCCACTTCTTCCGTACTCCCCGCCGCCGCGAGTGCGGCAATGGCTGCGCTGGCCGACGGCTTCGGCAACCCAAGCAGCAGCCACGCGGCCGGCCTGCGGGCACGCGCCGTGCGCGAAGCGGCGCGCGCCAGCGCGCGCCGCGTGCTCGGTGCCCACGAGGGTCGATTGATGTTCAACAGCGGCGCCACCGAAGGCATTCAGACCGCCGTGCTGTCGGCGCTGTGCGCGCTGCGCGAAGCACGTGCGCGCGGCGAAGATTGCGGCGACCTGGTGCTGATCGGCGCCACTGAACACAAGGCGGTGCCCGAAAGCCTGGCGCACTGGAACCGCCTGCTCGGCACCGGGCTCGAGCTGCGCATGCTGCCGGTCGACGCCGATGGCCGCCATCGCCTCGACGTGCTGCGCGAACTGGCGCCGCGCGCCGCTTTCGTCTGCACCATGGCCGCCAACAACGAGACCGGTGTGGTGTCCGACCTCGATGGCATCGCGGCCGTGCTGCGCGACACCGCCAGCCCGGCGCTGTGGATGGTCGACTGCGTGCAGGCGCTGGGCAAGCTGAGTTTGAACCTGAGCGCGAGCCGCATCGACTACGCGCCGTTCTCGGGCCACAAGCTGCACGCGCCGAAAGGCATCGGCATGCTGTACGTGCGCGCCGCTGCGCCGTTTACGCCCTTGATGTGCGGCGGCGGACAAGAAGCCGGACAACGTTCGGGCACCGAGAACATGGCCGGCATCGCCGCATTGGGCGCGGTGCTGGACGCGATCGAGCATGGCGGCGCATTGCGCAGCCATGCCGCTCTGCTGGCATGCCGCGCGCGCCTGGTGGCGGCGCTGGAGGCGGGCTTTCCCGGCGTGGTGTTCAACGCGCCGCTCGAACATGCCTTGCCGACCACGATCAACTTTTCGGTGCCGGGCCTGACCAGCGCCGAGGTGCTGGAAGTGTTCGATGCGGCCGGCATCCGCGTCAGCGCCGGCTCGGCCTGTTCCGCAGCCAAGGCAGCGCCGAGCTACGTGCTCGATGCAATGGGCGTGCCGGCCTGGCGCAGCGCGTCGGCGGTGCGCATGTCGTTCGGGCCGCTGGTCGAAGATGCCGTCATCGACCAGGCCTGCATCCGCATCGCGGCCTGCGCCCGCGCGCTGGCCGCGCCGCTGCTGGCGCCATCGCCCTTGTGCAATGACCGCGCCGGCCTGGTGCAGCTCGAGCATGAAACCATGACTGGCTGGCTGCTGTTCGACGCCGCAAGCCGCAGCTGCATCGCGATCGATCCGCCGGCGGCCTTGGCCCGGCACACCGCCGCCATGTTGCATGCCGGCGGTTACCGCTTGCTGGCAGCGCTGGCGACCGACAACGACGGCGCCGCCAACCCGGCCTGCGCCACCCTGTGCGCCTACGCCGGGCACGGCATCGCCGGCTGGCCCGACGGCGCCATCGAGGCGCGCCTGCACGATGGCCGCCGGGCGCCGGCCATCGCGCTCGGTGCAGAGGCGCTGGCGCGCGTCGATGGCGCCTATCTGTTCGGGCGCCTGGAGGACGGCTTGCTGGCGCCGCGCTTCGCCTTCGGCGGCGCTGCCGTGCCAGACGGCAGTGGCGCGCTGCGGCTGTCGCACGTGCCTGTCAATCACGATCCGGCGCCGGAGCTCGACGCCGTTGCGTTGCAGCGCTGGCTCAGCGACTATCCCGAAGCGCTGATCGTCGACGTGCGCTGCGCGCGTGAATTCGCGGTCGGTGCAGTCGATCTGCACGGGCGGGCGGCGCTGAACGTGCCGCTGGCGCGCCTGGCCCAGCACGCGACCGACTGGCTGCGGCTTGAAACACGTCCGCTGCTGTTCGTGTGCCGCAGCGGCGCGCGCAGCGCACGCGCGGCGCGCACGCTGCGCAGCCTCGGTCACCCGCGCGCCTGGTCGCTGGCCGGCGGCTTCGCGCTGGCCGGCTGACGGCCGGCGCAGCAATCTCCCCCGGCCCTGCGGTGGTGTGTGTACGCCACCGCACGGTGCTTTCCTGTTCCTGTCTCTAGCATGGGATTGACCGTGCGCGCCCAGCGCTTTGCGTCCTGAGCTGCCCTGAATTGCCCCGGGCGCGGGCGCCAAAGTGATTCGGTGCGCACCCCCCAGCTCCGAGGCTCCCGTTGAAAGTAGAGAACAATCCGATGGCCGCCGCGCAGCCAGCGTCCGACGACGCTGCGCTGACCGCAGGCATTGACGCACCATGGCGCGCCGCGCCGCTCGTCGGCGAGCAGCTCGCCGCGCATGCGCGCGCGCTGGCGGCGCGTCATCGGGTGCAGGGCAGCGCCGTCGCCACCGACTTGCTGGCGCTGATGGCGACCAATGTCGACGCCATCACCGACGCCTGCGATGCGCTCGAACGCGCGGCGCGTGGCGGCGTCACGTTGCCGCCGGGCGGCGCCCGGCTGCTCGACGGCTTCGACCTGCTCGAGGTCCAGGCGCGCCTGGCACACGACATCCGCCTGCCACGCCTGGCCCCGAACGGCGCGCCGCGCGCCTGGCGCCTGGTGCTCGACGTTGTGGCGCGCGGCGACGGCGCGTTCGACGCGGGTGCGCTGGCGCAGTTCCTGGCCGCGTATAACCAGCAAGCCGCGTTGCGTATTTCCGAACTCGATGCGCTGCCGGCCTTGTTGCGCATGGCGCTGCTGGACAATCTGCGCCGGCTGGCGCTGCGCGCCGCGCGTATCTGCGACGCACGCGCGCAGGCCGCGCACTGGTCGCGCCAGCTCGAGGAGCGTGCCGACGAGCGTCCCGGCGACTTGCTGCTGCTGGTGGCCGACATGATGCGCACGGTGCCGATGGCCGACCGCGGCTTCGTGGCCGAACTGGCGCGCCGCCTGCAGGGGCGCGGCGCGCCGCTCAATCAGGTGCTGGACTGGATCGACGCGCGCCTGGCCGACGACGGCGCCAGCATCGCGCAGCTGGCGCAGCGCGAACGCAGCGAACTGGCCGAAGACGCAATCTCGGTCGGCAACAGCCTGGCCAGCCTGCGCCTGCTGGGCGGCATCGACTGGACCGAACTGGCCGAACGACTGGGCGCCACCGAAACCCTGCTGAGGGACGATCCCGATGGCAGTTATGCGCGCATGGACCGCGCCACGCGCGCACATTACCGGCGCGCGGTCGAGCGCCTGGCGCGCAATTCGCGCCGCAGCGAGACCGACGTCGCGCGCGAAGCGCTGGCGCTGGCAGGCATCAACCGCGCGCCGGGCGAGGGTGGCCTGGATGGGCGCACGCGCCATGTCGGCTACTACCTGGTGGGCGCGGGCCTCGACACGCTGGCCGCGCGCCTCGAGGCTAGCGGCGAGGGCGCGCGCCTGACCGCAATACGGCGCCGCATTGCACGTCGTATTTCACGTCGTATTGCACGTCGTTTGCCGCTCCCGCTGCAGGTGGGCGCCGTCGCCGCCCTGACGCTGGCCTTCGTGCTCGCCATGCTGGTGCATGCGTTTCAGGGCGGCGCCGGCCTGGCGCTGCTGGCCCTGATCGGCCTATTGGCGCTGCCCGGCGCCAGCGAGCTGGCGCGCGCGCTGGTGCGCATGATGACGATCTGGCTGGCGCCCGAGCGTCCCACGCCGCGCATGGCGCTGAGCGACGGCATTGTGCCTGACGACGCAACCGTGGTCGCGGTCTGTGCGCAACTGGGGGCCGACGGCGACATCGATACACTGTGCGCCGACCTCGAACTGCGCTACCTCGGCAACCGCGATCCGCAGCTGCGTTTCTGCCTGCTGCTCGACCTGCCCGATGCTGCGGCCGAGCATGCGCCAGCGGACGACGCCGTGTGCGAGCGCGCGCGCGCCGCGATCGCGTCCCTGAACCAACAATACGAACACCAGCCCTTCCTGCTGCTGCTGCGTGCGCGCAGCCTTGATGCCGGCTCTGGCAACTGGATCGGCCGCGAGCGGCAACGCGGCCAGCTGGCCGACCTGAACGCCTGGCTGTGCGGCGCGCGCGAGCGCTTTCTGCTCGCCGCCGGCAACACCGGCGCCGCAACCGAAGTGCGCTATGTGATTTCGCTCGATGCCGGCACCGCACTGGCGCGCGATGCCGCGCGCAGCCTGGTGGCGGCGATGGCGCACCCGCTGCATTGCCCCATCCAGGGCGAGGACGGCCGCGTGCGCGAAGGCCATGGCATGCTGCGCGTCGGCGTCCAGGCCGCGCTGCCGTCGCGTGGCGGGGCCCGATACGAACGTCTGTGGTCAGACGGCGCGCGCACCTGGGCCGCAATCGGCGCCGGCTGCGGCGCCACGGCGGAGCACAGCCAGGGCTGGGCCGCGATCCACGATATCGACGCCTGGCGCCGCGCCATGGGCGCAGAATTGTCGGGCGAAGGCCGCGCCGAACCGGGCGTGGTCGAAGAAGACCGCCTGCGCGCCGGCCGCATTACCGACCTGCGCCTCGAAGCGCAGCATGTCGGCAGCTACAGTGAACATGTACTGCGCCGCCACCGCGCATTGCGCTTCGCCTGGCAGGAAGCGCAGCGCCTGGGGCGCGGGCCCGATTCCTTGCGTACGCTGCGCCAGTCGTGGCGCCTGTTCGACCGCCTGCGCGCCGCTCTGGTGGCGCCTGGCCTGGTGGCCTTGCTGGTGCTGTGCTGGTGCACCCTGGCCGCACCTGCGTTCTGGTCGGCGGCGGTGCTGGCGGTGTTCTTCCTGCCGGCGCTGCTCGGCATGCTGATTGCGCTGGTCGACCGCGCGCACGACGCGCCGGCGCGCCAGCATCTCGACGCCTGGGCGCGTGGGGCACGCGTGCCGCTGGTGCGCGCCGCGCTGTCGGTCGCCTTTCTGCCGCATGCCGCCTGGGTCGCGCTCGATGCGCTGGCGCGCGGCTTGTGGCGCCGCCGCGTGACCGGCCAGCACTTGCTCGAGACCCGTCCCAGCGCGCTGGCACGCTCCAGCACCGCGTTTGAAAACAACTGGCGCAGCATGTGGTTCGCGCCGACGCTGGCAGTGGCGACGTCGGTGCTGCTGTCCTTTGCCAACCAATATGCCTTGTTCGCAGCGGCGCCACTGCTGCTGGTGTGGTTCCTGTCGCCGGTGCTGGCGTGGTGGGCCAGCCAGCCGGGACGCCGCAATGCGCGTCTGGGGCCGGCGCAGAGCCAGTTCTTGCGCGCCTTGGCGCGTCGCACCTGGGGCTTCTTCGAGCAGCACAGCGCCGCCTCGCACGGCCTGGCGCCGCAAGCGGTGCTCGAGCATCCCGAGGCCGCGCTCGACGCGCGCCTGTCGCCCGGCGGCATGGGTTTGATGCTGCTGGCCGGTCTGGGCGCACGCGACTTCGGTTTCATTTCATTGGGCACCCTGCTGGCGCGCAGCGAAACGGCGCTGATGTCGATGGCGCTGCTGGAATCCTGGCGCGGCCACCTGCTGCGCTGGTACGACAGCGCCACGCTGGCGCCGATCGAACCGGCGCGCGTCGACACCGCCGCCAGCGGCAGCTTGGTGCTGTCGCTGCGCACCTTCGCCGCTGGCCTGGACGAACTGCCGGCGCAGCCGATCGCTGGTCGTGCGCTGCTTGATGGCATCGGCGACACGCTGCAGGTGGTGCGCCAGCATGCAGGGTCACCCGCGCCCGCAGTGCGCGAGGCGCTGGACGCGCTGGCGCGCGCGCTGCAGCCCGAGCATAGCCGCGCCACCGACACGCTGCCCGGCCTGGCCGATTGCCTGCATGCCGTGGTATCGCAGGCGCACCAGCTGGTGGCCGTGACGGCATCGGCGTCGGCGTCCGACGCGGCGCTGCTGGCATGGATCCGGCGCCTGTCGGCGCAATGCGAAGCGCAGTTAGAAGATCTGTTGGCCATGGCGCCCTGGTTGCGGGTGGCGCAGGAATACGTGCTCGATGCGAGCCTGACGCGGATCCCGACGCTGGGCGAACTGGCGGCGCTTGATGTCCCCGCGCAAGCCAATGCCGGCTTGCGGCAACTGGTCGACGCCGGCCGCGCCTGTGCGCGCGAACGCATCGATCGCGCCGAAACCTTGGCGCGCGACGCGCGCATGCTGGCGCAGGCCGAGTTCGCGGCGCTGCTCGATCCCGCCACCGGTTTGCTCGCCAGCGGCTGGCTGGTGCGCGAACAGCGTTTCGAGAGCGAACGCTGCGACTTGCTGGCGTCGAGCGCGCGCATGGCCAGCTTTGCCGCCGTGGCCGCGGGCCAGCTGGGGCAGGATCACTGGTGGTCGCTCGGCCGCCCGCTGCGCATGGCCGCCAGCGGCGCGCTGCTGCTGTCGCGCCGCGGCGCCTTGTCCGACTACCTGGCGCCGCAGCTGATCATGCCGTCGTGGCGCGATACCCTGCTGGACGGCGCGGCGCGGGCGGCGGTGCGCATGCAGGCCATCCACGCCCAGCGCCATGGCGTGTTGTGGGGCTTTTCGGAGTCGCTCTGCAATGCGGTGGATACGGCGGCGCGTTACCGCTTCCGCCGTTTCGGCGTGCCGGCGGCGGCGCTGCAGCGCATCGCTGCGGACGATCTGGCAACCGCCCCGTATGCCGCCGCGCTGGCCCTTGGCACGGCGCCGGCGCTGGCGGCGGGCAACCTGGAACGCATGGTGTCGCAGGGGCTGCTGGGCGAGACCGGCCTGTATGAAGCGCTCGACTACGCGCCGCAACGCCTGCCGCAGGGCGAGCGCCAGGTGGTGGTGCGCGCCTACAGTGCGCCGCACCAGGCGATGACGCTGCTGGCGCTGGCGCGCCATTTGCTCGACCAACCGATGCAACGCCGCTTCTGCGCCGACCCCGAACTGCGCGCTGCGCTCGGCCTGCTGCAGGAAGCGCCGCCAGCGTCAGGCGCCGCCGCGCCACTTTGCGCGAACGTCGGGCCGGCGGTCGGCGGCATGGCGGCGCGTCCGTATGCGCGCATCATCGGCGCCGAGACCTCGGCACTGCCCGAAGTGCAGCTGCTGTCCAACGGCCGCATGCACCTTTCACTCGACAGCATGGGACTCGGCGTCACGCGCTGGGAAGACGTGCAGGTCACGCGCAGCGGGCGTGGTGAGACCGGCATGGTGTGC
>Ga0308160_10003567_pt1 | contig 17431 bp, 27 predicted proteins | sample PhyFR1_FD_201036 | JGI IMG/M metagenome (GOLD analysis project Ga0308160, IMG submission 201036) | Phyllosphere microbial communities from UC Gill Tract Community Farm, Albany, California, United States - DLSLF.R1 | ecosystem: Host-associated > Plants > Phyllosphere > Unclassified | place: USA...
CTCAGATCCCACGGCTGAAACCCAGGGACTAGGATTAGCAGTCCGCAAATGTATTGATCACCACCGCACTCAACTCACCCCATCCGTCACCCATGAAGTTCCCGGCATGAGCTTCCCATCCTTTATCAGATCATGCTTTTTCAACCATTCTTCGAATCGTTCAATAACCTCCGGGAATGTTGGGGATTCATCTATCGTAGCCTGAATACCAAGAGCCCTCGATCAGATGCCCATTTCCTTGGTAACCGCAACTAACAGGTCCACTTACCTGCGTGATCCCAGTAAGAGTAGTACAGAAGGTCGATAGGTCTGGTCTCCAAGTAGGTCTAACGTAAGAATGGAAGTGGTCGACGATCCTCAAGCTAGGGAGGTGCTCCGCAGAAGGGGGTGTGAGTTTCCGTTCAACGGTTGTGTTGGCCGACAAGGATTCTGGTGAAGGGGTTTGCTCGGTTGTAGGCACATCCTCTACAGCTTCAAGGGTAGAGAGAGAGGCAGGAGCTTCCCATTGAACGAGGATCACCGGGAATTCCTGCATGGCGATGCAGTTGCAATCAGCTTCAGGTCGGGCGGCCAAGGTACCGAGCAGATTCAAGGCGACCTACGATGACTTCATTTGGCCAGTCCAGCGTCTTGTCCGCTATACACGTAGCTTCTACCTGATCAAGTTGAACATTCGCAACTATTCAGTATGCGTCTGCGCTCAGCGATACAGAGGCATCTCTTGACTCACATCGAAACATAGAAACGACTTGACCGGCTGAGGCCGCCTAGGCAAGACGATCATAGAGGATGAAGGAGCCTTGGCCGCAGCGTCCTTCTTGTAAGCAGTTGACAGCCGTCTGAAGAGCATGTCATTCATCCGTGTGAGCCTGAAGCACTTGATCTTGTACATGTTTTACACACAATCAGCTCACCTGATCAGGGTCTCCTTCTTTCCGTGATCGTCCAGGTTGAAGGCAGCCAGGGCCTCCCTTAGCTCGAGGAGTGTCGACCGGGAAGACACTCTCTTTGCCATTCACTACTTCTCAAATCACCTTGCAAGAAACGCTATTTTGACTATGACCCTCAGATGAACTGTAGATGGGCATCGCTGTGAATGATGGTTTACTTTATGAATTCAAAGACCCGGATCTACGCGAATGTTACCCTTTTCGATAGTCCGGGGGATGCTCGTGATTTACTTCCGCAGAGCGCGTTAGTCGGCAAGCTCGCGCTAGGCGACTTGATGTTTGAGCCTTTGGACCGAGGCTTGCCTTCGTTGTTACATTCCTCTGTTCATCTATCAATCAATGCTTCAATTCGATCGTAACTTTGCCATTCGTTACCGCAAGAGCCTTGCTCATCGTCGTGCATCTTATCCGGTGATCGAGCCACAACGAATCCCTTCAACCTCGATTCGAGTACTATACTGTCATCTACGGCAATCAATCATGGCGAGTCGTCCGGCCTCTTCCATGGCAAGGCCAAGAACCGCCATGTCATCGGTCAGAGCAGATTCAGTGCGTCCTGATCAAGGAATGGACGATATGGGCGATTGGATTTGTGCAGTTTTTCAGTCCGGCGGTGAGTGGTTTCTAGGGGACGGTGGATCGGGTGTGCTTTTCACGCGAGTGCTGACGGGTCGCCCAGGTCTGGGACAGGATGTGGGAATCGCCTCTATCGACTTACAATCTGGAACGGTGTGTCACTGCCCGATCCAAGTCGGAGGGGATAAAGTGGCTGATGATATTTGAGCTCGTCTGTTCTCTTCTGTAGACTCTAGTTACTCAAGTAAGTTCTTTGGCTGGCATCAGTGGGTCACGACAGCAGTCCGCTAATTTTTACTTCCGTCACTCCTTCGTTTTAGCTTGTGGACAATCAAAGTCAGTCCCGTGCATGGCTCTGAAAGCCTAGTATAGCTGAACGAACGCTTCCCATCTACTCTCAGCATTCTCGAAGACCATCCATTACCTATACTTGCACCCTCCGACCGCTATCATCGTTCCCGAAAACGCACTCGCTTCCTCCCTTTCCCGCCCCGGAGCTAAGACTTTCAGGAACAATCGCAACTCGAACAACGACGAACCTAGCACATTGGTGACCTTCATGGAAGCGAGGACTGGTATACGATGTCAAGCTATGCCAAGATCCAGTTGGAATAGGGAAGAAGGTATGTTTGGAGCGAATCAGTCGGCAGAGGGTGTTGTCTGGCTGAGAGGATGTCACGCAGGGTTTAGCGTGATCCAGGATTTCTGTGTTGATGATGGGAAAAAGACTGCTGTCATTATGACGATGGACTCCAAGTAAGCGGTGATAAGTTCTCCTTCTTGATTTATATGCTCATTGAGACGCGGTTGCTTCTAGGTACTGGGCTCTAGGGGCCCTTTCTGCACTTTACGCGTTTCTGGCGGAATCTCGAGCGATTGCATTCGCTCCGATGAGTCAGAAAATCGTCTATCAAGCACCAGAAGGTTAGCATTTTGTCAAACAGTGGAGATGTCCCACTGAGATACTTCGGGGTTATATATAGGTACCATGTTCATCGACCCCGACACGGCCAAAAATCTAGAATTGGTTCAAAATGCGGTAAACCCAATGTCAAAGATCCATTTGCTAGGTAATTATGGAATATGTTCCGCAGGTCTTGGTTATTGGCTGAATTACCGTTGCAGGCATCATGAACCACACGCAGACCAAGATGGGTTATCGGATGCTAAAAGCCAGCGTACTACAGCCACTCACGAGTGAGTGTCGCTTACCGGTACTAAAGGTATTAAAGCTGAAGGCGGCTCTATCTGTTCAGACGAAGATATCATCAACGACCGTTTGGATGTAGTAGATGGTAAGGATCGGGTGCCCTGAACATATTTCACCGAAGTGTTCTCTCTAACGAATTTCAAGCAGAGTTCATGCGATCGGAAGCCATGTTGAGTTCGATCAAGGCGGGGATCAAGAACGTCAAAGCGGTCAGTTATCTGAGACTGCGTCACTACCGACGCTATCTCATGCGCCGCGTTCGTGTTCTACAGTGGGATATCAACAACCTCATCTCTCAGGTAAGCTTTCTTCCTGTCATCCACCTGGTTAAATTGATTAAACGCAGTATTCAGTTGTTCCGTAAAACGAGTCGGGCAGACTCCGCAATTGCTGAACAGCGTCTGGGGCAGGTCCTCGCTCTGAGGTCGATTCTCAAGACTATACCAGCCATCGTTACGGCTCTAGGAGGAGCCAAGAGCAACCTTCTGGCTGTCGCTAGACAGGTAGGCCTGCGAAGTTGGAGCTTTTCTCCATGTCTGTCTAAAACTATAGATCCGCAGGTGCTCTCCGATCCGCGTAGCCTCGATATAGAGCGCCTGATAGATGGTATGTCGCAGAAATACGGAAAATACGAAACTGTTCTCTCATTCTGCCAATGAACAGACAAGATCAACGAGGAAGCCGCAGCCCATCCTGGAAAGGCTTACAATCAGAAGACACTGAAGCTCTACGCGGTCAGGGCGAATGCTGAACAGATGCTGGACGTTGCGCGAGAGACATTCAAGGAGAATGTTGATGACATACATAAGCGTGCGTACGAAAGGAGGAACTTCAGGATACCACCACTGATGGCAATGTTACATCCAGTCAAAGACGACTTCAGCGGTTCGTCTACTAGATATCACGGAAGACGCGAACTTTTGACTGACGTTTAGTATTTAATCCAGAGGAGCATGACTTACCGTTCGATCTTCAGTATGCTAAGGACTCGTGGCTATTGACTTTGAGAGCAGATGAACTAGAAGGCCGCACTTTACCGAGCGGGTTCCGGGTGGTGTCAAAGAAGAGCGGAAAGTATGGTTCCTGCGAAGTGTCCGTTTAGTTTGTCGCTCAGACCCTCTCTTTCAGGTTGATTATGACTCATGAATCGCTAGTGAGAAGCGCTGGTTTCCCCGCTTGACCAGAGTAGCTGCTTACAATCTTACTGTTTACCAGCTCAAGCTGAACTCGCGGATGAGAGATTCTGAGATGGAGGCGTTTTTGATGAGCGAAGAATTGGTAAATGAGCTTGTGAAGGATATCGTTTGTCTCACAAGTCAGTTGCGAGTCTATTCCAGATGTCTGGATACAGCTGAGCTTTCGGATACAGCCTGCTTGTACCCTATAGCCGAAGCTGTGAGTCTTTCACTATTTCGAGACGCTCAAACTGACACCCAGCTGCTGCAGATAGGAACCCTCGACATGCTCTGTAGTTTCGCTGAGGTGTCGATCCGTAACAGATACAGTTCGTTTCTACGGCGGACAGCCGTGAATATTCGGATACCAGAGGTTGAGCTTATTCTGAGCTACCGTACAGCCCGACCGAAGTTTACGAACTCTCTGGCTGTAAGAAAGAGTGGCCAAACGGTCGTCTGGTACTGGAATAGGGCCCTGATACTCTCCCTTCCAGATCAAGAATGGTAAACACCCGATTCTGGACAGGATTCCGACCCAGGATTGCATACCCAATGACGTCTACTTGTAAGCTCATAGCAAAGACTTGCTACCGCTTGAGCTAACACTCCGCTCCAAAAGATCTCCTGGATCGCATTCTTTTCTCTTGATACAGGGCGCGAAGTGCATGGTGTTGCAAATTGGTGAGCGGGATGGCTTTGCTAAACAACTTTCCTTGCTCCTGATAGTATGGCTGGAAAATCGACGTACCTACGCCAAGTCGCTCTCCTTGTGGTCATGGCTATGTGTGGATGCTGGTCAGTTATCTACCTTTCCGATCGATTGACTCGCATTCGCTTGATGAGACCATGGTTTCCGGATTCCACAGTGTCCCAGCAGACTTTGCGAGCATCAAGATCCAGGATGCCATTCTCACCAGGCTGTCGAACGATGATTCTATCGAGCGATCCCTCTCCACTTTCGCGCAAGAGATGGCAACGACTGCGATGATCCTCGGTATGACCCACAAAATCCCGAATACCGCTTTAAGCTAATTCTCGGTGTTTGGCTACAGGATTGGCCACCAAAGATTCTTTGATTTTGATCGACGAGGTAAGTCGCACGGCATGTCTTCTTGAGACCGTACCTGAAATACATTCTGGTCTTGAATCAGCTTGGAAGAGGTACAGCGCCAGCCGAAGGTGCAGGGATATGTCAAGCTATCGGAGAAGAGTTACTTCGCCGCAAGGTGTCTCGCCCATCCCATTCAAAATCCAAATGAATGACCGCTCACGATTTACGTCCCGTATTACAGAGTTACGTTTTGTTCGCCACTCACTTCAAGGAGCTATCCGAGACCCTTGGCAATTTCCCAGGAGTTGATAAGTGGGTACTTTTTCTTTCATGCAGTAGCTCGTTTGAGTGTTCATGCATTCCTCTCGCAGGCTTCACCTACAAACAACGGTTCGCAAAAATTCCATCCAAAGCTTCTTGCTTGCGACCAGGCGCTGACATTCTTGTGTTTGATACGTCGGATGCAGGTCAGCAACCGCCCAAGCGCTCAATTCAGTACATCATACTCCTACAGAGTCGTCAAGGGCGAGGACAGCAACAACGGTCATTACGGGCTTGAACTAGCAAAATTGGCATCTCTCCCCCAGACCATGCTCGATGTGGCAAGTGAAGTTGCGCACAGATTAGAAGAAAAGGCCAAAAAGGGTAGGTTCTCGTTGCATTTCGTATGAAAATGGTTGCGACGATGATAGAGATCGCGAGGCTGTGTAGGTCGCGCGTGTTCGGCCAGTCGTTTCAATGCGATCCGCAGGAAACTCTTCGTCGAGGTGAGCAAAGACCTGCCCCTTCCGACACTCGGGCAGCTCATCAATGCGTTCATGTGCAGCTACATGCCAAACTGAAACAAGTCGTCAATGTCTCTACGCTCCCCGATAAGGAGCTCCGAGAGTACCTCGATCAGATGCGCTGTGATACGGTGGCAGGTCTGAGGGAAGCGTATTTCGAATACGAGTCCTCGCTAAAGGTCAAGGGCGAGGAGGAGGGCGATATGGAGGTTGAAGATGATAGCGCAAGTTCGGCCAGCGAGAGTGACGCTCAATCAAAGGTCTAGGGATCTATGACCCGCTGTGCTTTGGTGCGATTGTGTCTGCAATGATGGCACCAATGAGACTATATCATTTACGTTTGAATACAGTTTGATCGCTTCTCCCAGCACAGGATCCGACTGCGACGCGAAGGTGGAGGCATTCTCGCGCGCGTGCCCTGTACGTAAAGCTCAACTTCGTCTCCTTTCCCATCATTTCATCAACACAGCATCTCCGATGGGATGGGACGGGGGATTGCTGTGAAGGTAGACTTTGTGTAGATATACCTGGTTCTCCGAGATCATCAAAGTATACTACGTGGAAAGTATTCTTCCATTCCTTGCATCCCTTCAAGCGAAACATGGCCCAACAATACTCTGACCCATACGGTCACACACGACCCGAGGTGCAACACAGTTATTCCGATTCAAACGCTTCTAAATTCGAACAATACGACAACAACAGCACTGAAGAACGACCATACTCTCAGGCCCACTACCCTCTTCCCAAGGAACGAGAATCGTCTTACGTCGAAGATGTTCCTGAGAGGTCTTTTGCTCGAGAACCCAAGATCGACGCCAATCCCGATGGAGTGGTAAGGAGAAGCAGGTTCGTGGGAATGGCCGCTAACGGGGAACGTCCTGCGAGTCAATGGACTCAAGGTGAGCAAACGCGCGAACACCTGGGCATCCTTTTCAGGCCGGTCTAAACAAACTCCCTTGTTCTCTTGTGAAGGTGTTGATGTTCCCCCGAAGGCTACCGGATGGCTGCGAGAATGGAGAAAAGAAAACCGAGCGAGCTGGGGCAAGGTAAGACACGGCCGACAAGAGCTTTACTGAATATCGCTGATCCTATCTCTCTGCTATCGTACCTTATCAGGGAGGAGGATGGAGGACCTTTGGAAGATTCTTCTCCTGCTGCATATTGAGCACCTTGTTCGTCTTGCTCTCCGTGGTCCTCACGATCGCCATGGTAAGCCCACCGTCGTAAGGGTTCAGTCGGTCAATCACTGATGAGCTCCACGATTTCCCCGGCATAGTGGGTCAGGCCGCCAGACATTCGTCTTTACGACATCGACATCCCCTCATCGAATGCGGTGCAAATTACGACCTCGTCATTGAGCCTGAACTTCAGTCTCATCATTGGGTGAGCACAAAAGAACAGCTTCGATTTCTGCCGGGTCGACGTGACTGATGATCCTCGTTGATTTTGCTGTTTTGCAGTGTCACTAACCCCAATTGGTTCTCAGCCAATTTCAAGGAGATCTCGGCAGTGTGAGTGGCCAAAGAGGTAGATCCGGATTTGACCGTGAGGGCTTATAAAGTTATGTTTTCACAGTGCGAAGTGGCCAGGTCTCGATGCCGAGTTAGTTGAAGTTCGGAACATCGCCAAGGGAACTTTCCATTTACTCACACTTCCTTCTCTGATCCCCCAACAACAGCTTCGGAGGTGGTTCATTGTCCGATATCAAGTTCGTACAACCCATCCACAACCCACAGTCAAAACATGGCGACTAACGGGAAACACACGTATTACAGATTCGGTGGAAACAGTGCCACAAACTTTTCTTTCCCGTTCAAGGTCGAGTACACCACCGCACTTGACCCTGATGGAGTCGTCTTGAAGACCTTGATCGGTGAGCATCATCTTCGAATAATGTTAGAGTTCCTACAGATGGCTAACAAGGATGAGGTTGTGCCTTCCATCAGCTCAATGTTCGACTACGCCCAAGGGTGATATCACGATTGATTACGATCTCACCCTCGACCTGAAGATCGTCTCCTTTACCGTTTCCCCAACCATCTCGTCGAGTGCTTCCTTCCAGTGTCCCGTTGATGCTGATGACATCGGGGTAAGTGACAAGTGCTCAATGCCTACAGCTCGCCCTCAAGCTCATCGCTTCCCTTTTTAACAGCCAATTGTCGGCGCGAGCAAACGTGACATGACGCTGATTGCTCCGCTCTCCCTCGAATGATCACTTCCGACTCCCTCTTCTTGTTTGCTGTACATAAACGACGCGCAGAGATACCCTCGAATGCCAGATGACGCTCTTGATGAAATGCATGTGCTATATTTCGAATGTATATACAGGCAATGTGTTTCTAACAGGGTGTCTGCCGATCGGGATCCTATAATACAGAATGGGTCTCGTGAACAAGGGCCGAGGCCCAAGGCGCGCAAGGTCTAGCCAATGCATCCTGGCGGGACGACTGAGGGATCTCGCGGATTTTCTCTCATCTGCGTTAGGTATCGGGGTAGCGCAGCGAGACCCTCTACATGATCACACAGTCCTTATCTTTGCCACCTTTACCATCAGCACCGCCTTCTGTAGCCCTCGCCAACAACTCATTCCGGTTGGCAGGGGATGCGGCATTGACAGCAGCAGACCCAAAGTTCTTGAGACGCTTATCCGCTCGCTTGTCACCATTCTCAGCGGCCATCCGATACCACTGAATAGCATTGGGAGGGGAGGCAGGTGTACCGATACCCACCTAAGGATCACATGTTCATGTCAGTCGGTCGCTCGCAGATGCTCATCCAGCTCAGCAAGACTCACCTCGGTAAAGTACCCGACCGCATACTGCGCTTTGGCGAGGCCCATCTCGGCAGCCTTTTTGGCCCACAAGAATGCCTCTGTGTCGGATTGGGGTAGTACGCCTGGCGATCCGACAAGGTACCAGGCTGTGAGCGCAAAGCAGCCATCCCGATGATCTTGTTGCGCAGCAATGTTCTACGTCGGGCGAGATCAGCCAAGGCTTCTAGCCATTCGTCCGCGGGATCGTATGCTTACGTAGTAGTGTATACTCAAAGCAGCGTCCATGGGACAACCCATTTTGCCGTATTCGTAACATTCCCCCAGTTTGACAGCACTCGGAGCATAACCCAACTCGGAAGCTTGGGCGAGCAACTCGGTAGCGTACTCGAGATCGACGAACAAGACGTTCTCGATCCCTCGTTCATGCAAGAGTGCAAGCTCATGTAATGCGTGAGGGAACTCGGCGGTAGCGTGTTCAGCTGAACGTTTGAGCCATTTGACACCCTCTTTTGGTCGTTGTGCTAGACCCAGGGATCCGTTCAGCTCGGCCGTTCCGAGACGATACATGGCACCAGGGTGAAGCGCCATTGCGGCTTTTCTAAAAAGATAAAACCCTCGACTCGATCAGCAAGCATGGCCGCGAATCAGGCAATCAAATAGGACTGACTTGTAGAATTGTACAGCTTTAGCGCTTTCCCGCCGACATCCCCAGCCGTGTTCACAGCAGGTTCCAGCCCGGTACGCAGCATCAGGATGACCGTGTTTAGCGGCCAAGACGAACAGAGGGAAAGCCCGATCAAAGTCCTGTCTCCCTCTGACTGTCCCGATTCCGTTGGAGTAACAATCGGCCAAAAAGTACTGCGCGTCCGGGTGTCCTCTGTCTGCCAAACGCTTCAAGAGTGCCGTGGCCTCTTTTACCAAGTCTTCTCGTTTCTGTTCGTTGATGGCCGAGAGAGGTGCTGTGGTGGATGACAACGAAGGATGAGTCTGACCCTCGGGGCTAGTATTGTTGTCCAGGGATTTAGCGGCTTCGATCATGAACACCGCGAATTCGAATATCAATTCAGGGTCATTGGTCTTTTTCGCGTTTTCTCGGTAGAGTTGAAGAGTCTTTTCGTTGGAAAGAAGAGCTGCTTGTTCACCCGGTCGTAGATGGGCTGTTTGTTCATTGAACCGAGAGATGAGCTGGGTGAATCTTACGGGTTGGCTGACACCATCACATACAGTTGTCAAGCAGCGGAGTAGGCTGTATCGGTACAGGTGGAAGTCGAGCTTGTCGTTGTCCGCCGTTGGATTGCGAGTAGGCATCCATGTGATCTGAGGGCGACATGGACTGTTCATAGCCATGCCCGACGCTAGATTGGTAGACCGACATACTGCCCGAGGTCGTTCCAGGGACCGTATCAACGGGGAGTCGGGGTATGGATACGCCTGTTTAAATGCCCGTGAGGCGCGCTGCGTGTCCGTAGTTTCGTTTGGTTCGTTGCTATTCGGCTCAATACATGAGAGGAGAGATCGTGCGAGTGGAAAGGTTAATGTCGTGAAAGGGCTGGGGACACGTTCTGCCAAAAGGTCCGCTTCGTAACGTCAACTCGTAAAGGTGTTGGGCGCGGGAGGCCGAAGGGAAAGGTTGATTACTCGATCGTTCAGAAGGAGGTCATGCCCTGTTGTGTTCTCGCAGGTGGGGTTGGCAGCCACCTCGCTTCAAGATGCAGCAGCTGATGTATCAAGGTCATCGATTTCGTAGGGATTCGTCCCTGAATCTCCTTCAAGCTTGTGATCATTCACAACTCGCAAACCACCAAAACGTCTCGTCCGTCACTCGCCCGCCCGCAGCAGCAGCGGGACTTGTGATCCGACGGTGTGCTCGGCGGACATGATCGCGTTATTTCATGTCCATGCAAAATGTTTCCCCCCTTGTGTAAATGTCTCATCTATACAATAATCATGCTTCATGTTGTCTGTGCTGTGGTCTCGCTCATGCTCTGGCTTTTCCTTTACCCTTGTCTTTCTTCTTGACGTCCCCATTGACATCTCCATTCACTTTCGCTTCTGAATTCAGCGTCTCTGAAGCGAATTTACGTCGAACGCTCTCGTAATGCTGAATATCGTCGAGCGAGACCGAAGGGATGAGTTCTTCCAATGCCCGGATGAAATCCTTTTCTGTGACTAGTACTTCCATTTCTTCTGGTTTTGCCATGGCTGAAAGGTAGTATTGAGGAGTAAGAGGTTTTGGGAATGCTCTCGGTTCTGGTGTGGATTCCAGTAAGGCTGAAACGAGGAGAAAAGCTTTGATCAGCTTCACGTCCACCTTTAAACACCATGACATCGGCCAACTCACTGATTCGCTTATCAACCTCGGAAGCCGTCCTCGACATGGCCTTGAGCATAGCGTCCGAACACAAGGCATAAAAGTCTGCTCCCGTATAATTGAATGGGCAGCGTTCTGCCACGGCCATGAGATCGAGATCCGGGTCGAGGTTGAACTTTCTCGTCAACGCTGACAAGATATTGTGTTGCGTCTTGTGATCGGTGCTGACGCTCAAGTAGAGCATTCGGTCGAATCTGTATACGTTGATCATATCAGCACGCCAAACACCGTGTGAACAAGATACAGCGAGCTGACTCACCGACCCGGTCGAAGCAAGGCAGGGTCGAGCAAGTCTGGTCGATTTGTCGCCGCCATGACGAATACCCCTGCCCCTGCCTTGCCCTCCGCCATCCCATCCAGCTCAGCTAAAAGCTGACTGACAATCCTATCCATCACTCCACCACTATCGCCCTGATTCCCTCTCTTTGGCGCGATAGAATCCAGCTCGTCCATAAAGATGACGCAAGGTTGAGCGTCTCTCGCCTTTTGGAATACGCGTCGGACGTTGGCTTCGGATTCTCCTATATACATGTTCAAGAGCTCCGGACCCTTGACCGAGAAGAAATTGAGGGAACAAGACGTGGCTACTGCTTTTGCCAACAACGTCTTTCCCGTTCCCGGTGGACCATAAAGCAAGATACCCGAGCGTTTCTTGAGACCTTCGGCGAACAATTCCGGTCTCTCGAGGGGTAGTTGGATGGTGTCCAAGATATCGGACTTGACGTCGGCTAGACCTCCCACATCGTCCCACGAGACGTTCGGGATTTTAGGCGCTCCGATCGCATCGGCCAAGGATGTTCGAGCTTTAGTCAAGGCTTGCTCGAAATCGCCATTGGCGATGGGCAGTCCGACGTGTACGGCACTCGAGGCATGTTCCCTAAAGGCCGGGTTGATGACCGACTAGGAATCAGTCATTCAATTTCGAGATACATTGCCCTTGCCAACTCACTTGAGCCCCGTCAAACGCTTCATCGCTGCCATTTGAGCGCGGTCCGCCAGATTCGAAAGATCGATCGCCGTCAAAGCCGCCGTCTCTCGTGCTATCCGCTTCAAGTCTACATCCACTGAAAGGTTCATATCCTCAACCAATGTTTCAAGGATGGCTGTTCTCTCAGGTTCGTTCGGCGCCTAGAAATGAGTGCCCCAGTCAGCTGCTGGCGAGTCCCAAGCATTATGCAGGGATGACTTACGTCCAGTTTCAATTCTTGCTTGAAAACGTTCATGTTGTCTTCCGACATTTGATCTGGCTCCGAGGTCGTGCCTGCCAACATGGTCGGTAAGCCCGGAGCTGAGATTTTGGCTTGCATCGCCGCTATCAGCTTGACTAGGGGAGGTGAGTCTACAAAGGCAAAGCTCGTCAGCTAGGTGGATTGTGAAGGAAAGGGAAGTAGACGTACCCTTGCCGCGTTTCTGAGACGCCTCTTTCCGGCCCAGAGCTTCAACGTGCCGCAGTAGCAGTATACATGGTGCGCAGCTTTGCGCCTTTTCCAGACGAGCCAACAAAGTCCCCTCCGTGGTTGCAGGAGCCTCGTCGAGAATCTCATAGCAGTCCACCTGTTGGACAAGGGCAATGAGTCGCTGATCGAGAGAGCCAAAGGAGAGTCTACGACAACTCACCTCGACAACATGCACTCCAAGCTCCGCCGCAACTCGCCGTATCAGGCTTGCCTTTCCCGCACCTCTTGCTCCGGTCAATAATAGGGGTATGTTGAACGACATGAACGACGAGGTCGAAAGGTGAGCGCTGATAAAGTTCTTGAGCCGGAGCGCAAGCTTGTCGGAAAAGGCTTTCGGCTCTTGCTCTGACACGTAGATAGACACGATCATGTCAGCCTTTCAATCCTGCTGAGGACGACAGCCTCGTCACTCACTTATTCGATACCAAGTGTCCATCCCAGGAATCGACCGTCCATGCTGAACGCTAATCGTCATCATCCTCGTCCGCTCCACATCGATCCAACAGCCAAATTCTCCTGCCCTCGCTTGAGACGATGGAGACATGACAAAGTCTTCCTCCAAGGGAAGAAGCGGGTCGTATGACATGTAAGATACCGCAAAGTATACCACGGCGATATGGCTATACGTAGCACATCAACAACCCGCATCAGCTGGGATTCCCTCTGATCATCAACTCAACAAGAGGCATCTTGGGCTTACGTCGGCTCTTCACCCTCATCCTGCCCAACCCGATCATCCATTACAGGCACAGCGATGACATCCCCTTGTTTGATCAACCTCTTGTTCTCCTTATCATCCTGTTCGAAATGCTTTCTCAAACCCGTCGTAAACCTCTCCTCGTACCGCTTGTCTACAGAGACGGGCGAAGCTATACGGGATAGGGTGATGTATTTCGCGACGGGGAGTGAGGGTATCCGGTGCCCAGATGGGATGGGAAGGAGCATGATGGTGGATCGAGATGTTGGTGGGGTTCCGACCGTGGAACCGACAAGACGATGATGTAACATTGGCGACAAGAAGATTGGTGATTCTGGTCTATCGACCCGAGTCACGTTCGTCAAGAAGCGAGTCAGTGAACACACCTTCCCGGCCTCAATGCCATGGACCTACAGCTCATCATCCTCATCCGTATCCACTGGCAAGACATCCACTTGAGCCAACCGAATCTGAGCCTCACTGGATCCCTTCGAAAGCCTCAGAACGACCTATCGCGCATCTCTCCTCTAATCAGCTATTCGACCCCGCCTTACGAGGGCGCTCAAGAAGACCCACCCAATCCCCAACAAAAACACCGGCCTTGGCCAACCCACTCATACTCAACCAACACTTTGAATCCCCATCCGGCCATTCCCCCGCTTTTGTGACCGATGACCCTTGGTTCGATTTCCCCTTGTCCTTCCTGGCCGACCTCGGTTGTCGGAGCAAGACGACCGCTTCAAATGGAACCCCTTGGAACCCATCCGATTCGGCTCCTTCGGGGGAGGCTAGTCGAGGTGGGTTGGTAGTCGATCGGATCCCGTCAGGGGGGACATTAGAGGTAGCCGACGAGGTGGAAGACAAGCTCTCATACCGTTGAAGAGGAGAACCAAAGGGTCTAGGTGTCAGGCTCCCCGAACTGGCGGATAAGATGGTGGGGGTAGCGAAATCCTCCTCGACGAATCGATCATCGTCCCGCTCATCTCGTTGACCCTCGTCATCATCTCCATGCCCATCCCCATTCATCTCGTCATCATCCTCATCCTCATCATCCCGATCCCGGAAAAGAGAAGCCGACAAGAAATTATCCGGATCAAACTGATCCACCTTTCTCCCTCCACCTTTGCTTCCCGAGACGCTCGACCCGCTTCCCATCCCGCCTACCCCTGCTCCCCCAGACCCCCCTCGTACCGAGACATCCGCAATCGAACCTCCCAACCCAGAATCTTCTCCATCCGTAACCATATCCAACCCTTGCCCCTCGGCCTCGTCATCACCACCCCCCGAGATCCGGGGTACGATGATGATCTCCGTCAAACCTTGCACGATAATCCCTTGTAAAACCGGACTAGTGAGGAGGATCTCAAACGTTCGTCCCGTTCGATCATCGTCCCACGTCTCTCCCTGACGGAAGATGGTAAACTTGGAATCCGCTTCGTGTAGGTAATCCACTGTGGTTTGGTCCTCGTCTTCTTCGTTCTCGGGGTGGGAGGAAAGACGGGGATTCTGGGTTTGGAGGATGATCCGGTTGAGAGGGATGGGTTGGAGGAGGGTGAGCTTGATCTTGATTGAAGAACGTTTGGAGGAGGGTAAGTGGGTCCATGATCGTGGGAGAGTTGGGACTTTGAAGATCATACGTTCGGCGTCTTCCGAGAGCTGGTTGAGAAAGTGGTTATTATTGCCTTGCCTAGGGATAAGGATAAAGAATGGATTGCCAAGACTAACCTCGAATACCCTAGCCCAGACGACCTCCTTCGTCATCCTTCCTCTCACCCGACCAACCCGCGAACCTACCTCCCAAAGACTCTCCTCTACCGGTTCTTCCATCTCGTAACAAACACCTATCAACCCCGTCGTCTGATCCACCTCCATGATATCCCTATCATCCTCATCTTGAGCGGTGGAGACGAGTTGGTCGTATAACCTCTGACTCAAGCTCGGTCTTTTGAGTGTGGGGTCGATGACGAGGGTGGCCGGGACGAGTGTGAAGGGGGTTATCATTGGAGGGTGTATGAGGGCATGTGAGGAGGTGCAGGTTGTTGGTGGTGTCTATAGTGACGCTCGGATAGGAGCAATACCTGCCACAAGCATTCACATACCTTCTCTCTATCGACCTCGCTTGGATCATCTGTCAACTCGTTTCTCGCGCGCGTCGCCGGCAGAAAGACCGGTTAACCGGCGATGGGGGGGAGGTAGGGCGACGTGTATCAGGCTGTGTACGTAATCACTCTGCTGACGTAAACCCCCCCGCTGCCTGCCACCCCGTGCCATACTTGTAACCACAACCTTACTAGCCCAACCCATACCTATCATACTTACCTTGGCAGCTCTGTATCATTCGAGCCTTCACCTAGCTCGCAGGGGTCTCGGGGTCCTTCCCATTGCACAGCGACGCATTGGTCTATACAGGAAGGAAACTGGGATTGTGTGGCTTCGGCCATTCACTGGTCAAATGATGGATAGGCTTGTGGATCCCTTCGGGGTTCCCGGGCTACCTAATCTTGATTACATCTTTTTTGCCGTCGTAACAATCCACTTTTTTTTTCATCGTCGTCGTTGTCGTGACTGGTAGTGGTGGTCTATTCGCCTCAAGCGCAAGTCGATTCAACCACTTCAAACTTCAAACAAGCAAGGCAAGTACTGATATCGACCGCGAACGAGTCAGATCAATGCACGACCTTCTCTGAATCGAAATCGACTCGTTTCACGATCACCAAACAATTACTATCATCATGACGCCGTCTGCCGATAAAACTCTTGAACACTATCGCACACAAAGGATCCCCGTTTCGTAAAGATTATCGATCTGGATAATCGATGACAGAACGGGGGCTCGTTAGAATGCACACTTTACACGGGAAACGAACCTTGTAACGCTCTAGCAGTACGGAAGATCGGCCCTGCGCGGTGGCGTTCACGTTTCCGAAACGTTCCGTTTGATCGAGTTCGGAAATCGTCATCACAACATTGTCCAAGGGACGAATCATCAAGAAAGAAGAGATACGAATTATTGATCTCAAACCACGAGAGAATGGATGAAGTGTGCGTGTGACCTCGGCTCAATGTCAATGCGTGGACTGGGGGTTGATCCGACATCTCCCCCTTTTTTTCGATTGCTGGGCTTGGTTGTTTGTACTGAAAGAATTAAGGGCACGGAGAATAGACAAAGTTCGAGAACGACTGTGTGGGCTGCGTAGACTTCTGTTGATTAGGCAAGGGTAAGAGCTCCGCCGGGTTGACTTCGGCCTTGGGTCGTACTTCAACCGAACGACACTAGGAAGGAAGTAAATATCTCCCGAGAATTTGAGTGGTATCGAATACCCAACCAACTAACCTACCAAATCTCAAACCCTTCGACGACAAGTAAAGAGTCCCTTCCCCCGCCCTTTCCCAGCCGAAACCCAAGCTGAGACGTCGGGATCACTTTCAAGCTTCAGTGTTGCGAAAAGTCTCAGGTCTACCACAAACAAATCATCGGGCACACTGGGCCGAGGTCGAGCCTAGGAATTTCGAAATTAGTTCACTTTCTAAGTGATTTGAACGACGAATAGGGTCACAAACGGGTTATCGACATTGTACGTAGGCTTCCCAGGCACATGTTCCGGATTCTTCTTGCACGGAATATTAGATCAAACCTTTATCCGACATTCACACTCAACATCATCAGCCATACTCGTCTTTTAGCAACCTCGGTCAACCCCGGCATTCAGAGTACTATCGCTTCGACTATGCCCGATATGACCACTCGTCCTTCATCACGATCCCCTTCGCCTCCACCAGCTAAACGAGTTCGATTAGATCCTACACCTAGTATGACTGTGACGCCTCGAGACTTTCCTACGGCTCCTTCCGAACAAGCTCAAGCGTCATCGAGTTCGATCCCGACCTCGACCTCGGAAGAGAAAGACACCCTGAATGAACTGGTCGAGCGGGAGATGAGTGGGGACATCGAGGTCCCAAGAACGTATACCAGGGAGATTGATTATGAGAACAAATTGGTACTCGCTCCGATGGTCAGGACGGGAAGTAGTGAGTTTCCGAGAAAAGCCTCGTGTTATTAGCTGTGATTGAATGGTCAGCTCATCTCATGATATCGCTTTACGTGCTATTCCAGTGCCTTGTGTAAGTCCCGGTCGTCAACGATTCCTGGAGACGCCGCTCAACCTGATACTCATCCTTGGATTCTCATACGTCACCGTGCCTTCTCCTGGGGTCGTCATGAACGATAGCGACTCTTGTCATTGCACTACCAAGCTGGGCTGGTTTGGGGTCCTGAAGTAGTAGACAAGGCGATCATCGGGGCCGAACGACTGGTCGATCGTAAGTCCTCGCGATTGATAATCATCATCGATCGGAGCTCGGGTTGATCGAGAACTTGATATG
>Ga0308160_10003569_pt1 | contig 17426 bp, 19 predicted proteins | sample PhyFR1_FD_201036 | JGI IMG/M metagenome (GOLD analysis project Ga0308160, IMG submission 201036) | Phyllosphere microbial communities from UC Gill Tract Community Farm, Albany, California, United States - DLSLF.R1 | ecosystem: Host-associated > Plants > Phyllosphere > Unclassified | place: USA...
AATCATGAAATTACGTCTATTGGATGTCCCGAATAGGGGGAATATCCATCTCGTACCTCACTAAATGAAATATAGCACCGCGGTGGCGCCTCTTCTCTCACTCTGCCCGGATGACCGGCATCATATCATGATCCCCTCTCCGTTGGACTCGGCACCCCTTTTCTGGTTCAGGCTTGACATCAGTCGGAATGGCTCCATAGGCTCTTGCCCTTTCTCTAGCTTGATACATGTGTGAGTAGTACCTTGCCCCTTGCTGTCTGTCTACTAGCCAAATTATATGGGCGAAACGTGTGTGTAGTTACTGGCCGTTCGGCCGAATGCGCAGCACCCCCACCCGAAGGATGACAACAGCTTGACATGCCTAACTTATTCGATTACCGCTTGAGCCTAATCATCCCTGCCTCCACCTCCGCTTCGCCAATCCTCATGCAGCTAAAACACCTACAATCATACTCGCCCTAGACCGCTTATGCGCCTATACTCAGTATGGCTTCGCTGTCTGAGCCTGAGCATAGTCCTGCTCATATGCCTCGGAAGTCATGCGGCCGCTCTGTCGCCAAGCGCAAAGCTGGCGAGAAAGGAGGAGGTTCGAGAAGTATGTCTGATTTTGCATTGACGCTGATGTCTGTACTAATGGGTAGATGTTCAGACATGGCTATGACGGCTATATGAAACATGCCTATCCAGCTGTAAGCTAAACGCCCCATTTCACTATTTGGTGGATGAGCTGACTCGCCAGGATGAGCTGAAATCGGTATCGTGTAAACCATCCCACCGGGATCCAGATACTAGCAACTTTGGTCTGAACGACATCCACCCAAACGCATCTCTTACTCTCCTCGATATCCTCTCCTCACTACCAACGATGTATCCAGCAGTCTACCCCGACGCCTTGCAGAAGATATGTACCCAAATCTCATTCGATCAGGATGTCAAAGTCCAAGTGTTCGAAATGACGATTCGAGCCCTTGGTTCTCTACTATCGACATATCAGTACTTGGACCGATTACCTGATACGCCAAAGGAGCAGGCTAAGGCTATACCGGGATTGGGACCGATAAAGGTGGATTTGAAGCAGTATAGAGGGAGGATATTGGAGTTGGCAGTGGATCTGGGGAATAGGATGATGCCTGCGTTTGAAACTCAGACGGGGTTGCCTTATGCTAGGGTCAATCTGCGTCATGGAGTAGAAGCGGGCGAGACGACCGATACTTGTAAGCTAGACCAATCGGTCTGTAGGGTCAAGCTGATGAATCAGGTGCCGCGGGAGCGGGTAGTCTCGTATTGGAATTCACCGTCCTTTCACGTCTCACGGGAGGTAGTCGATTCGAGGTAAGTCTTATCATTCAGAACGGAGATATATATGCTGATCAGCAGCAAGCAGCTCATTTGGCATATATGGCAATTTGGAACAAGCGTTCAGAGCACGATTTGATAGGCAATGGGATAGGAGTATCACATGGACAGTGGCTTCAACCTGGATTCTCGGGAGTTGGTGCTGGGATCGACAGCTTCTTTGAATATGGCATGAAGGCTGCTATCCTTCTCAGTGAGTCATGACGACGTTTCTAGATTGAATGCGTACTGACAAAGTAGATGACGATACATATCTCGACATCTTCCAGGACTCTTACGCAGCGGTACAAACTCACGTCCGGACCTCGGATGGCTTCTTCGTGAGCAGTCATACGGATCTTGGAACCTCAGAGCTGACCGACAGTACCGCCCCGTCCAGTTCCGTCTCCTCCATCAAGCATCCGGATCCACGATCGACTCACTCGGAGCATTCTTCCCAGGTCTTCAAGTCCTAGCTGGAGATCTCGAATCCGCCATAAAAGGCCATATGGTCTATTGGAACCTATGGCGTAAGCACAGTGGTATACCCGAAAGTTGGGTATGGGGTGAGAAAAGGATTGAATGGGCTGGATATCCTGGTCGACCGGAATTTGTGGAAAGTAATTATTATCTCTACAAGGTACGTTTTATGGTATGGAGGAGGACTGATGGGTAGGCGACTGGTGATGATTTCTATTTGAGGGTTGGGGAACGGATATTGGGTGATTTGAACAAGAGGTTGAGGACGAAATGTGGTTTCGCGACGTTGCGGAATGTCGAGACTGGAGAGGTGTGTCCTGATTCTGTTGCATGTTGCTGATGTTGGCAGAAAGAAGATCGTATGGAATCATTCGTCCTTTCGGAAACGCTAAAGGTAAGTTGGCCATATGTCACCATTAGCATCGGCTAATTCGACAGTACCTCTACCTCCTCTTTGACGACGCCCCCTCCTCTTCACTATCGAACGCAGTGTTCACGACTGAAGGTCACTCGCTCTCCCTTCCCCATCACCTTCAGCTCCACCCCTCGCCAATCAGACGAGAACTACATCGAGGCGAACAGCAATTCTGCCCCGCCTATCGCCCACCTACCTTGAACGGTCTCCGAGTAGGTATCGAGCAACGAGAGGATTGGGAATACGGAAGAAGTCTGATCTACGATAATGACCTGACTGGTGCAAACGAAGAACGCAAATTCTGGTCACCGAGTGGATATTGCGCTGTGCCGCATGCACCTAAATTCGTGAGTCCTGCCGAGATGACCAGAGCTGATAGCAGTCGTTTGACGTTATACTCGGACCCCTTGGGCAGGAGCAGGATGATGTTCCTCCTGAGGATCTATCTCCCTCGGAAGACAAAGTATACCAGACGGAGGAAGGTCACTGGACAATAACCGATGTCAGCGGGCTCAAATTGGCTGTAAGGTGGAGATTGGATGGATCAGGCTATGATATTTCCAAGAGTGAGCAGTAACTATCTCTGCTGAGACTCTGCTGACGAACAAGTCGGACCACATCGTATACGCCCCGGTCAGGAGATCATAGTCACTGATCCAAGTATGGTCGGATACCTACCCATACCCCAGACCATCACGCATGAAGGCCCGACCGAAGCCATTCTTCGATTTTCGATCGGTCCCACCAACTCTGAAGATGATACGGCAAACCAAGTCTTTTTGCATTCGATGGGAGCTACCGCTTCGTTCGGACAGTCGTTCACCCCATCTCCAGATCGAGACTTCACGATTGGGTCCGGACCCATCGATCTCGTGCATCTACCCAGTGTGAATGGGTGCGAGCCATTCACCATACCGCACAACGCCGATGGACCATTCACAATCCTCCTAGATCGGGGCGGATGTACGTTCTTACAGAAACTCGTCCACGCGACCCGAGCAGGCGCTTCAGGGGTGATCGTAGCTGGACTACCCCCCTCCTCAACAAATACCGATCCAGACCAAGAAGGCCTCTTACGTCCGTCGGCATCTGGTGAATCTGTTGCGCACCTCCAAGAGGTCGAAGATATAGGGATGATCTACGTCGATTGGCGTACAGGAGATGTCTTGAGGGATATCTTCCAATCGCAATCTGAAGGGATGAGTGTTCATGTCGAGATTCTGGGAATCGATGGACAGGTCTCTCAGGATCAACAACAAGAGGGATATGACGATGAGATGAGCAGGCCTGGGTCCGGAGCTGGGAAAGCGACAAGGGAAGGTAGAGTTGGGATCGGAGAATGGGCGATTTGGAATCTACGGATTGTCGATAGTACGTGACGAAGTCATAGATGTATAGTAGACAATCACTTGCCAGGCATGTAGCATCAAATATCCGTCCAGATATACTGATGACGCGTCTGGGCTGACAGAGATACTAACCTGCAAGAGCCTGCTGACAATGTACCGAGCTGAAACGCAGATCATACTTATTCCCTGAGTGCTTTAACGCTAATCGAGATATTGGCTTTTGAGTTTGAGTTTGAGTTTGATTTGGTCCAGAAGTTCAAAAGCGATAGTACGCCACTCGCCAAGTGATGCTTCGAAGTACGTAAACGAGCTTAAAGCTTCATCGTCTCTCCCCCTATCTAATCAGTTGGCATTGCCATCGAGAGGAGTGATGTACGAGCCTAAAGCTTACAAGTCTAATCTAATCTATCAGGTGACTCCCAATCAAAATGAGCTGTCGGACAAAACGAGAGTGCAAGAAATGACAGGTTACTTCGTTATACATATATTGTACCAAACATGATTTTAATTGATAAGAAACTTGATGTGGAAGCTACAAAAGAGAAAGTACTCGTGTATGTGTGAATGTCGTTAATGGGTCGTGAAAACTACTCTACTAGAGGATACTATATAAGAGAGACATGATGTATTGTGTAGATACTATAAGGATAATGGGGAAATATGAGGATCGTAATATGATGACAATGGTCGTCTATACGACTAATCTAGACTGTTATTGTCTAGTATCCATGTGGATGATGGAGTGGTCCTTGTGAATGACCGTTGAGGCCGTGGAGACCATGTGAACCATGACCATGTGGTCCTTGGTGATTTTGAAGACCGTGTGGGCCTTGTGGAGGAGGGAGATGGGGGTGTTGATATGCGTTTTGGCCCGGACCATGTGGTCCTTGAGCAATTGGGTCCCAAGCCGGAGCTGTAGTGGGCCATTGTTGGGGGTGATGAGGTGGTGGGGGTGGGGCCTGATATGTCACCTGATCGGGTCCGGTGGATGGACGGCTGCCGGCAGAATTGGATGGACCTGCATGTGCGTTATATAATGGCACGTCGGTATTCATTGGCGGTGTGAAGCCGTTTGCATGACGGGGACCTTCGTGTGGTAAGGAAGTTGACCAGCTATGGGGCGTGTTGGCGATCTGGTCGTGAATCGGTGAACCGTAATTTCGAGCTTGTGCTGGTGGCCCGTAATAGCTGCTAGGTTGCTGTTGAGGCTCGGGGTATTGAAACTGGCCATTTGGCATTTGCACCGGCTTGACATCGAAATTTGTATAGGGTTGTCCTTGACTGTCCACCGGTCCGGACGACCGACGATGTTGATCTAGGTTTGCGAATGACGATACAGCTCGAGGTGATGTGACAGGATATGGTCCGTATCGATTGTTGGACCGTGACGAGCTCGGTGGTCGACCTCGAGAACCGACTTGGTGACTTGATCGCATATGAGATGGATCGTTGGGCGACATCTGGTCGTAGTAGGCCTGACCTGACGAGGCCGAACCCGGACCCATGTACGACATGCCAGAGCCCGCAGATCCAGGCCCATAATATGGTTGTTCCATCGGGGGTGCTTGCGGAATGTTGATAGGCTGGGGCATAGTACCTGTGCGACTGGGTCCTGGCGCTTGGTCTTGACGATGTCCCAGTCGAAGAACAGGTTGCGCTGGAGCATTCCCGTATGGATCGTTTGTATATAGCGGACCCATGAGCTCATTGGCGATGGCATTGTTGGCGCTGGTGCTGATTGCCAACTTTTCGGCGTGATCGTCTACCCATCGGACTTTGCCATCAAGTCCCCTTTCAACTTGCGGTGGGAAGCGGAAGTGCAATTCGTCGAGGAAGTCTTCATCGATATCGAGAGCCTGGAACTCGGGAATGGTGGATGGAGCGCGCAATTTGCCGGTATTGACGTCGTCCAAAGAATAGTACGAGACCAAGTGCTGAGTGTAGCCATTGACCTTGATAGACATTGTCTGCAAGTCAGCATAGGTCATGGTATGCAGACTCACCTTTTTAACGAGGCCTTCGGGCTTGAAAGCATATGCGCTGGTCAAGCTTCCCACAAGTTGTCGTTCTCGCTGTCGGTCCATACCAGCAATCTCGCTGCCGTCTCGGAGGGGAAGTTGACCGGAGCCTAAGGGACCGTCCATATGGCCGGCCACGAGAGGTGATATGGAAGCCTCGATAGACATGTATGGGGCTTGGTCGGGCGATATAGCATTAGGGGACTTGGATTTCGATTTTGATTTCGATTTCTTGGGAGATCTTCGTTTCGAGTTGGGTCTCTTGTCTACTTCTCTGTATACCTGCATCTTTGTTAGCCAAGTATTGCCAGGAAAGAAACGACTCACGAGGAAATTGCCTAATATTCTACTTGGACTCCAGACCAAACCATCCGTCCACCTTTTGATCCCACTCTCGTGCTCGTCGAAAATAAAGCATGATCCGGATCCAATCATTGACCTCTCTACTTCCGTCAATCTTCTGGTGATGCGGGGCACTATTCCCTTTCTAGCAGCTTCAAATATCAAGAGTGCATCGTATGTCGTCTCGATGTGGCCTCTGAATGGCGGCTCGTAGTAGGGAACCATCGATGAAGAAGTCATTATTGTTGAGGAGGGGGATGGTGGTGATTATGCGGCGAAGGAATAGGTACGGAGATTAATAAAGAAAGATCGACAGTCTTGCGTAGTCTTGTCTAATTTGTATAAAATCGACTAGTAATATGTGGTACAGGAACTGTACATTAGCGTGCGTCGAGGGGGCGGCGCATTGAAGAGAGTATGTAGGTAGATATAGTGATCTAGAGATGCGAGAGGGACGAGTACTTACTGATACCACGAGCGTTGATCTGATTGACGATTTACCAAAAGGGGTGAATAATTGATGCAATCTGCCGATGAGAGGGGTTCGCGCCCGCCGTAGAACAGTGGCTTCGGCAACAAAGGTACGGGCAGAGGGTGGACAAATAGAACAATGAAGAGAGGGGAGGGCGGGTTACTGTAAGCAGTACAAGTGGCTGATGGATGCACCTGAATGAGTCAGTAGATCATCCTTGGCGGTTGAGAAGGGGGGGTCAAGAAGAGGGTTGAATGAGGTACATGAATTGTGGGGCCAATGTCGGTTGGAATGTTGTTCGGCTCTAAGGAGGGTGATGCTATCGTACAAGGGAACAAGGAGCGTAGACATGTTAAGGGAGTGAGATACACCACACGGATTCCAGTAATGAATGATCCAAGGTCAAGAAGGAAGAATGAACGGGGGATAGTGTAAATTACAGTTTTGAACCCTGGATTATATTACGCCCCTTTTCAGGGCATCATCCTTATCATGGACGATGAAAGGGTGAAATGGTAGAGATGGAGATAGACCGAAGCCTGGTGATCCGGACGGAGCATGACAGCAGAGTGGTGGACGATGGTGAAAGATGGTAGCAAAAGGCGAAAGAGAAAGAAGGAAAGAGTACTCACGAGATGGCGTGACAGGAGACTATGGTGTATTGGTTGGTCGATTTAATTGGTCGTTGGGTGGGGGTGGCGTCGAGTACGACAACAATGGCGACAGCGAGTGGGGATGATGTCCAACGTGTGCGCGATTAACTTTAACGCGTATATAAGATACACAGATGTACAAAGAGGGTGGTGAGGTGAGGTCGTGAGGAAAGATGGAAAAAAGGATTCAAAGTGTGTGATGGGGAAAGAGATAATGGGTGTAGAATGGACGACCTTATATAGCCTTGTTCTGCCAGTCGAGTAGGGTCGGGCGAGTCGATGGTATTCGTGATATCCAGCTCCACCTCGGTGTAGTGACGGGACCCTGGGAATCCGATGCACGACGGGAGGTGTAGATTGTAGATTAAGTTTGCGGGATCGCCCTTGCGCCAGATATACCTAATGCGGGGGCGGATCTCGTACTATCTCATCTACCAGATGATCTGATCTGCCCCGTATGTCCGTCTGATGACAAGATAGAAGTCCGTGTACGTGTTGTTTCAACTTGCAGATGTCGCAGAATAAGGTGGAAACGAACGTATGGTAAACAAATCAGGAGGTGAGAAAGCAGGTTTTCTCTGCGCACAGACTACAAGATGATGGAAGGAACCGAATAGCGACGTCCAAGCGGGGCCATGTCAAAGGATTACTTGGGTGCAAGCCGAGAGGGAAGCCTTGTGTGTGTCAAAGGACGAGGGTCACGCCAAATGTTGCATGAAAGAGGAAATGATGTCAGAAACAAAGGTAGTGTACGTGGAGCCAAAGGGACGCGATTGTCACTTCGACTAGGCCAAGCGTTCATCACCTAGCCCAGATTCCGATCATCCCGGAGCAGGGTCCCATCTACATGCGCAGCAAACGAACCACTAGTCCCAGATGAAGTCGAGATATCATTCCCATGACGCGTTGATGTAGCGCGATGTGGGTGGTGTAGCAATAATGATTGGTCAGGCAATGCCGTCGTCAGATCGTTGCAGATCATCATCTGGTTATGATGATCGATTCCAGCAAAGCGGGCTGGTACGACTCCACCTCCAAGTTGTAGGATTCCGATGGAGATGTTTCGACAACGTGTCGCAATAGGATCCGGGGTCCATCCCATGTCCCGTCCTCCTCCCAACCAGTGTGGAGTACGTACCCGTTACTCCTTAACAAACGGGACGTGAGCAATGGGAACTGTTGATCACTTAGCCAAGTAGCGCATGATGACTCATGATTGCCAATATACATGTCTGAACAGACGCTAGGTGCACGCATTTGGCATGCGGCTCTGCCGACCAGCACCACAAGCACTGAATACCGTAGTCCGCAGTAACCGTAGTCATCAGCGCGTCCAGGATGTCTGTCCTGGGCGATCTATCTCCGTCCATGTGGTCAAAATATGCATACTTCCATAGGAACAAGGGCTATCTACGTCCGACCAGCGCCGACGGACGGATATCCATATCGAATATCCCCAACGGGACACCGATACTGACGATCAGATTAGGCTTATTTGCGGTAGCCACCACCCTCGTCTCCACCGGGGCGACCGCCAATAGCACATAGACCTGTTCCCTTGTAAATCCAAACTGAATCAGGTAATCAATCACACTAAACGCAGCATTCCGATACGCTTCAAGTCCCCCACAATCCGTTTGACTTCCATCATGCCGCGTTGATAGACCCGTAAAGACTAGCTTTTCGCCGTAGAGAGGTTCGGATGGTGATGAGAGGTACATTGGTGCTCGGAGGAGGATGGTCGAGATACCACCCCGGATGAGGTTTACGCGAAGATTAACGATTCCAGCCATTTCGATTGCTGTCGTGGGTTCTCCATCGCCTTCGCAGAAATGTAAATCACCGACTGACAGCTTGGCTCCAGGGACATAGACGGGCTATAGGTCAATTACAGGTGACAAGATACTGGATTGCGGGGCGTACGAGGTAGATCTTGGACCCGATTGTCAAGCTTCCAATATCGATATTCCCACCATTTTCCCTGCCCGGAGCTGTCCTCGCTCCTTCTATGTATATCCTTTTCCTCAAATTCTCATTCAAGTCCTGCCCAACATAGGCCCCTTTGACTTTCGGTAATGATATCCCCTCTGCCCCTTCCTCCGCAACTTTGGCTTCCCTCTCATTCCATGTATCCAGCAACTCGCGAGATGGGGCAGTACCGATCACACCAGGATGTGGACGACCTCGAAAGGAAACGTGCGGAATGTGACGTGATGATGTTTCGGTACCGTTAAAATCCCAGATTGACTTGAATGGCTTGGTGGTCTGATCAGGATGGTCCAGGGATCCAAGACCAGGGAGAGTTATTGAATATCCCCATGGTTGAGATTCGAATGGGATCAAGCTGTTCATCAGCCATTGTAGGCGACTTCGACTTACTCGACGATATCAATTTCTAGCACGTCCCCAGGTTGGGCACCATCAACGTTAAATGGTCCAGATAGATGATGATCACTGCATCTCAGCCCATCTCTTGGAGGGGTACTCACGAATCATGATCCAAGTTGAAAATATCATCCAGTCCATCATCATTGACAATCTGTCCACCTGAAAAATCGAGACATTCCACTTTGAACACCTCACCCAGCTGTATATCCGCTACGCATCTAGAGATTCAGCTGGTCCTATTCCATAAAGAATGGCACATACGGTATATCCGGATGCCAGCGCGTATGGATGTTGGGTTGTTGATTACCTGAAATATGAGGATCTACCGTGACCAGAGTCCGTATTGGTGAACTCCGTCCGGGATCAAAATCGTCTGATCGTGGAGCTTTGGATGCCATGCCGATGTTTATGCAGATCTTATCACTGTCTGACTGTTTGACTATTCGTTGTCACTGAAAGACGGTCGAAGCGATGTCGCAACAGACGGCATAGTGAGGTACAAGTACAAACGCGGTAGTGCCGGTTGGCGGTTGTCTGGTCGAAGTCCGAATGCCCGAATTACGTTATCATGTATGACTCTGCGAAGGAGATTGCAGGGATCAGCGGAGAGAAGTGATACTATACAACGTGATCACCAGAGTCCAGACAGACCCAAACCCCTAGAAGAAAGCTACAGACATCCCCTCTCTCGTCATTTTATCATGCCAATCCGTCAATTTCCCCGTTTGATCCGTCTCTTCCCAGACCTTTTCAATCAAAGCGATATTATCCAACCATACCCTCTCTGGGCCCGGTCGTGTCATGTGCTTCATTGATCTCTTTCGATCTGTATCAGAAAGTGACAAGCCAGCAGCTAAGAACGAAGGGAGAGCAATGAATCCCCATAAATCCCCGTTGGGGAGGCGGACGACCGAGTCGAGTAGGTTTAGGATTTCACTTCGGGCATGACGGAGGATCGGATGCAGACCACCTACGCGATGGACGGACTAGAGTCAGTTTCGATAGGCGGATGTGACTTACTTGATATAGCAGAATCAATGCACAAAGACGCCAGAGCTGACCAGCTATCGTGCGAGAAACCAGAGCCGTCGAATCGATGATCGTGGTCGACGGCAGAGATGTTGGCTTCCATTCCTTCAGAGCTGTCTCTATACGATCCGCCCTCTCCTTGACGACAACTGACGACTCGGTAGGCTGATCGGCGCAGAGGTTGACGATATCGGCTAAAAGGGTGATGATGGAGTCCGGGAGTCCGAGGTAGGTCGCCCACGGTTCTTCACCTGGTGCGGGAGTAGTGACTGATTCATCCGAGTGGTCAGTCACGAATCGGAATCTGCCATAAGCGACCACTTCTGAAAACCAATCTTGACTCACATTGTCTTTCTGCCACGTTGGACTATACATCGACTGACATCGGAAAAGGCGTACAGACGAAGCGAGAAAGACTCGGAAGTCCTCAGCTCGCTCAGGGTCAAATTGGGTTGACTATCCGCCATGACACTTCGTACCAGCCTGTCCCCAAGCGCAAGCATATTGTACGAAGGTTCGGCGCCTCCCCTGATAAACTCGACCAGCTGTAGATCGATCACTCCCCACAGCCTGTCATCAGCTTCATCCAAAATGACACTTACAGGTCGGAGAGCTGACTCATTTCCGTGATCACAATCTCTCTAATCTCCTTGATAGCGTCCTGAGTCCACTTGTTGCTTTCGGAATCTGCAGCAAAGGGCGTAGACACCTGATCAACATATGACCTGAGCTTCTTGACGGCGTCTCCATCACTCCTATCGTCCGCCCTCTTGTCTGGGGCATGATCTTCCATCCCTGCACCCCGGTAAGCGAGTTCGACAAGGGCGTTGTTCTGCGTCCCTTGCGGTCCGCCGGTAAAGAGGAAGATGTAGGCCACTGCTACTGCATATCGCACTGCCCGCATCGCGCCTGCGATGAGCTTGACATTGTGGTGGACGTACTGTTTGTATCATTCAGCGCCATGATCCTGGCTCGAGCGTATTCTCGCGCCGTACTGGGCAAACCTACCAACCACGAATCCACCACTCTTGCGTCTGGCATCAGCTTTGGAGCGACCAATAAGACGTACAGATCTCCGCTAGCGATACACCTCTCCTCATCGGATTATCAGTTGTACCAGTAACATACAAAAGTCTGGACTCCAATGGACCGCTCGTAGTCGGATCGAATGGACTCATGTTCGTCTGGGGAACCAAGAACGAACCGAAATCGTCCCAGAATGAATTCTGGTTCCATTGAGGGACAGAGTCGACGTTCAAGGAACCATCGAAGCTGGTATTGAGGAATGCGAATGGTTCACTGTGTCCGTCTTTGAGCCAGTCGAATTGGTGGTCTGACGTGTCGAGGGGTGTTAGTGGTACAGGATTGGCTGTGGGTAGGATGAATGCCGGGTTGAGAGACGTTGGAGTGGTACCGTAGTCAGATGCACCTGTTGGAATCGATGATGTATGAGTCGATCTGAGATTCGATACCGATGGTGAAGATGCGTTTGCATTGAAAAACGAATGCGGAGAAGGGTGGTAAGATCCGGTATGCGATGGTAGTGACGGAGAAGCTTTATGGCTCGAATCGGATGATTGCCTTGGCCCCACCCTCCTAGTCCTCTTGACAGGTTCACTCTTTCCATGACACTCCAATCTCCCATTCAGACATCTCTCACATTTCCCAAGTTCATTCCAAGCTTCATCGCATTTTTTCCCCCGACTGCATATTAGCTCACGACAATGATAAACAGATTTATGATGTACCTCTTGCAAGTTGAGCATCCGGTCTTGGAGCGTTTAAATGGTACGCTACGTTTATGCGGTCTTGGTATGGCCTCTCCAATGGGCGAGATGGATGTGACACCGCCATGGGAGACTGTCGACATTGTTGTACCCGCTTTACAGCCTGAATGATCAGAGGACGGTGGAACAGATCTAACAGCCGTCAACCGCGACAGGCTTGCGCAATTAGTCGGAAACAGTTAGGCGCAGTGCCTCGCTTGCCGATAGCCGCGTGAGTGTACATGCTTTGAAACTCACGTATGCATGAAAGAACAAGGCGGTATCAAGTGCTACTATTAGAAGGAAGGAAGTTGGACAGAAGGAAGAGACTATAGCTACAGTACTGTACGGAGAGAACTCAATCCATCATCGATCCTGAGCCGACTCGCCATTCCCAAGCTGGTACAAATCGGGATAAGGCTCGACGTTCCTTCGAAGAATATACTTTCTCAAGTACCAAGGTAGCTTGTTTTTGTAGTACCTCGCATGCTCTCTGTTTCCTATCGCAAAGACCACGTCCAATTCTTCAAGCGTGAGGTTCTGTTGGTCAGTCAGTTTTTGTCGTCATGAGGAAAGACGGGAAGGCACGTACCTTGGTCTCTGGTAAGAGGAAATAACAATATACTGTAGCAGCCGCATTCCAGGCGGCGTACCATCCAAATGCCCCCGTCGGACCGAAAGCATCGAGTAAAGCCGGCCAAGTGAAGGAAATGATAAAGTTGAATCCCCAACAAGTGGCCGTGGCGAAACTCATACCGGTATCTCGGATATACAAAGGGAAAGCCTCGGCAGAGTAGGTGAACGGAACAGGCCCTTCTCCAGGCGAGTAGACCGCCATAAACAGATAGATACCAGCGGCGATGAGACCGACTCGGAGAGTGTTGTAGCTTCCCTCAGCGGCTGTATCGGGGGCGTAGAATGAGAATCCGGTGAAAAGGAGACAGAGCGACATGATTGGGAAAGTGGTAAGAAGGAGGTTTCGTCGACCGAATGTATCGATAGTGTAAATGGCGGGGATTGCGAATAACCAGTTGACGATACCGGTACCCATGGAGACCAAGAGGGCATCGGTGATGGGGAAACCGGCATCCACAAAGATCTGGGTCGAGTAGTAGGCTATGTCGTCAGTGATCTGTTGCAGAATCTTGGAAGTATTACTTACCAATAACGTTGACACCGCAGAACTGCTGCATAAACATGACAAAGAAGGAAGATTGCGCGGCTCGCTGGTTTCGCTTCTTGAAGAAAAACTCCTTCCAGAGGTTCTTGCCCTCTCGTTCAGCTTTCTCAATCTCGAGTAGCTTGTAAGCATAGTACATGTCTCGAGAAGCTTGAACAGGGGTATTTCGAAGTCGCATAAATGATCGAAAGGCTTTATCGAAATGACCTCGCTCCATGTGCCATCGAGGGGATTCGGGGCAGAAATACACTTGGGCCATGACGATCATTGGGGGAATGGCGGTTGATCCGAGCATCCATCGCCATTGGGGAAAAGTCGATCCGGGATCGGAGGCGGGGAGGCCTACACCTGCGGGATTGGGGACGGTGACATTCTGAAAAGCGACCGAGGCGATGAATCCTAACATCTGCATAGTCAGCCCGAAGTCACGTACACCTGCAAGGAGACGTACGATACCAAAAGCAGTCCACATTTGCCATTGACATCCGAGAGCACCACGAATTGACTTGGGGGCACACTCGGCAGAATAGACAGGGGTAGTGGAAGACTTGGCGCCAACAGCGAGACCGAGGGCGAATCGAGCAATTAAGAGATTGTACCAAGAATCGGCAGCGGCCATCCAGAAAGAAGCGGCGAAAGAGATGAAGCATGAAACAAAGATGGTTCCTCGCCGTCCGAGCCACCTATTCAAAGGCGCATTAAGCCAACATCCGATCAAACAAGAGCAGAGGTAAGGTGCTCCATTCAACAGACCTCGAATGTAAACTTGATCGGCACCGATATTGAACTCGTCGAAATAGAATTGTTGAGCTCCATTAACGGCGGTCTGGTCCATACCCTGTACAATGGCTGATCCAGCACATAGTACAGCAAGGAAATACAGTTGAAAAGGTTGTCTCCATCGATTGGTAACTTCCATCCTCAAGATATCCCTTTCATCCTCCGAGATCGCTTTAACAGTTTCGAATCCGGTAGGTTGTTGGAACACCCTGGCGAGTAAAGCACCCTTGTGGAATTCTTCCCTATACTCTCCTAAACCCTTTTCATCGACAAACGTGTCGACATCCCGAATGACCTCGTCTTCGCTGAATCCTTCAAAAGGGTTCGTGAGCTTGGCCGCAACGTCGTGATTGTGAGGTTTTCCGTAGTTGGGCTTTTCATCGTAGTGTTCGGCAGTGTGCAACTCGGTCTTTTTGACGTGGGGAGCAGGCTGGTCGATGACGGTATCGTTGACAGAGCCAGAGTCGGGGGAAGGGGTGATATCATCGTGTAGTGCTCTATCAGGTCTATTTTCGAATCGTGACATGATGAACAGGGACCAGTGGTTTCTACGGTGGTCTAGATGTGTGTGGGAAAGAAGCCCTCGCAGTCTTCCATCAACAACCTCTTATACCTTCCAATCATGCGGTACAACCGCGCTAGCGCTACATGATCAACACCTTCCTTCGCTCTGGACCCCAGGGCGTTTCCCGTGGGTGTCTTTCGTCGCCCGAGCCAGGAGGCGACATCGAACACCCCGATTCTTGGCAGGTGACTCCCTTTCGCATGATGGTGATAGTTGGTGAATCACCAAGTCGTGGGAAGCTCTGGATGTTCTGCCGGCGGCTTGTCCCTGCCAAGATGTTCTGCCCCTGACGTCACCTCTTTTCGCCACCTGATTGGGCAGCTTTTTGCTGTCCCCAAGTCGCGTCAGAGGCTATAATCCTGCCAAGACTGGATTCTCCTGTGGGTCTTACGAAAGGATGTCGACCTGAGCGTGTGGTCAAGCGAGTTTGCCGAGAACGGGAGGCTTCTTAGTCTCGCTCGACCTGGGCTCGAATGATAGGCTTAATTGCTTTCAGCCTGAGTGGGGCGATGACTGGGCGCAAGACCCCCTCGCCTCATTACCGTCAGGTCTGGACTCGGGTCACTCGGGGCAGCGTTGATCTCCAACCAAAAGTGCGGAGCAACAGGCGTCCAAGCTTACCGACCAGTCTTGGGACCTTAGGAACGCTTGGAGTGGACGAGCCGTGCTCTGCTGAATATCCCCACCAACCTGGTGTCAGCCCTGCAGATGATGTTCCTGTCAATGAGGTAATATCAGTCTATTCGGTCTCCCTACATGGAATCAGTCTCTCTAGTCTGCCTGCACAGAAAAAGAAGCATCGATGCATGACTCGTGGCAGATATGGCGATCATAAAGACATTGTCCGTAATCATGTGAATAGGTGTCGTGATTTAAACATGAAACTCAAAGTCGTGTGATCGTCTACAAAGCGAGGGCAGCACCAAAGATGGTACCGACAACACCGATAGCACCGACGAGGGCACCGGCACCGATGTTGAGCTTTCCGGCGCCGTTACCGCTGCTGGTGGCAGAAGCGACAGAGCTGGATGCTCCGCTAGCTCCGCTGGCCATGCTCTGGGTACCAGACATAGTGGCGCTGGTAGACATGCTCTGACCGGAAGAGAGAGGGGCAACGGACGAAGTGGATGCGGCGGCGACGGTAGCGGGGTCGACAGAGGTAGTGGCGGGGATCTACCAGTCAGTCATGACTCGGTACTAGGCAGCCGTGCAACTTACAGAAGCGGTAGCCTGACCAACTTCGACGGTGAAGTAGTTGGCGGCAACGAGAGATCCGAGACCGGTAGAGTTGACGTACTCCTGAACCTGGAATGTACCGAGGGGAGTACCGGCCTGAGAGAGGTCGGCGGGAGGAGAGAACTGAGGGGGCTGCGAGTAGACTAGGACGACGTATCTATACTGTCAGAGCTTTCAATCTTGACCGGAGAGTTTAGCTTACCGGTGGGGACCAGAGCCCTCGGCAGGTCCAGGACCAGCGTAGTCGGTGCTACAGCCGTTAGCATCAAGTCAAGCGTAATCCCGAAACAAACTTACATGGCGGTGGAACCAGTGAAGTTGAGGGGGTAAGGTCCCTCGCCGTTGGACTGGAGAGAGACAGTGTTGACGAGCCAATGCCTGGTTTGAGGGTTGGCAGCGAAATCGGTACCGGGAACATCGGCATCAGCCATGATGACAGTGTATAGCTATCGGTCAGAGAGGGCCTAAGCGATAAAAGATGGCTTACAGCACTGTCGGTGAACCGGGTAGCACCCTCGGTGGGGACGATGCTGAGCTCGGGGGAAGATCCGACAGCTAGAGGTGTTAGAGATCACCGGACTCGCGATCAAGATTACTCACCACTCTGCTCTAGAGCAGCTCCGGTGTCAGCCTGCTGGCCACCGAAGCTCATTGACAATAGACCATCTGGGCTGAAGGTGGGGATGAACTGAGGAACGAGCTGGGCGCCTGACGATCAGTCCTACATCTACAGATAGTGCACGGACCACATACCCTCAAATTTGGCCTCGGTGACGGCGATATCGGTCATGGAAGCGGACGAGTTGTCCTGTGCAGCTGCAACAGCGAAAAGCGAAAGAATGGGAAGCAATGCGATCATTTTGGTATTGATTGATAATGTGGGTGAAAGAGTGAAACTGGTTGTTAGTAAATGCTGTGGTAGATTTGGTAGGTAGTGAAGGGAGTAGGCGATCCGAGCTCAAAGGAGCCAAGGGTTTCATAGATTGCCCAGATCGCTCCGAGACTGAAACAAGCCGAGTAGGTACTTACGTTGATGCTATGCGTTGAGTAAGTCTGTAGAGTAGTGACAAGATGAAGAGGAGTATAGAGACTAGAATGTCTTTGCCAAGCTATACTCTTTGTAGTTGTCCTGGATTGCGCAGTTCCACTTTTAGCACACAACAAACACACACAAGGGCGACGCGTCACTCTCTCACGGTATATCTGCACTCAAATGCCACTCTCACGTGTCTACACTAACTCCGTCTACTACGCCATTTTACCAGGTGTCTGTCCTGTCCTATCCGAGCCGATAGATATCAAGCCATTATAGACATCATAGCCCATACACCACTCTCTGTACACACCATCACATACACCATGTCTGTCCTACGTTCCATCCCTCGATCAATCAACATCGCAAGGCGGGCAGCTTCCAC
>Ga0308160_10003570_pt1 | contig 17425 bp, 23 predicted proteins | sample PhyFR1_FD_201036 | JGI IMG/M metagenome (GOLD analysis project Ga0308160, IMG submission 201036) | Phyllosphere microbial communities from UC Gill Tract Community Farm, Albany, California, United States - DLSLF.R1 | ecosystem: Host-associated > Plants > Phyllosphere > Unclassified | place: USA...
TTTTCGTCCGGGCACTGCACTGGATTTCCCGGGCTTGTCGCGAAGGAGGGTCGTGTTTTTGCGAGACTTTGTCGTGAGATGATATGTATGATTTGGTCGTAAAGCTATGTTATATAGGGATACAGATTATATACTACAGGTCTCTCCAGTTCTACTGGGTGAGCTGTGTATGGAGGTGGGTGGGTGCAGTGAAGCGGAGATGATGGATGATGAGGAGTGAAAGGATGAATGTGCTCTGATATAGAATGGAAGCGAGTAATTCAGTGAAAGAGAGAGTGAGAGGAGGGAAACAGAGGCGGGTGCCGACAAACAAGGGGTAAAGTGAGAGGAAACACGTCAAGTGGCTGGGTGGTTACCCTGAATAACACTGGGCAATCGAAGCCTGCATCACCTATTCATTTGATCCCGTGCAATGATCATCCCTAGTCATGACCCTGATAAGCTGTACGCGTCTCTCACCTTGCAAGCTAGCTGGCTTCAGACAAGCATTGGCGATCAACTTTGGCTGTCTTTCGGGGATCCAAGAACCGCTGATCGTCTGGACAAGGTTCAAGATATCGCTCAAGGCTACACAAGAGATAGAGAGCACCAAGTCGCTCACACGATCACCAACGAAATGATCAACCTCACTCTCGCACAAGCTCCCGCTTTCCACCCGCACCTACTCATCACCCTACCCAAATTGCAATCCCGACCCTCACCCGCATCTACGTATCACGTGTCACTCACCTTGCCGGATGCTATTTTCGTAGATCGTGACGAGATCATTGATTTATGGGGCCAAAGCAGCTCGGCTGGTCCTTCAAGACGTAAAATAGAATGGGATCTGTTACCGAAGAACATCGATATCGAGCGACCTGTCCGCAATACGACTGAAGTGACGAGTTTACGACTAGCCTTTTCTGGTATCGATGTATTGGATGTACCATTGCATGCGCGATATCTCGAACCTAACGACCATGGGGCCGAGTCGATCACGCTGTTCCAAGATGGTGCAGCACAGGCGGGATGGGATTGTGCAGGTCTGCATGGTAAACCAAATCATGCTTGTTCACGGAATACCGCTGATGCGTCAGACACTTCATGTCTAAGTGCCATAGCTCATGCTCCCTTGAAGATAACGTTACCGTCCGGTCGCACATCCGATCGAGCAATCGTCGAGCTCGCTACGCCAATCATCATCTGGCTCGGCTGGATGTATCTCTTCGTCAAGGTCTGGACGCTCAGTAACCGCACTCGACATATCAAGACTGATTGAACGGAATCACATAATCATCGAATTTGGTTCATGCGAACTTCGGTACACCGCAAAGTCTGGCTTCCGCTAGGCCAAAGTAGCCAGACATGACAGTCCTGGGATATGCTGCCTGACGAGCGACTTCTTCCGTCAAGATCTGTAGCAAGCAGTTGCTTGAGCAGGGTCTTGAGAGCCTTTGCAATTAATTCGTCATTCACGTCCATGCATATCGTATCTATCCTATGACTGCTCGCTCCGCACCTAGTTATGGTCATTTCCTACCTTCCGCATCATATCGATAAGCCCGATACTCTGGTACCCATCTCTTCCCCTCTGCCCACTTCCGCCTCTCATCCTCAGACTCGGGAATTCCCTCTGCCCTTGCCACGCCCTCTATCACAGCCTGATTAAGCACAGCCAGGGCAATCTCAAAATTGACAGAAGCGGCATCTGATATCAGTGATTCTCCACTGATCGGACTGACCTCCAAATTCGGGTAGTAAGGCTTTCTTGGGGTCCTTGAGAGCTGGAGCTAGTTCTGATAATCGCTTTGAACCAGCGACGATCATTTTGTCAGTCATCTTGGTGGCGTTTGCGAGGATGGTACCGAGACCTAGACCGGGGTAGATCAGAGCCTGGGCATGAGCACAGGACACGATTTTTCAACGGGAACTGACATTGTTGCACTCGGCCACGACGTATTTGTCGGATGATCCAGGTACGTCGACGGGATCGAAAGGTGATCCAGTGGCCATCAACGCTTTGCCGCCAGTCCAATTCTGGGCGTTCTTTGGGCTGCTATTGAGCTACATCAATTTTGTGGACTCACGTGACCTCGTGTAGGCGAGTAGGATTACTCAACTAATCCAATCAGCTTCAGGAACCGTCAATTGCTTACTGGAAAAATGATAGGTCGGTCGACATGTTTGGCCATCTCCCTGATCACTGTCTCGGTGAAAGCACCCCCTTGGGTGCTAGTCCCAATCAATACCGTAGGCTTGACCTTTCTGACCACCTCCTCCAGACCATTCTCTTCGGTTCCCCAATCATCTTCATCTCGCCTAAACTCTTGTTCGATCTCATCTCGCACTTTATCGCCTAAAGACTGCTTTATCAGACCGTGTTGATCGATCAGCCAGAACTGGTTAGCGGCTTTGCTCTCGTCCACATTCGATTCAAGCTGGATGGCATCTCGGAGTTGTCGAGCGATGCCTAGTCCGGCTGAGCCAGCTCCGAAGATGACTATACGTTGGTCTGCGAGCTGATTACAGTCAGTCGTGCCACTCTTCCCGACTTAAGGCTTACCTTTGTGCCCGTGACCTTGATTGCGGCTTGTAGAGCGGCCAGCTGAATTATCAGGTTAAGCGGAAGAGCTGACGCGTGACAGGAACCTCACAGTGACAGCACCTGTACCTTGTATATCGTCGTTGAACTGAATGATCAGTATACTAGATCATTGGCCGATAAGTAAGACAGAATTGAAAACACTGACAATCGAGTGCTCATCACTACAAATCCCTATCAGCGCGTGTCTTTGCCTCGAGATTTGGATCAGACCTACCGATACTTCTCAAGAAGCTTCTGAGCATTGCTCACACCCTGCCCATGAGCTGATACATACGAATAATTCATCAAAGACCCACAAAGTCCTCGAAATGAAGCAAGCATTTCGACTGGTGCTTCCTGACCAAACCTACGAATCGGTCCACGAAATCATTGTACTTTTTCCCTCGAATGCGTTCGTTACGCCATCCCTGAACGATCAGTATGCTCCAAGTGTAAGAGGGGGACGGACGAGATATAGATCGTCTCCTAGTAGATCTTGGTTATTCGTCCCGACGTCCAGGGTGACCGCTAGAGCTTTTGATGGGCTATCCCATCAGCTCCCAGTGTGTGATTGGACTCACTCTACCCCAGCTGCTAGTGTGTATATGACGGCTTTGGCAGAAGAAATCCCTATCCCACCAGAGCCCTTCACATCAGCTTTTTCTCGAGGGTGTACATACCTGATCTCCAATTCCCAGAATAGCCTCGGCATCCGAAACGACAATCTACCTTCAGCCCCATCTCCTATGATTGAACGTACGAGATCCAGGTCCCTCCCTTCGCATGCATCTAGGAAATCCTCTTCCATACTATCTTCCCATTCTGGAGTGAGGTATAGTCCCTCACTCCGTCTGAAGAGGTGAGAGTACTCGGCAATAGCGTCTGCTTCGGTCGGGGTGTAGACTACTGGGAACATCTCTGTTAGATGTCGACTGATGAGTGCGTAGAATAGGACCAAGTTCTGGGCTGTCCATCAGCAGGTTACTATATCATGCCATCCCCAGCCTGACTTGCGGGCCTACCTTTTAAGGATTGAAGGAAGCTGTTCTTGAGCAAATCCGACTCTCGTGATTGATATTGCTGATAAGCCCTTTTCACCTGCTCGTCAAGCGTATCAGCCCTGGATCGTAAGCTCCTATCATCTGCCAGAGGAAGGTGACTTGCGCGTAGGGTAGACGTCCCCTTAACCCAAACTCCTTTCGTTCCTCATGCGTAAATGCACTACCCTTGTTCCAAGTTGGGTTGTTGAGTAGAGCTGGCCCCCTGAGGCTTAGTGCAATAGGTTCACTCGACATGACTCTTCTGATTTAGCAATATGTCTCTGGCTGAGCGAGGTCTAGAAGGGATATGAAGAAGACTTCGGACGCTGAAAGGTGGACATGATTCCAACGTAGTGACATCAGATATAGATCCAGGCACGAGCGACAGAAGACAAGAATAGAAGAGCATGCATCGCAGGTCTGTAATTTATCATATGAGAGACTGCGGGTCTAAGAAAGCAATAGCAGACGTCTGAAAGATGATGACGACCGCTCGTCGGCCACCCAGCATGACAAGCGGAAGTCTTGATCTTGACCAGAATCGAGAAGGTCCAGCCACGATCCGCCTTGTCTGGTATCCCAGTCAACCGGCTTACATACACAAACGAGGACAGCCCTAATTTCGACAAGCAGCCGAATTATCACCCAAAACATTCTCCAATATCTCCTTGATAAGGGGTAGAGATAGCTGATATCAGCTCTTGGATCTGTCGTGCTGCATGGTGCCTCACCTCGACCTCTGTCCCATCGTGCGTACGCCCGGAATTACGTTCACCGGTATGTTCCTCCCAATCCGATTTAAGTAGTACAGTGTCGTTGATCTACCATCAGTAGGACTCGTTCAAGGATAGGAAGAGCTTACGACGGCGTAGTAATGGTGATTCAATACTTGGGCCACAGATTGATAATCTCTCAAGAACGTTTCTGGTGGGAACATCTACGATCAGTCTCTTGACATCGTCCTTCGATAGACATTTCTCACCTCGATCAAAGTCGAGTCTTCCGGCATCCACATTTCATGTGTGAGTCCATTTCCATGAATACCCATCATCACCTAAGATGATCAGCCAAGCGCAAGAGTACGCGGTGAGACTTACACTAGCATCCGAAATAGCCCCAAGTTGCTCCACCACCGACAAGTCTTCCAGTATGACATGATGGAATTTGCCATAACCCCTCGCCTCTAGATCAGTATACAAATCAAGAAGAGCCTGTTCCGTGTCAATCGAAAACTTCCTACTCGTACCCTGTCGATCGATATATACAATCTTTGGACAAGCAAGCGGTTTAGACGGTAGGTCGTAATGATGCAGTAATCGTTGCCGGTAGGATTTGAAGAAATCTGCTCGATGGGGCGTTTCAAACATCTCGAGGGACATCTTGTTCCATTGATCTGCCTTTGGGTTGTTCCGGTGTGAAGACCATCGATCGATCATTACCACTGATTGTCAGTCCTGCCCCGAGTCCGACTTGTCCACGACTGACCTCTTTCAAGGTACACCCATTCGTCGTTCTCTGTCACCCTGTTCCATTGATCTTGCTCAACAATCGCTGAATATCAGCCTTTATCCGCTCAGAGAGGAGCAAGACTGACGTTTGGGAAACATCCCTTCAACGATAACCTCGTTCAATCCCCATTTATCCCTCCAATTCATCCCATATGGTACCAACAACCGTTCCGGTTCCGGAATAGCAGGTTCAACAGCTGCCCATCCCACGATCGCCCCCAATGTATCTTCAGCTGTGAAATGGTAATAATGCCATAACCCATTCCAGCCACCTCCGGCTCCTTCGTTGTTGAGTACTAGAGCTGTCAGCTAGCCATTTCCAGCTGCTTGGAGTAGCTTACCAGAGGTACCCTCGAAGCAGACGTCGGGTCTCTGTTTGGGAGAGAGGGAATCGTGTATGATCATCCCTGGACCAGACATGATTTTCTGTAGTTCCGGAAAGTCCTCTTCTGCTCCATATATATCTAGACTTGAGCTTGGCCTCATTCCAAGATGTCATCTTACGGTAACTTCCATTGTGGAACCACAAGTCCTCCAATGTATAGAATCCAGGTATACCTCCAAGTACACGACTCTTAGATTCCGGTATACGCCGACATTGCTTTAGTGTTTCATCCTATCTCGTCAACCAAGTCCGTTGTGCTATGACCTACCGGTGCAGGATTGGCATAAGGATGTTCTTGTTTCGTATTATTGTTCTTGTAGTATGAATGACCAGATAATGAAAAGATGGCAAGTATACAAAGTGTGATCACACCTAGAGATTAGCTCAATGATAGATGGGAGTGACTCACCAGCAGCGATTTGTCGGGATGTAAACCGAGAAGTGGATGCAGTAGGAAACAATGCAGTATATCTCACTCCCGGTCGGGCCAATGGCCAGCCGACCATGGTACTGTACAAGATGACAAGATTATAAAACAGGAACAGAGGAAAGATGGGAATGGTAAACAAATAGCGAGACTGGAGCTTTTGATCCTGGATTTCCGGATCAGATTGAGGGTCTCGGCTCGGAACTTTTGAATTTGTAGGTATCGATCAAAGAACGGAGCCTCAGCGGGCTCCTGATCGACTGCAATCAGCTGCATGGACAAAGGACGCTCGCCGGACCAAAGGTATCCATGCATACCGCATGCATCGATTGCCCAAGACGGCCAGGCCAATCAGCGGAAGGAAGCCACAAAGCACGTTCATGACATCTCTCAACATGTATTCTAAAGACAATCTCGAAAATATAGGAATTTAGGTATAGGTATAGGTATAGGTATAGGTATAGGTATAGGTATAGGTATAGGTATAGGTATAGGTATAGGTATCATGGCAATGACCATCTAGTCTTTCTTGAACTCGTCTCGGCCTCTGGCATCGGACTTGGTCCAGACTGAAACACTCTCGGCGGAACAAGAGAAAGTAGCCCATCCATCTAACTCATCAGTACCATTTCATCTGTTGGCAGACGACATACCCTCTTCGATGGTGATCTCGCCCTGGTGCCATCCGAGGACATCGGTCCACTTTTCACCAGCGTGCTCTTTACCGACTTCACATCGCTTCTCTCCGTCGGCCTTGCCGTTACAGATGACAGTGACACATCCGTCGTGGTGCTCGTCACCGACTCGGACCCAGGCGACACAGTTGGCTGAGAGGTCAGCGACATCCAGTACCTGGCAGAAGAGACTCACGGTGGTCCCAGTAGTCTCGGTGTTCACCGTAGCTATATTGTCAGCGCTTATCGACAGAGAGGGAAATCTTCTTACGCAAAGAGCTTTCGGCACCTGACGAGGTCGTCGAGCTGGCTGACGGGCTCCTGGGGGTTCTCACCAGCACATCCGTACATGTCACCGTAGAAAACACATGGGTAACCGTCCACTCGGAGAAGGATCAGAGCATATGCAAGGGGCTTGAAACCGGACGAGACCCATCGCTCGAGGGACTGGCCGACCTGGGTGTCGTGCTAGATCATCAGCGTTGTCGCTGGTGGTACGTAATTGACGAACGTTGTCGACGAGGGTACTGTTCAAGTCAGCGGCTGTTTAGCAGACACGAAGAAAGAGACTTACACAGCATCGATAGGTCGCCTTTGGACCAAGCTGACCAATCAGCGCCATTCAACCTAGTTACTCGTTCACTCACGTGTTATCAAAGATGGTTCGCAAGTCGTAGTTCTCCTTGGCCTCACCAGCCTCTTTGAAGTTTGCTACCCGGTCAGACTAGTCTCTAGAAATTGCACGCAGACTCACCTTGCAGACAAGAGTCGAAACAAGAGAATTGGGTACCCAGACCTTCGATGTATTCGACAAGGGTATCAACAGAGTCTGTCTATCAGACGGACTCTTCGGACTAGGACGTACCCTTCCAGAACTCTCCAACACAGAATGCCTTGGGTCGAGAAGATCCCTCAGCTTCACGGATGTGCTTGACAAAGTCTCCGATGTACTCTCGCTGATCGTTCAGCGTGACTCGCTCACGTCAGAAAGATAGACTTACGGAGATGTGCTTGACAGCGTCAAATCGGAACCCGTAGGCTCCGGTCTCCTTCAAAATCCACTCTCCCCATTTCCTGATGGCTCAGTATCGCCCTCGTGGGCTTCCAGGTGGTACTCACTTGAACTCGTCGGCGACTTCGGGATGAGAGTGATCAACTATACTTGTGAGTGTGGTGCAGACTTTGCACGACAAAAGACATACTGTCCGCCTAGCCAGTCAGCATAAACATCTCAACAGAGTAAAGATAGACTTACGAACATCAAGTAATCGTAAGATCCTGCCCATCAACATCATTGCCCGCAATTCTCGGAAGACACTCACCGTTCTCCCCATCGACATCATCAGCCCAGTCTTTGCCATCACCTTGAATCTATCGTCAGTTGCGTCAGGCCTGTATCCATACCTTGAAGATAGCAGTGGTCTCGGTCTTGGCGTCGTAATCAACACCGGTGAAATGGTTGTAGTTCTGCAAGTCAGGTGCTATCGTTGTCGTTATCTTGCGACCTACCCATTTCATCTTGGAGTACTTGTCCCCTCGACCTGGGAAGTCGAATCTGATGATCAGCGTCCCGAACGGCCCTTGAAGAGGAAGACTCACTTGGTCCATCCTTGAATGTTGTGCATCTCGCCAACGAATTTGGTCCTGTCGTTCTCATCAACCATGGTAGCCATGAACTCTTCCTTGTCATCTGCTCCAGCCCTGTTTGTTAGCAGGAACTGAGATCATGACTCACTTGTGGTTCATGACGGCGTCAATGTAGGTGATGATACCGTTATCAGATGCGGTATCGATAGCTTTCTTGAGGTCCTCTTTGGTACCCCATTTGGTACCCCTGGATCCCTTTTGTTCGAACTCTCCCAAATCCCAGATATCATAGCTACCATCAGTGGACTTCCAGGCAAGGTGACGTACATATCGTATCCAGTTCCCTCACTCGTTTGTCAGTATAGTATTACAACTTTGCGAAAATAACGCACGGGCTTGAACCTTTGGTAGGTGCTGCTCGGTCAGTATGGTACGCTTTGTTTGCCTTGTGTTACGTACGAGGGATCCAACAAGCAGTGATACCCATATCACCAAGCCTCTTGCTCTCGGTCTCATACTTCTTCCAGTGAACACCTCCTCCCTCGGCGTACCATCTATCATGAGCTGTGCTCCGGTCTTGTCCGAGCTCAGTCAGACTTACTCAAAGAACTGCATCATGGTGTAGTTGCTGGTACCACCTCTCTCTGCGTTTGCGTGAGAAGCCATTGTTGTCTAGTCTGTAATGTCAATTGGAGAGCTGAGCTGGATGTAGGATGGGGAATGGAAGAAGACAAGAAGGGGTGTTGTTGAATTATGCAATATATACTGCGCCTCGTTGTCCATGTCCATGTTCAGTCCAATTCTGGCCAGATAGCAGTGACGCGTGGTTCTCCCTATTTCGGCCCTGAATCATTGCCCTGACTGTCGAGGCACATGCTGATCACCGAGGCACCGTTCTCGATTGCATCCAGCTAGATTTGTCAGACATCAAGACTGAACCGTACTTCCGCCTCCTCGTGAAGATACCGCTTGCATCCTGCAGGTAGAGATCAAGATCCTCCAACATCTCAGTACCCTGCACTTGAATGAAAGCGGCTTGCTATGACCCAGACTCTGCCAACTGCCAATGTATCGTTGACCTTGTCTCGGAACCTAAATACAGAGACATCGACCCGTGGAGCGATAAAATATATATGTTGACCCTCGAATATGAATGGAGTCTGAATCAGGAAGTAGCACTGCATCTTACGTATGTATGGAGTAGCACGGTCTCGGAAAGGAGTAGCGACACACGGAGGAATAACGGTACCGCCACGCACCGAATCGATGGGGAGTGAATAAACAGATCGTATGCAATTGTTGGGGTAGCTTCGATGCTGATTCCAAACTCACATGAGTCGCAGAACGTGACACTATAGCACCATGAGGAGAGAGATGGTCCTTTGATTGCTGGGTGTGAATCCTCTCCCAGGCCTTGACCTAGAAGCAAGGGCAGCTCTCATGTCCTCCCAACTCAGCCTTCTCCCGAGCTTCATTCGGGCTGATATGCTTCACCCATGCCTATCATGATAACGAGCTGGAAGGATGAAGCATGTACTACTTGAAGATTTCAGCCTGGTGCCAGAATGTATCGCGTTGTCCACGGCATGGAGATCGAGCCGCAATACAAACGTGATTCGCGCCCAACTGAGTTTTGACAAATATATCACCTTTAAATCAAGTTCGGGTCTGTGTGTTCTTGCGGAAGATACAACGTCGTCCTTGCGATCCTTCGATCCGTGACCGGGCCATCTCATTCGTACGAAGGAAGAAGATGTAGGGCATGGCCGATAGACTGCCACTGTCGCCTTTGAGCCACTTGTCGATCACCTTCAATATGGGGTACGCCTTCACTCGCTTCGGCTACACATGAGGTACGATATCAGTGATCGCACCCAGGTGAGACCGCAGCACCTCGTCAGCGAACCTTTTTTGCTACGTCCACACTGGAGGTTCGGCTAAATACTGGCTCGGCATTGGCACGGTCGAGTGACGAAGATTATGTGCTGTGGTACTTCACCACAATTGCCTGCCCCGTCGTACTCGATTTCGAGTGCTTGAGCTACATGCCTATGGTTGCTCTAATGTAGATAGATACGTCCGGTTCATACCAAAAGTAGGTCTGCCCAAGTTTATACCATCCCCCCTTTTAGAGCGGGTGCCTGAACCCTGATTTGAGCCGAATGCCGAGTCCGTCCTCAAAAACGAGCTAACGCATCCAACAGGTCTCGGAAATGTACCACAGTCATGTCTGAAGAGCTATTGCGGAAATCTTTAGCCTTGGTACTCTGGAGATTCCCCATCCTATGCACAGACTACCCTAGCGCCATCGAACATGACCTTCCGTCTGACCCCGCTTAGTACGAATCTCTAGTGGTAAGTTTGGCGTTCACCTTCGACATCATCACCGTATAGCTCGATTCCTCTAACGCCTGGCTGGACTAGACAGAGAGGGTATGCGGACAAGGATCAATACCGTTCTTTGTATTCTAGTTGTCGTTGTCGTTGGTCATAATCAATCATATTTCTCGTCGAGGTCAATAGGTTCAAGGAAAGCTATAGTGTAGCTGGAAAGGATCAGGAAATCTCGTACACATCAACAAAGTCGCTGGATCGACTCTATCGCTGGCGATACCCACATACACCCCACCCTTCAACAAGAACCCTCAATCGTTACTCGTTCCGCAGTTGATCTGCCCTCGCCTCCCCTTCGCCGATTATGCAGTTTGCTTTCACTGCTCTCCTCCCGCTACTCGCAGCTGTAGTCACCGACGCTCGACATCTCCCTCTCAGACGACATCGACAGGATCGACAACAACACTTTCAACATGCTCGACATCTGGATGTTGCTCTCGATGAGCGAGGTCTACCTATTACGGCTACTACAACGGTCGTAGTCGACATGACCAGTACTCAAACGGTATGGGTACCGCCTACTCCCACTGGACAGGTTCCATTCGAGCCGATACCGAGTGCCAGCGAGGGTGGAAATGTCACTTCTATGTGGGAGTCTGCCTCCGCTGCTCCAACTGAGTCCGCTTCCGTCAGCGACTGGGAGGTCTCTTCCGCCGCACCTACCGAGTCAGGATCCTCGAGCGAACCCGAAATGTCTGCCTCGGCCTCCAACACGGACTGGGTATCTTCTTCCGCCTCGGCAACCTCAGACTGGGCCAGCGCGACACACTCGTCAGAATTGGCTAGTATCACTGCTTCGCCATCTTCTTCCGAGCCCGCCTCCGAGTCCGACTACAGCTCTTCCACCGACTCTGCTTCTTCCTCGGACACTCCCTCTGCCTCCGTGACCGACTCGAGCTTTTCGTCCGTCTCGGCGTCCGAATTGAGCGCCTCCGCCTCGTCTTCCTCTGATCACACTTCCGATGCTGCTTCCTCATCTTCTTACTCCGAATCCCTCACTGAAGCTTCTACCCCATCATCCAGCATCGCTAGTGCATCAGAGTCATCGGCCAGGTGGACCAGGACCAGTGCCTCTGGTGCCGCTCAGTCGACTCCTGTCAGCAGCAGCGTCAATGCCACCTCCAGCATTGCTGCTGTCTCCAGTGCATCCGCCTCGGTCACAAGCTCCTCCGCGTCGGTCGAACCCTCTTCCACCTCGAGCATGTGGAACGGTACCGCCGCCTCCGCCTCTTCTTCCGCTGCCAACTCTTCTACACTCCTCCCCTCCTCAACTGCAGCTTCTTCCTCCTCCGCCCCAGTCGCCACCGGAACAGCCAACGTCCCTAGAACTATCATGGCAGGCTACTATCCCGATTGGTCAGCTTGGACCCTCCCTCCCGAGTCTGTCGATTGGAATAGATTCGATGTTGTCGACTTCGCTTTCGCCCTTCCTACCGCCGATGGTCGATTGGAATTCACTCAATCGGATTCTTCCGATCTACTCCAACGACTCGTCACCGGTGCGCACAAGAAAGGCAAAAAGGTCAAGTTGTCTATTGGTGGTTGGACCGGATCGAAGTACTTTTCGACCCTAGTCGCCGACCCCGCTAAACGAACCACTTTTGTCAACAATTGCGTCCAAGCATACTGGTCTTATGGTCTCGACGGTATTGATCTCGATTGGGAATACCCTAATGCGGCCGGTGCGGGTGGTAATGCCATCTCATCGGCTGATTCCGCCAATTTCCTACTCTACTTGACTGAACTGAGGCAAGCCCTACCTGGTGGTGCCATTATCACGCTCGCTACACAAGTATGGCCATTCGCCGGAGCCAACGGCAGACCTCTCAGCGATGTCAGTGGCTTTGCCAAAGTCATTGACTGGATCATTGTCATGAACTACGACATCTGGGGCTGTAAGTGACTCCACCTGGTGTCATAAACATCGCTGACCTAGCAGCGAGCGATAATCCAGGACCTAACGCACCCTTGTCGGATGCTTGTGGAAACTCGACTCAACCTTTGGCCAACGCTTACGCATCCGTCGCATCCTGGACCGCTGCAGGTATGCCTCCAGAGAAGATCACTCTCGGTGTACCCGCCTACGGCTACCTCCAGAAATCATGGGCCTCTTCCCTCCGACAACGAGATTACATCCCTCCTTCAGCTGACCAAGTCGCCAATCTCACTTCCTCCCTCGACAAACGTCAGAACGGTATCGTCACCGTGAAAAATGGCGGTGGAGGTGATGACAATGGTCAAGTCGGATTCGCAGATCTCGTCAAGCAGGGAGCACTTGCTCTTGACTCGCAGGGCAAGTATATCGGCGCCGGTGGTTTCTATCGAGAATGGGATTCTTGTTCCAGCACCGTAAGCAGGCTGCTTCTCGTTTTGACACGACGCTGACATTCTAGCCGTGGATCAGATCATCCTACACTGGTCAAGTCATTACCTATGATGATGCCGATTCGCTCTCGATGAAAGCCCAATTCGCCCGTCAATCCGGTCTACGAGGCTGCAACATGTTCAGTATGGATGGTGATTGGACTGGTTCCAATTGGTCATTAGTAGATGCTCTTCGGTCAGGTATGGGTATTTAGGGATCTTCTGGTATTTATAATTAGTTCTAACAAACACAATCTTGCAGAGCGTCCAGAACGCAGCAAGAAATGCATGCATTGCTGTGCTTTTCTATCCTTCCGTCCAGGCAGATGACATCCCTCGGGGCTTGCGTCGGCCTTAATCCGGGTATGACGTGACCATGGACCAAATCAAGCACGTTCTATCCTTTGAGCAACCGAGCGATCCAAAACCTTTGTAACACAACATATCTTACCCATTGTCGCCAGGCGATCAATATCCACACACCCCTGGTCTCAGACATGATATAGATAGTTCCTTGACCTGATTCCCCCTTTTCATATTGTAACAACACCATACATCAAGCATTGAAACTTTGAAAACAAATAAACAAAATAAACAAATATGCCAAAGAACTTTTTTGCACGAGCACCCAAGGACGTAGAGGTCTGGGGTCACCGAGGTGCATCTGCCAATCTGCCTGAGAATACGTGAGCTGTCTCTCTCAGGTGATGATCACTTGAGCTCACAACCAGCCTGGCAAGCTTTAGAGCTGCAATCAAGGAGGGCTGCGACGGTATAGAAAGCGGTAAGCAGGGCCTATTGTCTCGAGCTTGGCTCATCATACAGATGTCCATGCTACTTCTGATGGTGTGGTGCTCATGTTCCATGACCCCACTCTGGATAGGACAACGACCGGTGCTGGCCTGATCCGCACCCAGCCTTGGAAGGGTGTCGTCGAGCAAGTCGACCACATACGCGTTGGTCATGTAGACTGACGAACAGGAATGTACGAACCAAGAAAGAACCGGTCCAGCCAATCCCTCTGTTCGAAGAGCTCGTCGCTTTGCTCATGGAAGACGGCAATAAGCATGTCTCGTTGAATGTGAGTGACCAGTTCATGGAGGTGGTGCTGACTGTCAAGATTGACTGCAAGATCCAGAATGACCCCGAGAAGCTCTTTGTATGTTGTCCATCCCATTAACAAGACGACCTGCTGATAGTCAGCCCGAGATGGCACGTATCGTCGCGCTACACGAAAACTGGGAGACCGAGCTAGCACCCCGACTGATTCTCGGTCTTTGGCACCCCTTATTCCTCAAATCCGCCTATAAACATCTTCCCCTTCTCAAGCGATTTCATATCGGATTCTCACCTTCCATCGTCCGCAAATTCTTCTGGGATCATTGTGATGGTTTCTCCATGAGTTTCCCTCTCTTGATGGGACCAGAAGGTCAGGCGTTCCTCGAAGAATGCCGAGAGGCTGGCAAAGAGATTTGCGTCTGGACCGTCAACGATGAGGCCGAGATGAAGGTTGCTATAAGTTGGGGAGTCAAGGCTGTCTTGACTGATCGAGTGGCTTTGCTGTCACAGATCAAGAACGAGGCAAGTTTCTCCGTTTCGTGACCAAGACCTATACTGACCATCAGGCAATCGACCGACCCGACAAGCTCGAACTGACGGGTGTCAAGGGTACCCTATTCCCTTGGTCTTATTGGCGATACTATTCGTTTGCACACGTAATTATCGCTTTTCTCTTTTCACTCTTTTTACGTGCTCACGGTCCGCTCTCGATATTTCCAATACCTCGTCCGTCCCCGATCTCCTAACGTTCATCAACACCCTTCCCTCGTCCTGTGACCTGCGTTTTCGAAACAGATCATGATCCAGCGAACTCAATTGGACGTCATGAGGACGAATTGCTATCAGCCCGGACCTATCTCCATGCCGGACCTCGGAGAGTTCAGTATGGTCCCATCCGTCAAGGCCAACTAAGGCTGTTCTTTGTAACGCGACCAACACACGACTGGTTGCTGTAGTGACAAGCAGCTCTAAGCTGTCTTGCTGTAATATCAGTTACCCATCATCATCTCATACCTCACGACATCATGACCCATTCATTACACAACCCGCATCGCATCTTTATCTATACATCATTATGCACTCATCTTGATATGCTGCTTAATGGCCACCAATCCCACGTAACGAGAATGAAATGTTGCATTTTGAGACTATATGTATTCAAGTATGTATATGTGTAAATATGTACGGTGCAGTGTGATCTATAGGAATTCTAGGGTAACCCACGCCAGCTCACATCTCCTCATCCCGATCCGCTCGACCCATGTCAACCAGCGCGGTATCACTTTTTGGCCGTATCAGCGGCCTGTCGGAGCTCTTGGCTTGTTCAGACGCGTCGTAGGTCGGTAGCGTAGTATCCAGCGGGGTGATTCCTCCTCCCAAGAATCCCATTGAAGCCACTCCGTAAGACGGGACCCTCGAAATCGGATCCGCTTTATCGTCCTCATCCTCATCATCTCGTGTGTTATGCAGTGTGGTAGGACCGATTCTGACGTGGTTACCACTATGCAGCGCCGAGGACGATGCCGTTCGGCCCATCTCGGTATGTGGCGAGAAATGACTGCCGGTCCTCAAGATGGGTTTAGTTGGAAGGTGAGCTCGACTCTTGAGTGTTTGACCCAAGTGGAGTAATCCAGTGAAGGAAGATACTCGTCGATCGGCCATGTCGGACCCGTTTCGTTCGGGCGATGAAGCCCTTGATCCAGCTCGAGAACCGTGATGAGAGTTGATACGAGATGATCGACCTGACCGGGAATTCCTTCGACTCAGAGGTCGACTTGGACTTCGCGAGTCGGGAGGCGTATCGTGGGGCGAGGAAGTATGGGACGATGGTATCCGAAGTTCACCAAGAGAAGCGAGCAATTCTGAATCGTCCCATGACGTAAGTTGACGACGGGGTGGGACTTCAGCGCCACCGGGTGCGGCTAGACCACCGTCTGCAGTCGAGTGTCGACGGGTAGGCGAGCTCGGTCGAGAGTGACTCGTGGAAGCAGGTGGAGTGGGCGAGCTGGGCGAGTGCATGGGTGTAGCGTGCGTGGACCTGAAGCCGGAAGTCTGTCCAGAGTTGGCGACAGCAACTCGATCATAGACGTGGTTATTGTAACTGGGCAGGTCGACAACCTGCGACTCGTCCGCGTTTCCATTGCCAAACAAGAGGTTTCGAGTGGCCGCACTAGCCGATCTAGCTTCTTCGAGTTGAGAGTGGTTCAAGATGATGATTGGAAGAGCGCATCGAAGTTCAGATACGTGACCATCGGCATTCGAGATTGAGCAAGACCACTTGATCTTGTGCGTGACAAACAATGGATGGATCGTATGTGATGGTGTGGTGTATGCAGGAATGGGGATCGAGATGGCGGTGTTGATCTCGTCGTCACCGATATTGACATCCTCGTCGTCAGACGCTGCGACCGATGCGCCCGTTGAGGGTCCAGCACCTTCACTCTGAGAAGGGAAATAGGAGTCGTCTGGTCGCTCTGATGATGTCCGGAGGGGCCTGGGAGTCTGTGACGGACTGGGCGCGCGAGAGTTGGCAGTGCTGGGGTTGGTGCTAGCAGCGGTACTGGCGGCGGTACTAGCAGCAGCGGGTCGACCGGGCGTTCGAGCAGTAGTCTCCGGCACCACATATGCTTTACCGTTTCGTAATTCGTGCTTGATGCTCGCTGCGACTCGTTGGTCCGAGTGTTGCGAGTGCTTGGTGTGGACCAATGTATATTCCTTAAGTACCGATTGCACGGTCATGACCCTGACTCCTTTGGCGAGAGGCATAAACTTAAGCATGACTGGGATTTCGTCTCCAGCAGCGTACGCCTTGAAAGGTAGTGTGAGCGAGTACATGACTTTGCCGGGCCAGGTGTTTTCGATCTCGAGAGTTTGATTGAACTCGAGCGCTTCATTCATGTATGTGCGGTGGAGTGTGAATGTTCTCGAGGTGTGGAAATTGGACGAGAATCCGGATCGGACGACGTTGGCTCGTAATTTGTAGCTGATGTTGGCTTCACCGTTGTAGGTGTTGATGGTCGAGGGGAGGTTACCATCCAGCATGAGCGAGAATGGGAATTGGTGGTGACCGGCTTTGAGAGTGTGATTGTGTCGCTTGTCACCTTGGAGAAACGACCAGTCGTGGGTCATGACAGTATGGGTGTGGTGATGGCCTCGGGATGTGGATCTAGTATCAGCTTTGCTCCAGCTGTTTTTGCTTACCCAGTACTGTCGTGGAACTGAACCCTGGCCTTTCCAACAAGGGTCATGTTGATCTCTTTGATATTGGTGGATTCCGTCAAAAATAGCTCGACCCGACCACTGAGATAAGCCGAATTGAATTCCGATCCGTATCCCCTCAATACCAGATGATCCGAATCCAATACGATGTCTACCGGTCCATGCATCCCACCAGGTGTCTGTGCGCCCCACATGTCGTTATATG
>Ga0308160_10003571_pt1 | contig 17420 bp, 23 predicted proteins | sample PhyFR1_FD_201036 | JGI IMG/M metagenome (GOLD analysis project Ga0308160, IMG submission 201036) | Phyllosphere microbial communities from UC Gill Tract Community Farm, Albany, California, United States - DLSLF.R1 | ecosystem: Host-associated > Plants > Phyllosphere > Unclassified | place: USA...
ACCGATGCTGACTTCACGGCAGCTCGCCAAAGAACTGATCTCTCGGAAACAGCACCATATAGCAGACACAAGCATCACCACTTCATCTTACGAAATGATAGATCCAGTGGATCCGGATTCATCAATAAATGATGTCCCTCGGCGGAATTTCTGGGGTCTCAATCTGAGGAAGAGGGAGCACATACAGTCCAATCAAGAAACGGGAGGAAGGAGGGTGGTTAGCGAGCCACTACCGTCCGGTATGCGGAAGATGTCTGCGTTGCGAAGGTTCAGGTTTGGCCGACATGAGGAGGAAATGGAAGAGGAGGAAGGGGATTTGACCATATCCACCGAAACTGTAAGCGCCGTTTCTGCATGGACATATGGCTGACGGATAGGATGTCTCTTTGACTGAGGAAAAAGAAGAAGTTGAGGGAACAGGTGTAGTAGGCTCAACCTGCTTTCTCGGCTGATGATAGACACACTCTAGATCCCGAGCTACCAATCGTTCAATCGAGTCCGGGCCTTCGTTCATCTCTTTCGCTCCCACTTCACCTTCGATCGACAGTTCCCCCCCTCCCCGGCCTACTCGACGGGAACGTCCGTATAGAGCGATTCCTTCGTCATCCACCCCCATCACACAACTCGCACCTATCCTTGATCCTCCTCAATTCACCCCGACTCGAGATGAGGCAATACGAGCCATCACCACCGAAGCTCGTTTCGCCGACATGTCACCCTCGACCGAAGGCGAAAGTGCAGAATATCCCAGCCTCGCCGATACGAGTTCGAGCTTTGGCGGGATCTTACGGGCTAGACACGATCGAGTACCGAACAACACTCCCGTACGGAATGTTCGATTTCTCGATAGTCCTCGCGCAGAATACCTACGGCGAAAAGCTCTGGAGAGACTCGAAGGCGCTGTTGACAATAGTCTAAAGACACCCGAACCGCTTCCCCGAGCCCAAATCACCCAGACTAGCAGGTGGACTAGGCTTGGAGAAATACTGCATGTGATCGAGAAAGAAGATCATCCCGAGCCAGTATTCACATCATCTTCTACGGAGTCTCCTGCTGAATCGGAGACTCCGATTCATACCCGCACCAAGTCTAGATTGCCAACTTACTCCGCTGCCAACTCTCCAATCTCATTTGCTCGATTTGATCCAGCCGACCCCATTTGTTCTACGCCAGTTGCGAAATACCGTTTCCCCGCTGTTTCACCTACATCAGATCAAGAGGGCCCGAGACGAGTCCCGATGTCGAGCCCTATGTCAGATTCAAGTCTCAGTGTGGAGGTATCTTCAACGTGGTCTACCCGGTACGCGGATGAAGATGGAGTCGTGGAGGTCTGTTCTGCTTTGGAGGCATTATGGGAGTATGGGTCATCGAGCGGAGAAGATACCGAGGACAGGGGAACACCAGATGATGGATCAGAAGAGAAAGAGACCGAGTTTCCGGACGAAAGACGGGGCTCGGCTGACCTGTTGCCATTGAAATTCAAGGGCTATCCTAGGGGGGTGGTGGAGGGTGAGCTGTAGTTACTGCTTTCCAGCTGACGTACAGAGCCTTTTCCATTCGCTTCGAGTCTTCGCTTCTGATCATTTGTGGGCACATATGCTCTTTGTATGCTTGTAGATACTGTTGAGCATGTACATACTGTGTTCTGTGCATCGAGCCTTTACCACTGCCGATCAACGAATACGGGGTAATCTTCCCACGGTATTCCCGATCACTTTACGCGCCCTGTTTTAGGAGTACAAGCTAGACTACACCGCCACTGGATGAAACATCTTTGATCACTTTTCTCATACCGAACCTTGCTCCTGTATACCGGGGACTGTAATACCGCATACCTAGATCTCGCACCTGTTCTGTCTGTACCATACCACTGCATCGATCGCATCGTCAACGAATTACGACACGTCACATACGCTTCACTCTCTCATCAAAGGAACGCTTCACCGTCATTCTCGCCCGGACACGATCGCCTTACACATTCCATACCTAACTCACAACCAAAATCGCCAAGATGGAGCGAAAAGATTCGATGTGGAAAGATGAAGCTGCACCTTTAGGTGGTCACGAATTAGATCACGATAATGGTGAACACGATCTCAACTTTCGCACGAACCCCGTCAGTACCTCTACCGAGGTAGTCAAAACGACACGAGCTCGACGATGGTGGATCGCTTTGACTTGGTTGTTCACCTGGTGGATCCCCTCGTTTCTGTTGATTCATCTTGGGAAAATGAAGAGGGCGGATATAAGGCAAGCATGGAGAGAGAAGGTTGCTATTTTCCTCATGATCTTCACATTATGTGGAATTGTCATTTTCTACATCATTATCTTTGGGCGATTGCTATGTCCGAATAGTGCCAAGGCATGGAACACATCGGAGCTGGCCACTCATCAGGGGGAAGATGATTATTACGCAGCGATCAGAGGAAAAGTATACGATGTAAGTCTATGAAACATGTATCGCCGAACCTATGGAGCTAATGTCAGTTTACGACATTCTACAAAGGACAACATTCCGATATACAAGCATACCCTACATCATCCGATATCATGCTTCAATTCGCAGGACAGGATCTAACGAATTATTTCCCTCAACCTATGATCTCAGCATGTCCGGGATTAGTGACCAACGACCAACTTTTCTTGATGAACGCCAATTTCACTCCACAAGTCGCTTATGCCGTGCATACCTCTGGTGCACTTCAGACTACGCCAGGAACGAAATTGAACGATGCGAATTGGTATACGAACGATCTGCAGGCCGCCTTGTTGCCGAGACTGAAGGGGGATTACGTGTTCACCAAAGGCCAGGTATCGGATCTCGCTGATAATTCTGGAAAGTAAGCTCAACGTTCACGTTTCCGTGAGCCACAGCTTATATCAGGCAATGGGCGATATACAAGAATAAAGTCTATGATTTATCAGATTACCTATACACTGTCCAATACTACTCGTCGAGCTCGGGTACCGATCTACCGAATTACTCTTTCCTCAACGATGATATTTCTGGGTTGTTTCAACAATCAGCAGGACAGGATATCACCAAGGAAATGGATACCGCCTTGGAAAAGCTATCGTCGGAAGATGCCTCTCGCCAAATTACTTGTCTGGACAATGCGTTCTATGTTGGAGAAACGGATTTCAGATTGACGGCGAGATGTACCGTGCAGAATTGGTTGTTGTTGGCCTTCTCGATTATCCTGATGACCACCATCCTCTCAAAGTGTACGTATTTCATTTCACTCTTCTTATGCATGCGATGAGAGCTGATGTACAGTCTTGGCAGCACTACAGCTTGGCTCGAAACGACACCCAGAGGCTTTCGATAAATTCGTAATTTGTCAAGTCCCATGTTACACCGAAGGCGAAGAATCTCTCAAACGAACCATCAACTCGCTCTCTTCCCTCAACTATGATGATAAACGTCGATTAATCTTCATCATCTGTGATGGAAATATCACTGGAAAAGATAATGACCGATCTACACCTCAAATCGCTCTCGACATCCTGGGTGTCAATCCTAAAACTCAACCTGAACCACTCATGTTCAAGAGTATCGGAGATGGATCGAAGCAATTGAATTATGGCAAAGTATATTCTGGACTGTATGAACATGAAGGTCATGTTGTACCGTATGTCCTCCTTATTACCTAAGCGTAGAAATGGGCTAATGATAGATACGTGGTAGTGGTCAAAGTCGGTAAACCAAGCGAAGACGGATCTAAAGCTGGTAATCGAGGAAAGCGAGATTCGCAGGTTTTACTACTGCAATTCCTGAATCGAGTTCACTTCGATGCTGCCATGTCGCCCTTGGAATTGGAGATTTATCATCAAATGAGGAACGTTATTGGGATTGACCCTGCTTTCTACGAATACATCTTCCAGGTAGATGCCGATACTGTATGTTCTCAATGTTTCACTCATGAGACCCGGATTGAGCTGATGATTAGACGGTTACTCCTGAGTCGCTCAACAGGATGATCTCGTGTACAGCCGACGATTCCAAGATTATCGGTATCTGCGGTGAAACGAAACTCGAAAACGAACGTGAATCTCTCACAACAATGATTCAAGTCTACGAATACTACATCTCTCACCATCTCACTAAAGCCTTTGAATCGCTATTCGGCTCAGTAACCTGTCTACCAGGTTGTTTCTCAGTTTACAGAATCCGAACAGCAGATCAAGGTCGACCCGTCATTATTTCCTCCCTGGTCATCGAACAATACGCCGAACCAAATATCGATACACTGCACAAGAAGAACTTATTCTCGCTTGGAGAAGATCGATATTTGACGACACTGATGATGAAATATTTCCCACAATATAAGATGAAATTCACCCCGGACGCTATCGCTCATACAGTCGCTCCTTCTTCTTGGAGCGTCTTGTTGTCGCAGAGAAGACGATGGATCAATTCGACGGTTCATAACCTAGTGGAATTATTGTTTTTGCCGGAAATGTGTGGATTCTGTTGTTTCTCAATGAGGTGGATCGTTTTCGTTGATCTACTTGGAACATTGGTAAGCTCAACGGTTCCCGTCGTGGATATTAAGCTGATATACAGATCTTACCCGCTACGTGTGCCTATGTATGGCTTTCCTCTTCTTCTATAGAGTGGTCAAAGCTGATAATATAGCTCGTCTATCTCATTGTTGTGGTTTCAACCGGAAAAGCAGCCGTACCAGTCATTTCCCTAGCCATGATTGCGGCAGTCTATGGTCTTCAAGCCTTGATCTTCATCCTGAAACGAGAATTCATGTTGATTGGATGGATGTTCCTCTACATCCTGGCCTTCCCGGTCTACTCGGTCTTTCTACCAATTTACTCGTTCTGGTCAATGGACGATTTCAGTTGGGGTTCTACCCGAAAAGTCATTGGCGAAGGGAACAACAAGACGATTGTGTACGAGGATGAAATGATTTTCGATGATTCAATGATCCCCATGAAGAGCTTCAAAGGTAAGCTCCTTCTCCTTGTATCCTGGGACATAGAGAGATGAGCTGATGAGCAGATTACGAAGCTAATGCGTGGGAACGAGCCTCCATTCACGAATCTGAAGCTACTACCCCGACTTCCTACTCCCACCCACGAAGTATCTACAATCAACAACGACCGATGTCGAATCGAGCAGGAAGTATACACTCTTCGGTAGCAGAAGTACCAGGAGCAGACTACTACAGAGACGCTTCTCCACTCGGTCTATCCCATTCATCAAGGAATTTGAGGGAACATGCTTCTCGACAATCTTTAAGATCTTCATACCTTGCCCCCAACGGTCAACAAGGTCAAGGTAGACCAGGAATGCCTGACCCACGTCAATCAATGGCTGGATTGAGTATGTGGGGTGGTGGAAGCCAATATGGTCCTCCTGGACCGGGGAGCGAAATGTACCAAATGCAACCCCAAATGGCAATGCACCCCCAAATGATGTCGCCCGGTTACTTCAATCCACACGCCCCCTTCGCACATCCACCACCGGGTATGAACCCTTTCGATTCCCCCCACTCTGGTTCTGAACATGGTTCAGTCCGTGCTCCTTCTTTCTACCCGCCATACCCCCACCAACAACAACAACAGCACCAACAACAACATCCAGGAATGGGAGCACCTAGGAACACAGTCATGTCGAATCTCGCTGGAATGGCTGGTCCTACCGGCGGAGGGGGAATGCCCAATCCCAGAATGTCAACTTTCTCACTTGCTACTACCGCCAACCCGCTCCAGGCGAGCGTACCGCTTGAACCAAGTGATGATCCCAGTCCGGAGGACGGGGAGGTATTGAGTGTCCTGAGGAGGTACTTGGCCCAGCAGGATCTGATGAGCGTGTAAGTTCCCTTCCCTTTGTTCTCTCGCGCCCTTCTGCTTGGTCGGAATCAGGCTGATGTATAGAACCAAAAGACAGACTAGGGAGGCACTGAACAACCTCTTCCCCAAGGCGAATCTACAAGAAAGGACGGGATGGGTTAATGAGAATATCGATAAAGTCTTGGCCGAGTCGTGATTCTACATCACAACCATGATCAATCATTTGAGGGGAGAAGGAAAGAATCCGTCACGGGCCTCGGGCCAAGTGGAGCGAAAAGGAAGTCAGGAGAATCACACTCATTACACATTCATCACCAAAACAACACAAAACATTATCACGGTATCTTGTTACGATAACGAACGGCTTCTATTCACGATACGATCACAGCATTTAGACGGACATTGTTATCCCATGTATCTACTGCATCGCGCCGAAGGGCTTAACGATGTATCTGCTCAGTACTCTATGGCGTCCTACGTTCCTTTCAGTGAGCTCGTCGCATACTCAGAAAGGAGGGCGCGGTGCAAGTAGGACGTCTCAGGTGGTCGTCTTTTGGGGTTCTAGGTAGCATACAAAAGGATTGCCTTCGTCTTTCTCTCGTTCTCATTCATACCTAATCACACCCGTACTCATACCTTATCGATCCACTTACATTCGACAACATATTTCACGCAGTATGCCCCCACATTCCGCCTCGTCTGCGGGAGTCATGCCATCAAGTGCCGGGGGAAGTCGACTTTCGGCAAGTCAAGGTCTTTCGTCACTTCCTGTAGCTGATCGCAATAGTGCCAAGTATCAGAGGACGAGGCGCAACCCTGGTTTCCTTCAGGCTTAAACTGGACTCTGGCACATGCCGCTTTGCCTGACGGCCATTTGGTGGCTACGGATTTCCCCGATATAAATTCACTCCGCCATCCTCTCTTGGTAGCTACTCGAGGAACGAGCACTGTCCAGTAAGTCTAATCAAGCACTTCATCAGGCCAGACTGAGAATGTAGGCTGTCTGCTCAGACTTACAAGACCAAACACTATGGAAGCCGCAATAAGAACGGAGGGGTTGTTGGTGGTAAAGACATAAAATACATGACCGACGATCTCATTCGAAATGTGAGAGCAAGGAGACCGACAGGCGTTGGTCAAGACAGACCGGCCTCTTTGTTCCTCGAGCCCGCCTTTGAAGGGGGCCAGTCCTTCACAGTCCACATACCCGTCAATTGGGAAAAGGTATACAAAGCTGGACTAAGTGTGAATGTAATGTGTTTACAAATCCAGCAAACTCATACTAACTGCAGGGGACGACATTGCGCGACGACCGATATCGCCAATTACCTGTCTACAATTGTCCTTCATACTTCCGCAAGATAGTGCTAGAAGACGGATCTAGTGCGGTAGGAGGTTGGCCATACCATCGCTTTGATGACCGTTCGCGACCGTCAGCTCTGGTCAGCGTACTTAAACAATTCGGATTTACCTCTCATGACCCGAATGGATTGGATCGGTACGCCGAAGACCTCTCGAAGTGGAGGCCCAGCGTGACTGGGCATCAAGGAGACGATCAAGGTGACAGGAAGACTGCAGGCGTGACGGTCACAAGCATGAGGGTCCTTGAAGAGAGCGCTATTCCGTTTGTGGTGGATCTGTCTTGCGATGTTCGCTGGGCGCGCTGGGAGGATCGTGAAGATGTGAGTATACTTCCCACGAGGAATCGAGGATGAACTACACCTGAGGTCGATCGTTGTGTCAACCACATTCTACTGTATATAAGTATGTATGTTCGCTTCAGGATAGTCCGCCGGATTGTGAGGTAGAACTGAATAGCGTCTCTTTGGGTATTCGATCCGATGCATTCTCATTGTTTATGTCAGTCTCTCCTACTATGTCTTCACTGAAAGGCTCTGTGCCGTGACACATGCATCCTTCTCTCACCATATGCCGTGAGCGACCAGATAAGGTGCATGAACCGAACATATGCGTTTCTTGTTCTGTAAGCCTCGATCGAGACGTGAAAACACAAGATCCAGTGGCGAAATCGCCCTCAGGTCTGAGGTTTTAATTTATCGCAGACGACGGCTTCGGTCTGTGCAACGGGGTCATTGAGTAAGGTTTCCATCGTCGTGAGATCCTTTGTCCTGGGTGATTCTCAAAGGAACATGAGAGAGAACGATGAACAAAGGAAAAGCTTGGACCTCGACCGTCAGCGCATCCTTAGAACCTGGTGGCAAATTTCTCACTCCGAATGGCCCTTTCCCATATACATTACATAGTCTGCTGAGTGTGGAGAGAGATACAGTAACATTGTTTCTTACTTTTTACCCCTTTCACAGCAGCATTGAATTGAACGGTCTACAAGTCTACCTCCATAGTTTCCGACATCACCCCAATTCCCAATATATGGACCAGCTACTATCTATCGCCCACAGCACAGTCAGTGGAGCAACAGAACCTTCCCCATCCGAGCGAAAGCAATCCACATACATGGTAAGCGATCTGCTGGCTTTACTGGATCAGGGCTGACTGCTTGGACCGCCGTACCCCCAGTCCGTCTGGCAATCAGTCCGAGTAGCCCCTGACGAGAAAGACCCTACTGAGGACAATCATCAGCGTGTGATCATGACTGACTCGTCTCGGAGCAGGCTTTATACTGCTTCAGTGCTGACTCCTGTTCACGTACTGAGGACCATTAGAGGTTAGCGGAATGCCACCGTCTCTAGCTAGTACATGTAGGTGATAGGTTCCCGTACAATCAACGCTCGCTGACACTGGATCCAGGCCTGTGCAATCTTCTCAAACTCACAACACGGTCAATGATCTGGCGAAGTCGTTCTTCTCCAATTTTGCCTGGAAAGATGATAAGTCAATCCGTGCCACCGTGATGGTCACTTCGAGCAAACCCCGAACATCCTCTGAGTTTGCTTAGGTACGAGATAACCCCAATACCTATTTTTACAACAACCCTGGGTGTAAGTCTACTTTTGGCAACTTACTAACACTCCAGATTGTGTCCCAAGGTATCATAGTCACGCAACAGATAGTAGCGGGAGGTGCGTTTCCAGTCTCACATGCTATGAGTGCTGTTGGTCAACCTGAATATGTCCAGTCTGGAATGAGGATTGTGGACAACTTTCCCGCCTGGTTTGATCTACCCACTGCTCTTGGTCTTGCCCAAATGTTTCAACCGGAGTGCCCTGACATCAATGGGCTCATAAGGAACTTGGAAACATGAGGGCCCCAATTGGCTCCAAGGCTAGTTGGGGGAGAGTGGGAGATGGTCGGCAGACGGAAGGACGCGGTGAGAACGGCTTCAGGGGTCTCTGCAGGCTATACAGACGTGGTGCAGTCGTCGAAGAAGGGCGGTTGTGATGGAGAGCACTTGACTACGATTTGAAGAGGATCAGCTGTCGGCGAGCATGCCGCTTTGAGGCTAGATGTCAAAGGCCCACTCACCGTCTCTGTAACAACCTAAGGCCTGGCTAGGGAATGGATGGATTCCTTCTGAATACTTTATGAGCTGCCTAAGACAATCACTCTCGAGAGACATATCTCGATCTAGCAGTTCTTGTGTATTACTGTATCGGGTCCATGACAACAACCTTGACCTAGACCTTTTGATGCTGTGTGGCAAATTCGGCTGCAAATGTTTACTAAGCGGCTTTCGCATTAATGCAAGCTCGATCGGCCCCACTCATTAGGCCTCTTGAGCGGCCCAAGGATTTCCTCTTGCTGCGATCCTTTCTGATCAGGGCACAATTTGGCCGAAGGGTCTTGAGGGAAAGGAGGAGTGAAACGCAACATCCCTTGTTGTTATTCCACTCAGGCTCAGCCACGTAGCTGTTACCACCTTACAAGCAGTCAGCTCTCTTGCCTTCTCTCATTTCCACCCTCTTGTACACTGCTACAAAACCCAGCTCTTCTCCCTGGTACGCTCGAAGCTTTGCATTACCACAACACCACCATGTCACAGACTACCTGCAACGCGTCGAAACCTTGGGAGGACATCTCGGCCGCCGGAGATGATCAGAAACAGATATCTACGAGCTTCTTCGTGAGTTGGCCCCCGCCTTAGTAGTAGCAGCACCCGAGGTTTAATACCAGCTATGTCCAGGAGGAATGGATCTGGATAAGATCGATCGAAGTCAGCTCAACTGTCTACCCTATTTCGAAGCAGCTGGACAGGTTCATGACGACGAGATCGACGGCTTGAGGGTACCTTTCATCCTGCCCAGGCAAACATACGTCAAAGCCAGGTTGCAGCGGGCAACGGCTGATTACAACAAGTATGTTGAGCCCAGGATGAGCATGCGTCAATCAGTCGATGAATCGCTAATGATAGGACTACGGTTTACAAAAGAAGCACCGGCGGTCAGGACAGCACTTCGGCCCAATGTGCGCTGGAATTCAAGAAAGCAGAAGAAACTGAACGATGCGTCGATGGTGGGGCTGACATGATCCGGACATATCGGTGCTATACCGTTCGACCAGACGGTCCTTCCATAGGACTTATGACTGAGGTCAAACGACGCGATGTGGGTCGACTCCCAGTCCCTGGGATTAGCTGATCTACGAGCTTTACAACGACATTGAGATCACTGGTGTGGCCACGACCGTACCGAGTGAAGGAGCGATTCCGGTGATGTTCACCGGGGGGAATGTCGCAGAATGGCTGGATGACCTGGGGCCACCTTCTGCGACCGGGAGTTCCAAAAAGAGAAATATGGAAATGGCCACTGACGCTATACACGGGCAGGACTCTTCACAACAGGGGGCACAGAGGCCGAGCCAACGAGCTCGCGTTGACCCACAAGGAATGCCTTACGACAATCTCTTCCCCGAGCTATATGGGCCTCAGGACTCCTCCCGCCAAATTTCACATCAGGACCTGTCATTTCCGAGCCAGCAAGACGAGCTTCAAATTCACACAGAAGAATATCCTGCGCCGACAGCTGTAATGCAGCACTCATTCGATCCGTCACGGAACAGGCCTCGGGAATTCCCCACAGCAGCCAGTCTGCCGGCGGTCAGTCAATCAGCGACAGACTGGTCAGGGCGATTTCAGTTGCCGGGGATCGATTTGGACTCGCCTGAGAACGCTCAGAAGATTCTCGACGTGTCGGTGAGTGCCTCGAAGCCTTCAGCGGACGAACAAGGACTGATGTTGAGTATAAGCAGGAAGCCTCGAGGAACGGACCGTATCGACTATCTGGATATGCTCGAGCCGTGAGACTCGTTAGCCTTGATGGGGACTGGTACAACGCCAGCGTTCCAGCCCCTGAGGCTTACAGAGATGCGCTTGCGTCTCACTATGGCGAGCACCTGCGTCAGTATGCTCTGAGGAGGTACCAGGAGCTCTCAAAAGTTCTTTGCGCCCGTCAGCACATATCGCTCGCAGGTTACTGTCACGGCTCGTTGGAAGTGGCAGGAGGGTCTATTGTATTCTACAGCCAAGTGTCTGACCAGAAGAAGCAAGTCGACCAGGTCGACCCCAATGTCGTCGACTGAGTTCGTGTTCGTAGATATGCTACTGGACTCACTCTTGTGTATTCGAATCTCATCAAAGTCCAAGAATGCGCAACTTACAGCTTACACGCGTGGTCTAGTAGGTGAAAACATCAGCAAGAAAGGGTACATGCACGCGAATCAGATGTAGCTCCTTAGATATTTAATCTGTGTTTACCTGCCAAGATAAGCACCGTATGGAATCATATCAGGGTCTTATTGACGGAATATGATGCCGTCCAGCCTGTCAACCTTCAGCATAGTATTCTTGCAATAGAGTGATGCATACATACCTGTCAACCTTCAGCACAGTATTCTTGCAATAGAGTCATGAAGAGAGGACAGGTGTGGTGAAGATTTAACTACATTAACTATCCACGTGATCCACGCGTGCGCTCATTCCAACGCTTATACACTAACTTACTGATTACTTACAATGCAACCCACTGACGAGACCTCTTATCTATACAAGTTCAGTGGCAAATACCGCAATCCTCATACAGCTAATGCGGGCTACATGATCCTGATCACTGATAGACAGCACTCGATTGAAAATTCCAATGAAGGTCCTTTTAAGGTGTCCGAAAGCCCTCGTACTGTTCGCCAACTCATAGTCGGTAGCGAGTATTGCGTTGCCAATGTCCCCACTCCGGACGTCTACAGAAGTAACCTGACCGACTATCGTAAGGGTGATGATTCTGTAGGCTCAAAGTTGATCGAAGCCTTGTCAGAAGGATTCTGCACGTGCGAGTATCCAAATATTGGTGGACTGTCAAAAGACAGGGTTATGTGGAGTGGCGGAGAGACCGCGGTGGAGTTTTTCTGTAAAGTGGCCACCTCTGAGAAACCCAAGTCCATCAAACGACCAGTCAGCCGTGCGTATGACGATTGACGAGGTGTACGAATGAGCTAGTATATGCAAGGAGTGACGAGGCCCATCACGTCTTGTCAACGTAGCTGGATTTCAATAGCAGCCACAAGGACCATGACGTACGAATCTCCAGAAGCTTGTGCTTGGTCACGAAGCATTGCTGAGTAGCCAACAACTATCGCTGTGCAGTGACAGTGAAAAATACACGCCAAGTCCTCGGACGCTGCGTCCTACACCAAAGTTAACAGCATTCCTCTCCTGAAAACCAGACAGCGCGCCTTATCTATATTCACTGATTCGGCTCAAGCTGGACCATCTCGGAATGATCTTCATGATCAACAGTGAAGAGACTGTGGTCGTCTCCATCACCCCTCTTTCGTCATTGTACATAATTGCAAATTCGTCTATTCGAGCATGAATTGTTCTGCAAGTGGATTCTCTATCCACATGGCCTGACCGACAAATGAACGTCATGCTCTTCTTGGAACAGTGTAACGTTGTTGTTGTCACGTGTGAGATGAAAGAAACTCGACTTGTGTCTCCTGCGTCGATCCGACGTTTAAGTCATACCGGCCGCTTGACACTTGAGGATGACGATCAAAACTGACATTTACATAGCACTATCTTACAATGACTACTCGAATCACGAACTCCTGTGACATCACGTAGTATGGCCTCCTGAGCCATCAATCTGATCCCCGCAAGCAGCCATGACTCGCAAAACCAACTCGGCATGTTCTCTACTGACCCCTAAAGCCATACAGACCGATACGACCTGTCCACCAACTTGTTCTGTAACAGCAGTCGCACTCGGTTTATCCGAAGCTACAATTAGTACTCGAGATCAGACAGACTGGTGTTTGATGAATAAGGCGAATTAAGACCAAGACTCACCCTGACTTCTACCCCAATGAGTCCTTAGACTACATCCCAAACATTCGAATCCTTGCATTTGCTTTATTGCGTATTCTGCTTCCTTCTTATTATGGAATTGGACAAAGCCACATCCTTTCCCCGGTGGGATCTTGACCTTTTTATCAACTCTCATCCCCAGTACCGGATTTTAGATGAAGGGGACTTACATAGGCGATACTTCCATAAGGCTCAAACAGATCATTTAACAGACTCTCCGTTACACCTTGACTCAGCCCTCCTACGAATACAGTCGTATTGCTCTCATCTCTGTCCGCCAGATCACTTGCTTTAGCCCTAAATCCTCTATTTGCCGGAGGGTGCGCTAGACCTTTAGCCAATCTCGTAGCTTGGTTGATCAAGCTTGTGATTTGGGGAGAGCGGGTAGGAGTCGCGAATGCCGCTGCAAGAGCTGAGATTTGAGTGGAGGTGAGTGTGGATGGATCGATAATTGATTGCTGGCGGATGGAAGGGTTGAATAGGATATCGGAAGTAGTATCTTCCATCGGCTCTGCGAAATCATCAGCCATAGAGAGTAGATGATATTCGTCCCCTGGTGATGTGGAAGTTCTGCTCTTGCTATAGCTCGATAACCCGGGGTAGAAGTCAGGAGTAGTATCCGGTCTTGCCCAGATAGAACTCGGTGATTGAATCCATCCTTTCCCCTGGCCGTATATTCCGACCGCAGGTTGAGTGTGTAGACTCGAGCTTGATTCTGAAGACGCACTACCATTCCTTCCGTTGACTGAGGTAGGTGATGTTTGATTGAGTAGAGCTAGACCGCATTGGGGTCCTGAGTCTGTGATTACATGAGAGCAGGATTGATGGGATCGAGGGTAGAATTCGGGTGGAGGAAGAGAGGAACGGTTGAAGGATGATTTGGGACCGTTTCGTGACATCTGAGAGTCAGTAGTGTAGTCGCAGAAACGAGATGATTGACTCACTGCTTCGATATCGAACTGGGTGTTGAACTAGCTGATGTCGTGGTGATAGACTGTACTACTGACGGCGAGGGGTCGACGGGGAGGAGCTTGTTTTACTAGAGGATGGATGATGATATGGTTTATCAAATGATTATAGATGGAGTGGGAATCATACAGGCCTGAATGCACCATTCAACTAAAGGGGACCTACGAGGTCAGTACCTGTGGGGTTAAGAATACCTATGCATAGCACTGATGATGGTGACGATAAAACGCTAAAGAAGAGGATTGACGATCACACCATTCATTTGACCGTAAAGGTCCTCATTGCGTCAGATAACGATTACATTGCATGCCCACGTGATTCTATCTATCAGACTAATTTAGGGTCTTTCAACTGCTCAGCATCGGCATTGAGAGCCTGATCGTCAGTCGATCGCTTGACCATTGGTGAACAAACTTACAGCTCGAAGAGTCTCGACTGCTTGACTGAGTGTTTCTAGCTTGACTTTGGCATACTCTTTTGCCTATATGTCAGCTAGATCGCTTTGAATTGGAGCTAAGCGTACCTTCGCATTGGCAGTGGCCTGAATATCTATCGCAGCCTGCTTCCTCTCTGCCCAGATCTTATCTACTGCCTCTTTGAGCTTCTGGACCTCCTCCTTCTCCGACGAGTCTGATTTGATTGCGGCTCGTTCTTCCCTCCTCTTTCGCCTCTCCTCCCTTCGAGCCCCCCAGCCCCACTTTGGGCTTTCTTCCTGGGGATTGACGACCTCGGGAATCGGGAGAGAAGCGAGAACTTGCGATTCCAGCTCAGTCTTCGCTGGAGTGAAGGATGTGACGGGAGCGGACTTGGTCATATCGGGCTGATGTGGGAATCGCCATTGACCTCTCCAATCGTGATTGTGCTTCTCCTGAAACGCATCGGATGCTCTGAGTCCATCGGCTGTGTGGGAAGCGGAGCCTTGGTCAGGGAGACACTGCCTGAAATGATCTTTACGGTCACGACTATGGAGATACCAATTTGCAGCTCCAACACCTAAACCAAACTGTGTCATCAGCTTTGGTCTCGCATGTATGGGATAACTTACCCAGATCATTCGTCGGAATACACCGAATCTAGGTCTATAGTGATACCTTCTACCATGCCCAAACCCATGACCATGTCCAGGGTAAGGATGGTGAGGTGGTGGCATTGCAGCACTGGCGGTATTGGCAGCTGCAGCGGCTTCGGCAGGAGGGGGAGTGGGGAATGAGAATCGGAATTTAGACGAGTAGTGCCAGTCGGGATGATGCCAGTTACTCATTCTTATGTGTGTCTGATGATGGTGTTGTTGTTGTGATATAGTGAAGTTGTAAAATCCTGCAGTGTTGAATGAGGAATTGTGGACGTCAACATATCAGAGGTATATATACCTTTCACTCAGCCCGCGAGCCGACCTCGACACCTCATCGTCCGTCCTGCCGTTCGGTCATGGCATCGTCAGTACGAGTCGTTGACCGAAGGAACCATCCACGCCGAATAGCGTTCATCATCCCCGGCATGGCGAATTCATGAAACGCACACGACGATCCGCGGCATACCAGACCGAGATGACCGAAGCTCGGTCGAGTCCAGAATAGGCTTGCTGCGATATCACATAAAACAGGCGCGTGAGATCAAAGAGATCAAAGGGCCGAAAACGCCGAATACCTGCCGGTTAACAAAATGAACCGGTAACAGGGGTAATGGTGAATGAAAATGGTTGACGTCAATTGGTAGTCTTGGTATAATAGTATAGTATCAGACACTCGTATACTACCAGTACTCATCCATCCATCGATCATCAAGATGTCAGACTCGGCATCAGATCTAGAGAGCTTACGGCAAGAGACCAAGTCGACTGTAGACCCCGTCAAGTCATTCTTATCAGGTGGATTCGGAGGTATAGCATGTGTTCTCGTTGGTCACCCCTTTGATCTCACGTAGGTGCTTCAACTGAGAAATTTCATATAGGAGAGAGTGATGAGACGTATGCTGATATTATAGGAAGGTGAGGATGCAGACTGCTAGTCCTGGACAGTATACTGGTGCTATTGATGTTGTACGAAAGACAATCGCAGCGGATGGTATCAAGGGGTGAGTCTACTACTCAGCTAAAGCTGGCAGGAATAAGAAAGCTGACGAGCAGTATGTTCCGAGGTATCACCCCTCCACTGGTCGGTGTTACCCCAATCTTTGCCATCTCCTTCTGGGTAAGCCCGTCCATTGTCTCTAGATCAAGCTGACGTGAAGGGATACGATATGGGTAAAAGACTAGTCTACGCCGCACAATCCAATCGGGATTCCTCGCCCCTATCCATCGGAGAATTAGCATGTGCAGGTGCATTCTCTGCTGTTCCCGCTACACTAGTCGCTGGACCAGCTGAGCGAGTCAAGGTTTTGCTCCAGGTACGTCATTGATGAGGAATGCGAGCTGGGCTGGGCTGATGTCAGGTATCTGGACAAGCTGGAAATGCTGTCTACACCGGTCCTCTCGATGTGGTCAGGAAGCTGTATGCTGAGGGAGGTATGAAGTCGATCTTTAGGGGTACTGGAGCTACTCTTGCTCGAGATGGTCCTGGTTCAGCTGTGTAAGTGTCGTCTTCATTTACCCCGTCCCTCTAGCTCTTTTCTGCATAACAAAATCGATCTGGACTTGAACTTGGTTTTTCTACGCCGGGATGATCGGAGCTGACTGGCAGATACTTTGCAACATACGAACTTCTCAAGAAGAAATTATCACCCGCAGCACCAATCGTCCCGGGAACAGGCGAGAAAGCAGCTGCACCACCTTTATCGATCGGAGCAATCATGTTGGCTGGTGGAACGGCTGGAGTGGCCATGTGGTCGGTTGCTATTCCCCCTGATGTAAGTCGCGATGTCTTTCAAATCTTTCAGGAATGTGTATATTGGAGCGGGCGATCCGTGCGTGACGATTGCATGAGCGGAAGGATCAAGAATATTGGAAGATGTCAAGACGACTATCGGGGGATCGGCAACGGGAAAGGGTTGAACTGTGGGAGAGGAAGCTTACAGATAGACAATCAAATCCCGACTTCAATCAGCTCCTCAAGGGACATACTCTGGTTTCCTCGATTGTGCTCGAAAATTGATCGCAGCGGATGGAGTAACGGCACTCTGGAAAGGATTCGGACCCGCTATGGCTAGGGCTTTCCCTGCTAATGTGAGTTCAGGTTCCTTCTTAAAAGCGACTCCTACTTCATTCCCCCAATCACGAGTGGTATAAACGAGGCAATGTTCCGTGATATATATGGCATATGGACGGATGGCATGGAGGCAGAGAGGAAACAAGAGAAGATGAGAGCTGATATCAGGCCGCCACCTTTGTGGGTGTTGAATTGAGTTTGAAAGCAATGAACACCATGTGGTG